>OATX01000327.1_pt1 | contig 33317 bp, 30 predicted proteins | sample 1516741 | NCBI WGS metagenome assembly OATX01 (sample SAMEA2579984, study PRJEB22360) | human gut metagenome | biome: human gut; feature: human-associated habitat; material: faeces | place: Denmark | collected 2008/2010
GTTTTGGCTGCCAAACCTTATTTGCGGGGGAATACCTAAAGATACAAAAAAGCCAACTAATTCGCAACATTTTGTGTATGAATTAGTTGGCTAATTTTATGTTATTTACTGAATGTCCCTCCTTAGGAACACGTGTCGTACTGGCATACGCCCTGGCAGCAATACCGGCGATAGGCGTGCATGGCATCTGGTGGTCTATCCCTATCGGCTGGGCACTGGCAGACGCTTATGGCGTATGGTATTACCGAAGAGCGGTCAAGCGCGGTCTTTGGGATTCAAAATATGACTCTGTGCGAAGTACTCGGGAGTAGCGGCATAGATGTACATCACGCTCCCTCCTTTGATGGTATCAATCAGCGGGCGGGAGATTTTCTGTGGAACAGCAGGACATCCGAAACTTCTTCCCAGTCTGCCTCCTGCACGGATGACTGAAGGATCGGCATAGGCAGCTCCGTGTACGACGATGGCACGTTCCCGCGCGCGGTCGTTTATTCCTTTTTCCAATCCATCCAGAATCAGTGAATAACCGTTCTTGCCCTGATAGGTAGATGCCGTAAGATAAAATCCCAATGAACTTTTATAGGAACCGTATTCGTTGGAAAAAGAGGTGGCATATACTCCCCCGCTGTTCTTGCCATGTGCCACAACCGACGAAAAGAGCATTTTCTTTTCCTTCATATCGAACACGTACAAACGTTTCTCGGTAGAAGGTTTGGAAAAATCGATCAAGGTGAGTATATCTCGTTTACGCTGGGTAATCCGGTAATAACCTGTCACAGCCTGACGGAAAGCCGTATAATTAACCTTCCCCTCCAGTTGCATATCCCGAAACAGTTCGGCACTCAAGTCGGGCTTTGCCACATGCTTTACTTCCGACACGGCAGATGCTCCCTCGCCGACTCCGGTAAAGGAATACAAAAAAGATGCAAACAGGAATAACAGGAATAATGATATACGCAGCATAATCTTTCTTAAAAATAACGGCTGCAAAGTTACTCATTTTATTTGTAACTATTTATTATCAGATAGTTAAAAGCAACAAGTTTTATCATTTATTCACTCTATGACAACTATCAGCGTAGCTTCGGTAGGCATGTTATCGAATACGAACTTGGCATGCGAGGTGGCGTTGCGTACACACATGTGCGAACGAGGTGTCGTCCCCAACGACCAACTGTATTCTATCATGGCTGTACGAGGAACATTAACAGGTACCCCGTGTATGTATGCGCCGTTGGTAAATCGCGATGCATAAGGAGCATATCCGCCGGTAGCCGATCCTCCGTCTTTCAGAAAGACCATTTTTGTTTTCTTTTCCTGTAACAGGAACATTCCCAACGGAGTTTCCTGAGCATACGGCGGACGATGTACCCCCGTTGTGGCAGGATTCATGCTTCGTATAGCCCACTCTCCTTCGGAAAGGCGTTCCAGAGTCGTGATATTCTGATCACCCCGATCGACAAAAATGACATGGTAGAAAACCACGCTATCGGGCAGTATGCGAATATAACGTGGCGGAACAAGATACTCTTCATCTTCTACTACGGGAGTGATGCGCAGGAAGCTACCCTCCTGTCCCCGGAGATAGGCAAGCGAACCGTCACGTCCGTAACGTTCGGGTACAGAAGAATCGGTCGTAAGATAAAGCGGAACCGACTGGTATCGTTCTACGCCAAGTGTATCGGCTACACGCCCGTACGCATTACGTACATAACGTCGGACCAAGGGGGCTTCGCTGTTAAAGTTCTTATAATTGCGCAATACCACCCACCGGGCTGTATCACGATGCATATTTTCCACAAAAGCCAGACACTTCCGGATGGTCTCCCACTTGAAGCTGCGTACCGTATCGCCATAAGGATAGGTATCCTCGAGCGTATACTGGTCGTAAAGCAAATCTTTTGTCAGGTGAATATCGGCAGCGACAAGAAGTTTTGGAGCAAGGTCTGTCGTATCGGGAAAGATTAGGGTGTCGGAAGGCAGTTCTGTATATTCCGACAAACGGGGCGCATCGGTTTGTTGTTCTTCGCAAGCATACAAAAACAAGCAAGCAGTCAACAGCAATATGGAGAAGCCCTTTTTCATAGCAAGGTGGTTAATATTCATTGTAAAAGTAATAAAAAATTTCTCAAAAAAAGAATCTTTTACCTAATAAACAAACCTCACTAAGAAAATGTTGTAAATATCCCAAAAACAATCCGGAGTAAACGGGAAAAGTCCAATGTTTTCTCCCGTTTACTCCGGATAAGTCAAAGTATTATACACGTATCGTTTATCCCATCTTTCCTGTCAGGTAAGCACGTGTACGTTCATCTGTCGGATTTTCGAACATCTTATCTGTACGGTCGTACTCTATCAGCTCACCCATATACATAAACATCGAATAGTCGGAAATACGCATAGCCTGCGACATGTTGTGGGTAACGATCAAGATAGTAACGTCTTTCTTCAAGCCGTCCATCAGTTCCTCTATATACTTGGTAGCAATAGGGTCCAAAGCCGAAGTCGGCTCATCCATCAACAGTACATCCGGTTTCAAGGCAAGTGAACGGGCGATGCACAAACGCTGCTGTTGACCTCCCGAAAGGAAAGTTCCTCGTTTGGTCAGCGAATCTTTTACCTCATCCCACAAGGCAACGCTACGCAGGTTGCGCTCTACGATTTCATCTTTTTCCGACTTGGAAAGGCGAATACCGTTCAGCAGATAGCCTGCCAGCACGTTATCGTAGATATTCATGGTAGGGAACGGATTCGGACGCTGGAAAACCATGCCAATACGGCGACGTTCTTCCATTGGTTGCATCTGAAGAACATTTTCTCCGTTCAACAGAATTTCGCCTGTGACACGAATGTTTTTATAAAGTTCGTGCATACGGTTTACGGCACGCAGTAACGTACTCTTACCACAACCCGAAGGTCCCATGATAGCCGTAATGGTATTTTTCTGAATGTCTGCCGATACATGCTTCACTGCCATCGTACTGGATGTATACGAAATACAGACATCCTTTATTTGTAAAATCGGTTCTTTTATATTTTCCATTTCTTTGCGATTCGTTTTGCTAATAAATTCAGACATAATACAAAGGTAAGCAGGAACAATGAAGCTCCCCAGATAAGGCTCTGCAAGTTGGGATCATTGAAGAACTCCCAGATTAACAAAGGCACTGCCGACATCGGTTTGGTCATGTTCCAGCTGATGGCAGCGCCACCCAGCGCCGTAAACATCAACGGAGCAGTTTCACCTACCACACGCGAGATTGCCAGCAAGATACCAGTAAAGATACTTCCCAAAGCCGAAGGCAGCATCACCTGCAACATCACACGCCAGTAACTTCCTCCCAGCGCCAGTCCGGCTTCTTTCAATGTATCGGGAAGAACCTTCATCGTTTCTTCCGTTGAACGGATAATGAGCGGCAGCATCATGATAAACAGTGCTACGCTTCCGGCAATAGCCGAATATCCTTTCATGGGCACCACCACCCAAATATATGTAATAATACCTATGATGATAGAAGGAGTACCCTGTAACAAGTCGGTAAGGTAACTTACAATTGTAGCAAACCAGTTTTTTCGGTATTCAGACAAACAGATACCACAAAATACACCTATCGGAATGGCAACTACCGCGGCCAGTAACAGCATCAGGAAAGTACCTATAATACCGTTGGCAATACCTCCGGGGATATCCTGTCCGGCCGAAACAGCCTGCATCACCTTGTACGCATTCGGAGTCGCTTCGGTTATGAAGGACCAACCTAATTGTTTCCATCCTTTTACGAGTACTTCCCCCAGAATAGCCAGCAAAGGAATTGCCGTAAGTCCCGAAAGTACACAGACCAGAATATAAAGCAACCGATTTTTGAATATACGGATTCGAATGTTATTATCACGTACCATTTATACAAATTCTGTTTATAGATTATACATGTCTTGCCTTACGTATCAAAATCTTTCCAATCATATTGATAACGGCTGTTATGAGAAACAACAACAATCCGATGGCAATCAGTGATGAAAGTTTCAGACCGTCGGCTTCTCCAAACTGATTGGCTATGATACTGGCCATCGTATTTCCTGTCGTACGCAAAGTATCGGGCATCTGGTTTGTATTTCCAATCAGCATGGTAACAGTCATGGTTTCACCCAAGGCACGTCCGATAGCCAGAATATAAGCGGAAAAGATACCCGATCCAGCCATCGGGAAAACAACTCGACGAATAACTTCCGCCCGGGTAGCTCCCATGGCATAGGCTCCTTCTTTCAAATCGGAAGGAACCATTTTGATAAATTCCGAACTCAGGGAAGCAGCATAAGGTACAATCATAATGGCAAGCACAAAAGCTGCGGTCAAGATTCCCGAACCTTGCGGAGAAAGATTCAGGTGCATGAAGACATTACGCAATACATAGAATCCCCACAAACCATAGATGATAGAAGGAATACCCGCCAGCAAGTCGGTAACAGTACCCAGTATGGCTGCAATTTTCTTTCCGCGGAAATACTCACCAGTAAACAATGCAACCGGCAAAGAAAACGGGATACACATCAATAAAGCAAGAATGGTAGTCAGTAATGTTCCGGTAATGAACGGAAGCGCACCGTAACTTTCTTTTCCTGCCGTCGTTACCCAATCGTCTGAAAAGATAAAGTTCCAGAAACCAAAATGTTCAAACGCTCCAGAAGCATCGACAGTGAGGGAATATACAATTCCCCCACCAATGACAGGAATAACAATAGCCGACAGAATAAGTAAAACTTTAAAAATTTTGTCTTGCATAAAACATCAGCTTTGCAATGATTACTTATTACTTCAAAATAGGCTGACCCTGATAAGTCACGGTCTTCAGATTAGCCAGACTCTGTTCTACAGCCTTTTTAGGCAGCGGAGCATAATGTACGGTAGCAGTTGTCTGCTGTACGCTGTCGCTCAACATATACTGCATCAAATCCAATGTTGCTTTTGCCTGAGCTTCCGAACGGTTTGAATAATTCTGCTCCTTATAGATCAGCAACCAAGTGAAACAACTGATAGGGTAAGCTCCGGCTGCATCGGCATTCGTAATAGAACAACGGGTATCCTGAGGAATATCACCGGCAGCAGCCGAAATGCTTTCGGTAGACGGAGTAATCAGTTCACCACGCTGGTTCTTTACAGCAGCATAAGGAATCTTCTGGGCAAAAGCATATTCAGAACCAATATATCCCAAAGAATACGGAGTCTGAGCAATGATACCGGCTACTCCCGGGTTACCTTTGGCAGCTTGTCCTACAGGGAAATCGACTGTTTTTCCTGAACCGTAAGTGTTTTTCCAGTTTTCACTTACCTTAGAAAGATAATCGGTGAAGACAAAAGTTGTACCACTACCGTCTGAACGATAGGCTAGAATGATTTTCTTAGCCGGCAATTTTACATCCGGATTCAGTTCCTGCAAACGGGCATCGTTCCAGTCTGTAATTTTTCCGGCATAGATGTCTGCTATCACATCACCCGAAAGGTTCAGTTTTACGACATCCGGCAAATTATAAGCCAGCACAACCGCACCCATGCAGGTCGGGATATGAACAACCGGATCCATTTCTGACATTTCCTTATCGCTTAAGAAAGCATCACTTCCGGCAAAGTCGACAATACCATCTTTCAGGTTACGTACTCCGCCACCACTACCGATACCACCATAAGAAACTGTGTTATTGTGTGTTGCACTATATCCTTCGAAGCTCATGTTATAGAAAGGCAAAGGGAATGTTGCTCCTGCACCTGTTAATTCAACGGATTCGGTTGATGACTTCTGTCCACCACATGCAGTAACGGCCAAGGCCATTATACCTGCGACCAAAGACAAATAATTTTTTTTCATTGTTTATTAATTTAATAAATTGATTTTTCTATATTGGATTTTCTCTATATTTACCTTATAGTGAGAAGGATGCATTCAGATAAGCATAATAGAAATTAGGAGTACTTCCTGATTTCGGCGACCATATCCGGAAGTTTGGAGCCAGTTTGATGTATTTCCCAATCCGGAATTCCGCACCGACCATTCCAGCCATACCATCGCCTTCTTCATTCCATTTATCTTTCGATGTCAGGTAATCCCAGCGCCCGAAAATTCCTACCTTCTTATTCAAATTGATTGTTGCATATGCAGAAACACCGCTCTGATCGTGTCCATCAGTGTATTTCGTATTTGTCTGATAGTTATATTCCGCAGCTAGTGAAAAAGATTTATTTTTGAAGCCTATGAAAGAAGCCAGATTCGTAATGCCCTTATCTGTTTTTTCAGTAGCTTCGTTGAAAGAACCATATAAACGGATAAACAGATTTTTTACCGGGGTCAGTGTCAGGCCGGCACCATACTGTAGTCCATCTTTTACCTGCACCTGCTTATAACCTTCACCATTCGCAATAATGACGTCGGCCGAAACATAACGATTAAAGTCATAAGATGCAGATATAGCCAAATCAGCACTGCTTCCAAACTTGTACTCATCCTGAAAGGATTTCATGACATAACGTTTGCCCCAAAAACTTTCCTGGAATTTAAACTGGGTAGTAGAAATCAGACCTGCATTCAATGTCCACTTTCCATGTTCCCATGACAGCATTGCATTCTTTACGAAACCGATACGATGATGATCCTCTACATTCTTTGACTGCCCGAAATCGGCAACGACTTTTACTTGTACCTCTTTCGATAAATCGTATTGATAACCTAAATAAGCACGGTCGAGATTGAAACCACGGTCATCGTTTACATGACCAAATCCGGAATGAACATCGGAAAAGATTGTTATAATAGCTTTCCCCTTCGGTGCCTCCTCCTTATGTTTGTCTTCGGCATGAGCCGGAACAATCAAATATCCCAGTAAACCGGCAACAACGGCACATCGTTTCTTTAAATTCTTTTTATTCACTATACATCTGCTTTTTATTTCGAAAGCAAAAGTACAGGCAACAGATAACTTGGTTATGTCATAAATATTACAAAGCTGTTACATCCTCATCGGGGAAACGGAGTGTTTCTACTTTCTCCAAACGGGCATGCAGACGAGGCATCAGCGATTTACGTATACGCAGGCGCATAATACAATCCATATCGTATGACTGTTCTAAGATTTCAGGCGCCTCTTCTTTCACGATACGCATCACATCGTTCATAAAGGGATATTCAAATACGATCTTTACATCCTGATCTACCGTCTTTTCTATGATTGTTGCTTCGGCAATAGCCTGTGCCGCTGCTGTACGGTATGCAACAATCAGCCCGCTCGTACCCAACTTAATTCCTCCGAAATAGCGTACAACAATGATCAGGATGTCCGTCAGTTCATTCGAATTGATTTGTCCGAGAATCGGTTTGCCAGCAGTACCCGAAGGTTCCCCATTGTCGTTGGCACGGAACTCTTTCCGCTCTGCTCCCAACATATAGGCATAACATACATGGCGCGCATCGTAGTATTTTTTCTGATATTCTTCCAGATGAGCTTTCACTTCCGTCAGCGTACGCACGGGTATAGCTATGGCTATAAACTTACTGCGTTTCTCGGTATAAATAGCTTCCGACTGGCCTTCGATAGTTTTATATGTATCTTCCAAAACAATTCGATTTTATCTGGTTTGAAATATTCATTTATTCAGCAATACGCATACCCAGAGGTAAAACGTTCTTCCAAAAACAAAAGTATATCAGTTAAGGCAACCTTCACCTGATTTATAAAAGTGGCAAGGTCAATAGAAAGATTAAAGCTGTTTCAGCCTTAGATATCCATCGTTCTCGGACGCTAGTGCAAAAGTACATAATATTAAGCAAAAAGATTCTCTCACCATAGAAAAAGGTCAGGACATTTTCGCTAAAATCTCCTGACCTCCTACTATATCAGATTCACTATTGCCGGAAAAGAGATCTTCCAATCCGACATACGAACCATATTTCTATATTATTTCATCCACCCACCAGTGGCGTTAATATATGGCTTGAAGAGAAAATCTTACAACAAATAAGAATAGGAATCTAATATAACTATTTTATAAGTATCATTTCAACTTATGAATAACTAATCCCGAACGCAACTTCGGCTCAAACCAGGTTGTTTTCGGAGGCATAATATTACCCGTATCGGCAATATCCATCAACTGTTTCATGGAAACTGGATAAAGAGCCAGTGCCATCTTCATCTCTCCGCTGTCTACCCGTTTCTTCAATTCATTCAGTCCACGGATTCCACCCACAAAATCGATACGCTTGTCCGAACGCAAATCTTTGATACCGAGAATCTCATCTAATATTAGATTTGAAGAAATCGTCACATCCAGTACCCCTATCGGATCATTATCATCATACGTACCCGACTTAGCCGTCAGACTGTACCATTTGCCATCCAGGTAAAGAGAAAAGTTATGCAAGGCAGCTGGTTTATAAATATCCGTTCCTTTTTCCTCTACAACAAAATTTTTCTTCAAAGCTTCAAGGAATTGCGCAGGAGTTAAACCATTCAGATCCTTTACTACACGATTATAGTCGATGATGGTCAATTGTTCAGCCGGGAAACACACTGCCATAAAGTAGTTATACTCTTCATCTCCCCGATGATTCGGATTCTGAGCTGCCTTTTCAGCACCTACCAATGCCGCAGCCGCACTGCGATGATGACCATCCGCAATATAAAGCGAAGGCATCTCCTTGAAGGCTTCCGTTACAGCTTCAATGTCCGTATCATCATCAATAACCCAAAACTGATGTCCAAAGCCATCATCCGGAGCTACAAAATCGTACACAGGCTTTTGTGCGGTATATTTCGCAACAATAGCATCCAAGACCTTACTTTCCGGATAAGCGAAAAATACCGGCTCGATATTTGCATTATTTACACGAACATGCTTCATACGGTCCTCTTCCTTGTCACGGCGTGTCAGCTCATGCTTTTTGATGACTCCGTTCATGTAGTCAGGTACGTACGCTCCTACCACCAGACCATACTGCGTCTTGCCGTTCATGGTCTGAGCATAAATGTAATAACAAGGCTTTTCGTCCTGTACCAGCCATCCCTTTTTCTGGAACATCTCAAAATTCTCTACTGCCTTGTCATACACACGCGGATCATGTTCGTCCGTACCTTCCGGAAAATCAATTTCCGGCTTGATGATATGATATAACGATTTCTCGTTGCCTTTCGCCTCTTCACGAGCCTCAGCAGAATTCAATACGTCGTAAGGGCGAGAAGCTACCTGTTCCACCAGTTCTTTCGGTGGACGAATCCCTTTAAATGGTTTAACTATTGCCATAATTCCCGAAATTTCGTTTGAAAAACAATACTAACGTCCGAAATGCATAAAGGAAACATACCAGTGCCATACCGCACAGAAACCCTTGCCAGAAATCATCCAAAAACGACCTGCACAAAGCATTTACCAGCAGCAAAGAACTGCCCATTCCCAACGGAATCAGCGAATGCCGTTCGTCACTCGTCAGTTTCATTTATGCGTAAAATAGGAGTTATTTTTTATTTACACGGAATTTCTCGCATCCATCCCTCAAGAAGCCCACTATCTGGCGTGCTGCTGCAATACCGGCATTGATATTCGCTTCGGCTGTTTGAGCGCCCATTTTCTTTGGGGTTGAGAAATAGCGTCCCGGAAAATGTTCTACAAACTCACTATGATGAACCGGCATAATATCGGTAACATATTTTAAGTCTGCACGATCATTCATCAAACGAAGCAAGTCAGCTTCATTGATCACCTCCTTACGGGCGGTATTTACCAGCAAACCATTTTTCGGCATACGGTTTACCAAATCGTAATTGATAGAATTTTTTGTTTCGGGAGTAGCCGGAATATGCAGAGATACCACATTACAAGTAGCATACAATTCTTCGGCAGAATCCACTGGCTTGATGCCATCGGCTACCATCACTTCTTTCGGACAATACGCATCATAAGCATAGATTTCCATACCAATGCCTTTAGCGATACGGGCCACGTTGCGTCCTACATTGCCATAAGCATGTATACCTAACTTTTTGCCCATCAATTCTGTTCCCGATTTACCATCGTAGAAGTTACGTACAGCCATAATCATCAGTCCAAAAGCCAGCTCTGCTACTGCATTAGAGTTCTGCCCCGGTGTATTCATTACGCAAACGCCATGAGCTGTAGCAGCTTCCAGATCAACATTATCATAACCGGCACCTGCACGTACCACGATTTTCAGTTCGGGAGCCGCATCCAGTACTTCCTTATCAATAATATCACTACGAATGATAATAGCATTCGCATCCTTTACAGCCTCAAGCAGCTGAGCCTTTTCTGTATATTTTTCAAGCAAAGCCAGTTCATAACCAGCAGCCTCGATTTCCTTGCGAATACCGTCGACAGCAATTTTTGCAAACGGTTTTTCTGTTGCTACTAAAACTTTCATAACTATCAGATTTAATACAATAAAAATAGCACACAGCCCTGCACACCCTTTATCCGTGCAGGTCTGTGTGCTTTCGTATATACAACTATTTATTAATGCATTTTTTCAAATTCCTGCATGCAGTCAATCAATGCCTGAACGCTTTCGATAGGTAACGCATTATAACAAGAGGCACGGAATCCACCAACTGAACGATGTCCCTTAATACCTACCATACCCTTTTCGGTTGCAAACTTCAAGAAGTCTGCTTCCAGATCTTTATATTCGTCTGCCATCACGAAACAGATATTCATATACGAGCGGTCTTCCTTAGCAGTAACTGTGCCACGGAACAGTTTATTACGATCGATTTCCGCATACAACATATCGGCACGCTGTTTAGCACGACGTTGCATTTCTTCCACTCCGCCCTGGGCTTTCAACCAGCGCAATGTTTGCAAAGCTGCATAAATAGGAACAACAGGAGGAGTATTGAACATAGAACCTTTGTCTACATGAGTCTGATAATTCAGCATGGTAGGAATATAGCGCGAAACCTTACCCAATGCATCGTTCTTTACAATAACGAACGTTACACCTGCCGGAGCCAGATTCTTCTGCGCGCCACCATAAATACAGATATACTTCGAAACATCTACCGGACGAGAGAATATATCAGATGACATATCTGCTACCATCGGAACACTGACATCCGGATCGGCATGAAGTTCGGTTCCATAAATGGTATTATTGGTTGTAATATGGAAATAATCTGCATCAGCAGGTACGGTATAATCCTTCGGAATATATGTATATCCGTCTTTTTCGGACGAAGCCACTTCGACAGTTTCGCCGAAAGCCTTTGCTTCTTTCAAAGCTTTCTTAGCCCATGTACCGGTATTGAGATATGCAGCTTTCTTTTCAAGGAAATTATAGGGAACCATACAGAACTCCATGCTTGCTCCTCCACCCAGGAAAAGTACCGAATACCCTTCCGGAATATTCAGAAGTTCTTTAAACAAGGCAACAGCCTCGTCCACCACCGGCTGAAAGTCTTTAGCGCGGTGACTGATTTCCATCAACGAAAGTCCCGAACCATTGTAGTCAAGAATAGCCTGAGCTGTTTTTTCGATCACTTCGCGAGGCAGTATAGAAGGTCCCGCATTGAAATTATGTTTTTTCATTTGGAAGTTTGTTTTGGTTTAACATTTGTTCGTTCTTACATTTGCGAATATAGCGATTATTTTTAGACTTCCAAAAGTTTTCGTAATATTTTTATAGCAACAAAGGTTATTTCATAACAAATTATACTAAAACAATAGCATTTTATTTACACATTGACACATAAAGTGAATACTATGACCATCTACGCTCCTGATAGTCATAGCATTTTGAGATTTTTTCCTATAGAGATAAGTTACACTGACACAAAGTTATCATTTAGCCAGTTCTATCAAAGCTTTTACCCCCTTAATCTTTTCATTTTGTATAAGTTTTAACACTTGTTTGTATTTTAAGCGAGTAATTGCCGCAAAAGCATAATGATCTTTCACATCCACACGGCCAATGTCTTCCTTACCCAGATTTCCTTTCTTAGACAAAAAACCTACAATATCAATCTTATTGATTTTATCTTTTTTGCCTTTACCTATATATAAGGTAACAAAATCGGGTAAAGCCGGTTTAGGAGTAACTGCTGGAAGAATATACTCTTCTGGATTTTCTTTAATATAAGGAGGGAGCTGTTCTTCGGGATGCAAAATAATATAGGCACTTCCATCTGCATCCCAACGAGCCGTACGTCCGTTACGATGAACAAACCCATCTTCTGCTACAGGAAGGTGATAATGAACCACATTCTTTATATCTGGAATATCCAGTCCACGAGCTGCCAAATCGGTTGAAATGAAAATATGGCAACTACCGTTTCGGAATTTGTATAACGCCCGTTCGCGATCGTCTTGCTCCATTCCTCCATGGAATGTTTCACAATAGACCTTCATCGAATGCAAATAATTGCCTACTCGGTCAACACTTTCCCGATGATTGCAGAAGACCAATGTAGACTGATTGCCCAAACAACACAGCAAACGATAAAGAGTTTCCAACTTATCCTTTATCGGGGACATGACTTTATACAAATGCAAACGTTCGGAAACTCCTCCATCCGGATTCAGGAAATTCAACTTAATGGTACGATTCATCCCTGTAAAACGAGGTATTTCTTCAGCATCCGTAGCCGAAAGCAGGAACCGACGACGCAACTTCGGCAATTTACCTATAACATCTGCCATTTCTTCCTGAAAGCCAAATTCCAGACATTTATCGAACTCATCGATAACCAGCAAACTTACAACAGAAGCATTAAAGTTCTGCTTTTCAAGGTGATCATTCATTCGTCCCGGAGTCCCAACTATTACCGACGGACGAATGCCCTTCATGGTACGATGTTCTTCCATGGCAGGTCGTCCTCCATAACAGCTCATAATGGTAAATCCGGCATTCATAGACTTAAATACTTGCTCTATCTGCAACGCCAATTCACGGGAAGGAACCAATATAACAGCTTGTACGCCCTCTACTCCAGGTTTCAAAGAGGTTACGAGAGGTAATAAATAAGCCAAGGTCTTACCGGAACCTGTAGGTGATAAAAGAATCAGGTCACTTCCTTCACGATAAGCATCGATAGCTGCCTGCTGCATAGCATTCAACTGTTCTATTTTGAGATTCGCAAGTATAGTCTGTATGTTCATAAGATCTGATTTTAATTAAGTATTACGCAAATATAAACAGAACTCATGATATTCCCTGCATTCAGGTAAAGAAATAAAGCAGGAACAGACGGCAAGATGATGTAAAACGTTTATCCTTGATACTGAAAAATATCCGTCTGCCCTGCTTCTGTTAAAAGAAGGTAATTATGAACGAAATTACAGAATTTCTCTAAACCTACCTTCAACAACGTTTGGGGACAAGCAATATTCCAACGCATAAAGTCCTCTCCTTCTTCGCCATACATTGTACCAGCATTTAACTATGGCAAATATACCATCTGGCTCACCGTTCCTCCATCATAAGCGGTTCTCTATCAATTCAAATATAAGGTATATCACTTTAAATACTGGTGAAAAAACTGCTCAATCTTATCATAAGGAATAACTCCTGCCTGATTATCGTACAAATCGACATGACTTGCTCCAGGAATAATCATCAACTCCTTGTTATCGCCTTTTAATTTTTTGAAAGCATCCTCACTAAAATATCTTGAATGCGCCTTTTCTCCGTGAACCATCAATACCGCACTACGAATCTCACTGCTATAAGTCAGCAAAGGAGTATTTATAAACGAAAGTGCCGAAGTGACATTCCAGCCGCCGTTCGAGTTGAGAGAACGTTTGTGATATCCCCGTTTTGTCTTGTAATAATCATAATAATCCTTCACGAACTGAGGAGCATCAGCCGGCAATGGATCAACTACACCGCCAGCAAGTGCATACGAGCCGTTTCGTGCATCGATAGTACGTTGCGCATTCAATTTCTTACGCAACTCATAACGTGCATTCTCATCCATTGCATCAAAATAACCATTAGCATTCACCCGGCTCATATCATACATGGTTACCGTTACAGTCGCCTTGATACGGGTATCGATAGCAGCAGCATTCAGTGCCATTCCACCCCATCCGCAAATTCCTATAATACCAATCCGTTCCGGATCAACATCTTCACGGATAGAAAGGAAATCGACGGCAGCAGAAAAATCTTCTGTATTAATATCTGGAGAAGCCACATATCGCGGTTCACCACTACTTTCTCCCGTATAAGAAGGATCGAAAGCAATAGCCAGAAATCCCCGTTCGGCCATCGTCTGCGCATAAAGACCGGAGGACTGCTCTTTTACGGCACCAAACGGACCACCGACAGCTATTGCCGGAAGTTTTCCTTCAGCCCGTTTAGGCTTATACAAATCGGCAGCTAAAGTAATGCCGAAACGATTCTTAAAACGAACACTTTCCACCGTTACCTTATCGCTTGGGGGAAAAGTTTTTTCATTCTCCTGTGCATAAAGTGTATTCATAATCAACGAAATTAAAAATGTAATAACTAATTTTTCTTTTCTCATAATAACTTCTTATTTGTTCTGGTACTTCGTAATCCTATCCTTAGAATATATACTATCGACAATGCAAATTTCTAAAGAAAAGGAGAACTGTTCTGTAGATAAATTACAGATGTTATAACCCCAATTACGGAATCATAATATACTCACTTCAAGCGCCCTTCACCAAGCATGAGAATCAGTAACATCGGTTAAATTATCTGTAATCAGGGTAGTAATGATATCTGGAGTTCGTTCTATCTTTGTAATAAATAAAATCGGCTTATGGACAAAATACTTCATTTAGACAGCGTAGACTTATATAACCAATTGTATGGACTTGAAACATTAAATCCACTCATAGGTGTCATCGACTTAAACAAAGCGACCCGTAAAATGACCTATACCCATTGGAACTATGGTATTTATGCCCTCTATCTGAAACTAGAAAAGGTATGTGACATTAAATACGGACGACAAACTTACGACTATCAAGAAGGAACCGTCGTTTGCTTTGCTCCTGGCCAGACCACAGAAACGACATTGAATACAGACCGTACACAACTAAATGTACTCGGCATTCTTTTCCACCCAGACCTCCTCAGAGGAACATCACTTGGAAAAAACATCAAAAAATATACTTTCTTTTCGTATGAAGTAAACGAAGCCTTGCATCTTTCTCCTGAAGAAAGATGTATTATAGAAGATTCTTTGAAAATAATCCAAAAAGAACTGGAACATGGTATCGACAAACACAGCAGAACATTGCTTGTCAATCATATCGAACTTCTACTAAATTACTGCATGAGATTCTACGAAAGGCAATTCATCACCAGAAGTAAAATCAACAGTGATGTGCTGACGCGCTTCGAAAATCTCCTCAACAGATATTTTGAAGAGTCACTTGCCGAACAAAACGGACTGCCTACTGTGAAATATTTTGCAGACAAGCTCTGTTTCTCTCCCAATTATTTCGGCGACATGCTGAAAAAAGAAACAGGAAAAAGTCCCCAAGAATATATTCAGGAAAAACTTATCGAACTGGCCAAAGAACGAATTGCAGGGACAGAAGATACTGTAAGCCAGATTGCATACTCACTGGGATTTCAATATCCACAACACTTGTGCCGCCTCTTTAAGAAAAAAGTTGGATGTACCCCTAATGAATATCGGGTACAAAATAGCATGCATGCATAAATCGACAAACGATAAGAAACAACTATGTTAGATTTCAAAACTGTTTACGAGTGCAACCGGTGTCTGGGATGCAAAACACTACATCCTCAAGTCAGCATTATCAACCTCGCTGATTCGAGGCCAGAACAAGACACTATAAAATTTGAGTTTTATGCAGTCCTCCTAATAGAAGAATGCCCAAATAACTGCTGCTGTTGTGGACGAAAGTATTACGATTATTCCAATGCGACTATGGTTTTTCTTACTCCTGGTGAAATTTTCCGGATGAGTGAAAACAATACACTACCCAATAAAGGGTACCTTCTTGCATTTCACCCAGACCTGCTTTTCCAGACTTCGCTGAAAAACCATATTAAGAACTATACCTTTTTCTCCTACCGCAAAGAAGAAGCCTTGCATCTTTCACAACGAGAAACAGCCCAAATAACATGCTGTTTCGAAAATATAGAAGACGAATTACAGCATCCTATTGATACCCACAGCAGTACAATATTATCACGCTACATAGAGTTATTGCTTGACTACTGTACCCGGTATTACGAACGTCAGTTTATTACTAGGGAAAATAAAAACAGGACTATTCTTGAAGAAATGGAAAGCATTCTCAATCAATATATCGAATCCGGGAAATTACAAAACGGACTATTCCCCACCCCTATCTTCTGCGCAGAAATGTTAGGTCTGTCCACAGCTTATTTCAATGACCTGCTAAAATTTGAAACAGGCAATACACTCCAAGAATATTTTCAGCTCAAACGCTTGAAAGCGGCAAAGAAAATGCTGTTGAAAGGTAAGGATTCCCCTTCTTTCATTGCTCAGCAACTGGGCTATCCCAATGTACAATACTTTAGTCTGATATTTAAGAAAATAATGGGCATGTCTCCCACTGAATACAGATATTCACACAATTGAAGCTATATCAAATATAGTTATTATCACGTAATTATTGCATTTCTCGAATAAAACTATAGCGGATACGTATCCGGTATAATACCTTGTCCGTATCCGCTATACTACAATGAAGTATGATAATTACTCTACATACAATACCAACCCTTTCAGATATTCACCTTCCGGATGGTAAATATTCACAGGATGATCACCCGGCTGAGTAAGCTGGTGCAGAATGCGTACACTCCGTCCACTCTGGGCAGCCGCCGTAAACACAGCATTACGGAAATTTTCCTTATTGACAACCTGCGAACAAGAGAACGTAAACAAAATACCTCCCGGACGAATCTTTTCAAAAGCCTTTGCATTCAGTTTCGTATATCCACGCAATGCATTACGCAAGGCATCTCGATGCTTGGCAAAAGCAGGAGGATCAAGAATAATAAGATCATACTGGTCGCCCATCCGATCGAGAAACTTAAACGCATCCTCAGCGTAAGCCTTGTGACGAGTATCTCCCGGGAAATTCAATTCCACATTCTCATTGGTCAAATCGATAGCCTTTGCCGAGCTATCTACCGAGTGAACTAGATTGGCACCTCCACGCATCGCATAGAACGAAAAGCCTCCTGTATAGCAGAACATGTTCAGTACATTCCGTCCTTTTGCATACCGTTCCAGCAGATGACGATTCTCACGCTGGTCTACAAAAAAGCCCGTTTTCTGTCCTTTCAGCCAGTCTACATGGAATTTCAAGCCATTCTCCATAGCCACATTTTCAGGACTTCCACCTTTGATGAAACCATTTTCGGTAGACAGCAAATCAGCCTTAAACGGCAATGTCGTTTCCGACTTATAATAGATATTCTGTATCACATCACCCATAACCTCCGATAAGGCATCAGCAATTTCCATCCGATATACATGCATACCTGCCGAATGAGCCTGCATCACTGCCGTATGGTCATACACGTCAATAATCAGTCCCGGCAAATTATCACCTTCACCATGAACCAGACGATAAGTATTGTTCTGTGGATTACCAATCAACCCCAAAGCTACACGCAAATCCTTCGCAATACTAAGTTTACGAACCCAGAAAGCATGATCGATCGTTTCCTGTACGAACGACAAAACACGCACAGCAATACTTCCAATCTGAAAATGACCACATGCAATAAACTCCTTCTTCGATGTATAAACATCTACAATCTCTCCCTCTTCGGGCTCACCTTCCACACGGGCTATGGCTCCCGAAAATACCCACGGATGAAAACGTTTCAACGATTCCTCCTTACCGGGTTTCAGATATACTTTTTTGTACGACACGTTTATTATCTTAATTAATTATTTTCTGTTTCCACCACTTTCACGATTTCATAGCTTCCGGTGCTACGTAAATCATCCAAATAATTATAAATCTCTACACATGCCCAAGCATCAGTCGCAGCATAAGCTTGCTGTGCTTCTGTCAACACCTCGGCTTCCCAATTCGACAAGCGTTGTGACTTCGAAATTTTCTTTCCGAACAACAATGCGTATATTTTCTGTAAACTCTTTTCCTCTATACCGAAGCGAGGAACATAATCCTGCAATTCAATCCAGTTTCCGGTTCGCGGATCCTTCGTATTTCGTCTGCGAAGCATCGCAAAATCATCTTTTAGTGAAAGCCCTACTTTGAGGACATCATTCTGCAAGAATTCTTCCAAGAAATCGGGCAATCCCAAACGGTTTAACCGAAACAAGAAACAGGTATCGTGTGTAGAGATTTGCAGCAAAGCAACCTTATGCGTCGTCCCCTTTCGGAACGAAGGGCGAGTTTCGGTATCCACTCCCACAATAGAGTGTGTATTCAAGTAATCGATTGCTTTACGAGCATCCGATTCCGTATTAACAACAAAAATCCGTCCCTCAAAACTCACCTTAGGCAATTCGGACACACTTTGCTTTGATATCTTATTATATAATACAACCATGGATTTATTCTTCCTCATGTAAATCACTCCCAACGATCACCAGAACCGTCATCCTCGCCAGCTTCCAGCCCTTCATATAAATCATCCTCACTATAACCAGCATCCGCTTCAAATGGAGAAGAAGTATCCTCTTCGTCCTCCATATCCTCATCGGGATGTTTACTGTACTTCACATCATGCAATGCACGCATAGCGTTCACCAGCCGTTGCCCCCAGAATTCCGCGAAATGTTCACGGCAGATTACCAAAGCATCATTCATCGTCTGGTCAAATCCCAGTTGATACACACAGATAAAATCTTTCAATGGCTGATAAATATCTGCCAGATTTTCGGATATATTCTGCTTGATCGGAGTATCACTGTAAGCCATGTCATCTAAAAATACATCCAGATAATCATCCTTACTACCCATCAGTGCAGCTACACTGGCCCGAATACGTTCATAATCTCCTTCTGTAACAAAGGTTTCAGGATCGAACTCATCGATACGCTCCGCTTCGGGCAGCAGAGAAGCCTTTAAATAAAGCAGAGGCAGCAACTTAAGCGCCGTATCAATGAATTTACGTCGCTTCATTTCTGTAGCTCGTTCCAAGAAACCACAAAACTCAGCAGCAACAGTTACAAATTCTACGGTATTTTTATCAAATATAATCGGGGTTTGACTCTTTTCCATAATCAATTGAATTTCGCGACAAAGGTACGAAAAAAAATAAATCTCCACAATTTATTATAAGCAGAGGCAACTGACGGGTTCAAAAATATTCGTACATTTGCGTTCAAATTTGAAATATCGTACAAGAATCATGAAGAAAAAAACAGATAACAAGCCCAATGAAGGGAAATTGGGTATACCCGACAAAGTAGTAACAGCCATTAAGGGCGAAACCATCCATTTCATTATCGGCCTGCTATGCGTCATATTTGGCGTATACATGCTACTAGCATTCAGTTCTTTCTTCTTTACCGGAGGAAACGATCAAAGCATTCTTTCACATCCTGACCCAGGAGAATTACTGGAAACAGGCAACCGCATACAGAATTATGCCGGAGCACGAGGAGCCCAATTATCTCAGTTTCTGATAAACGATTGCTTTGGAATTTCAGCTTATTTCATCATCATATTTCTTGTTGTAGCCGGTATGAAGCTGATGAAAGCCTATGAATTCAAGTTATGGAAATGGTTTATAGCCTGTACAACACTGATGGTTTGGTTTTCGATAACTTTAGGATTCGCCTTTGGAGGGACATGTGAGGATTCATTTCTTTACCCTGGAGGATTACATGGCTATAACGTCAGTCAATGGATTTGTTCTCAGATTGGAGCATCCGGATTGATTCTTACGCTACTAGTAACAGGCATTTTTATCGGCGTTTTTTTCACCAAAGGAACAATTAATGTTGTTCGGAAAGCCTTCCACCCCTCTCTGTCCAAGCGTAATAAAGTTGCTCAGTCTGTAAATACTGACAGCCTTACGACAGAAACGCCCAATGAAGGGAATATAGAAGTTCAAGATAATAATGAGCTTGAAAAAGAAAACAGCTCTGAGAAATCGGGACAAGAAGAAAAAGAACAGCCGCTTCAACTCGAGACCGAGCAATACAAAGATTCGCAACCGATAGAAATCGAACTCGATCCGATAGAAAAGCCTCTTCCACGCCAAGCAGAAAATATTAAGCCTTTTCCAGTACAAGAAACCGTTCCCATATCCGAACCTGAAGATATAGAAGAAAAAGAAGAAGTGACAGAAAAGGTAAATGAGCCAGCTTTCGAAATAAGCAATGAGCACAAAGAAGAAGACGAAGAATACCGTGGCAATATCAACCAGCCTTATAATCCTCGTCTGGACTTGGAGCATTATAAATTTCCGACGCTCGATCTGCTCAATTCATACGGTGACCATGAGCCGACAATCGACATGGAAGAGCAAAATGCCAACAAAAACCGCATCATTCAAGTTTTACGCAGTTTTGGCATCGAAATCAGCTCCATCAAGGCGAGTGTGGGACCGACCATTACTCTCTATGAGATAACTCCGGCCGAAGGAGTACGTATCTCGAAAATACGTAACCTGGAAGATGATATCGCACTCAGTCTTTCAGCACTGGGTATCCGTATCATAGCTCCGATACCCGGTAAAGGAACAATTGGTATCGAGGTTCCGAATGCCAATCCACGCATCGTACCCATGAGTTCGATTCTAGCAAGCAAGAAGTTCCAGGAAACAACATTCGACCTACCCGTTGCTTTAGGAAAAACTATCACCAACGAAGTGTTCATGGTAGACTTGACAAAAGCACCTCACATGCTGGTAGCTGGTGCAACCGGACAAGGTAAATCGGTTGGTCTGAATGCCATTGTTACTTCATTGCTTTACAAGAAGCATCCTAGTGAACTGAAGTTTGTCATCATCGACCCAAAGAAAGTTGAGTTTGCTATCTATGCACCGATAGAGAAACACTTCCTTGCCAAGTTGCCCGATGCATCCGATGCAATCATTACCGATGTATCGAAAGTTGTCCAGACCCTCAATTCGCTGTGTGTGGAAATGGATACCCGCTACGACCTGTTGCGTAAGGCAGGCTGCCGTAACATAAAAGAATACAATGCCAAATTCATCAACCGACAGCTGAATCCGGAAAACGGACACCGCTTCATGCCATACATCGTTATTATCATCGATGAGTTCGGCGATCTGATTATGACAGCCGGAAAAGAAGTAGAGTTACCAATCTGTCGTATCGCACAGCTGGCACGTGCCGTAGGTATACATGCCATCATTGCTACCCAACGTCCGACGACCAACATCATTACCGGAACAATCAAAGCTAACTTCCCGGCTCGTATTGCTTTCCGTGTAGCATCTATGATGGACTCGCGTACTATTCTTGACCGTCCGGGAGCACAACAACTGATAGGAAAAGGAGACATGCTCTACCTGCAGGGTAATGACCCCGTACGTGTACAATGCGCGTTTGTCGATACACCGGAAGTAGAAAAGATAGCAGCATACATCAGTCGCCAGCAAGGCTATCCAACAGCCTTCTTACTACCTGAATATGTAGATGAAAATGCAGAAAGCAGTAATACGGCAGATGTCGATATGAATCGTCTAGATCCCTTGTTCGAAGAAGCGGCACGACTGGTCATTTACCATCAGCAAGGTTCAACTTCGCTTATACAGCGTAAATTCTCCATCGGTTATAACCGCGCCGGACGCATTATGGACCAGCTGGAGCGTGCTGGTATTGTAGGTCCTGCCAACGGAAGCAAAGCACGCGACGTACTTTGCATGGACGAAAATGATTTGGAAATGCGCATGAGTAATTTAAAGAATCAATAAGCCAATAATTATGAAACGTTTTTATTTTTCTCTCCTGATACTTATCACAAGTGTATCGGCAGTCTTTGCACAAAAAGACGCAAAAGCTCAGGCTATACTAGACAAAACCGCAGCAGCTTATCAGAAAGCAGAAGGCATTGCAATCACTTTCGGCGGAACACAAAAGGGCACACTTCTGTTGAAAGGCTCTTGCTTTTACCTTGACTGCGCCGGAGTAAAAAGCTGGTTCGACGGAAAAACGCAATGGAGTTATGTACAGCAGAATGAAGAGGTTACCATTTCCAATCCTACAGCAGAAGAAATACAGAGTGTTAATCCGTATGCATTGATTACCTCATATAAGACCTTATTCAATTACCGCTATAGAGGATTTCAGACACGTAATGGCAAAAAAGGACAAGAAATTGTACTCACTCCTCGTCAAAAAGGAGATATACAATTAATCACCTTTACAGTTTCAGCCGATTATGAACCAATATATATTGGTGTCAAGCTGTCCAATGGAAAGACGCAGGAATTTAACATCACTTCCTACCAGACGCACCGTAATCTGAACAGTTCCATTTTCCGCTTCGATGCGAAAAAGTATCCTAATGCAGAAATTATCGACATGCGATAAATCAAATTTCCAATACAAAAAGCCCTGTTGGATGGCATCCGACAGGGCTTTTTGTATAAAATATGTTTTTTAGAAACCTAGTTTACTATCAAAAATACCGTTTCGAACAAAAAAAGAAGTATCTTTGTTCAATTTAAGATGAATATATAATTTAAAATTTCAAATTTAATATGACAACAGAACATGTAAAGTGCCTGATTATTGGTTCAGGACCTGCCGGATACACTGCGGCCATTTATACTAGTCGTGCAAACATTTCTCCTGTTCTTTACGAAGGTATCCAACCAGGCGGACAGCTCACCACTACTACAGAAGTTGAAAATTTCCCCGGTTATCCGGAAGGAGTAACCGGTCCCGTACTGATGGACGACCTGCGCAAACAGGCAGTACGTTTTGGAGCTGATATCCGCAACGGAATTGTAACCAAAGCAGACTTGAGTCAGGCTCCCTATCATTTCATCATCGACGATGAAAAAGAAATCACAGCCGATACAGTTATTATTTCTACTGGAGCTACAGCCAAATATTTAGGACTGGAAGATGAAAAGAAATATGCCGGTATGGGTGTCAGCGCTTGTGCTACATGCGACGGTTTCTTCTACCGCAAGAAAGTAGTTGCAGTGGTAGGAGGTGGCGATACAGCTTGCGAAGAAGCTATCTATTTGGCCGGACTTGCACGCCAAGTATATCTGGTAGTACGTAAACCGTTCTTACGTGCATCAAAGATTATGCAGGAACGCGTACTGAACCATCCTCACATCAAAGTATTGTTCGAACACAATGCAGTGGGCCTTTATGGTGCTGACGGTGTTGAAGGTATGCACGTTGTAAAACGTATGGGTGAACCAGACGAAGAGCGCTACGATGTTGCCATCGACGGATTTTTCCTGGCTATCGGTCACCAGCCTAATTCTGCAATCTTCAAGCCATGGGTAAAAACCGATGAAACAGGTTATATCCTGACAGAAGGTGACTCTCCACGTACAGGTATACCTGGTGTATTTGCAGCAGGCGATGTAGCCGATCCTCATTACCGTCAGGCAATTACAGCTGCCGGAAGCGGTTGCAAGGCTGCCATCGAAGCAGAGCGCTACCTGTCTGCCAATGGATTACTCTAATCGGAGAACTAAACTAATAACACATATTTTTATTATGAGAAGTTTTATCAAAAAAACATTTGCTGCTATCATCCTGATAGGAGGAACTGTTTCTGTCTGCGCCCAGCAGATGCCTCCTCTCCCAACCGATCCCAATGTACGTATCGGTAAACTGGATAATGGACTGACTTACTACATTCGTCACAATGCACTGCCTGAAAAGCAAGCCGACTTCTATATAGCCCAGAAGGTCGGTTCCATCCTCGAAGAAGACAACCAGCGTGGTCTGGCTCATTTTTTGGAACACATGTGCTTTAATGGAACGACCAATTTCCCGGGTAATACACTTCGTGAATATCTGGAATCTATCGGCGTAAAATTCGGTACCAACCTGAATGCCTACACTGCCATAGATGAAACAGTATACAACATCGACAATGTACCTGTTATCCGCGATGGTATTATCGACTCTTGTCTGTTGATTCTGCACGACTGGGCCGATGACCTGACACTCGATCCGAAAGAAATAGATAAGGAACGTGGCGTAATACACGAAGAATGGCGTACACGTACCGGTGCCATGATGCGTATGTACGATACTGTCTTCCCTAAAATGTTTGCAGGAAGCAAATATGCCTACCGTCTGCCTATCGGTTCAATGGACATCGTGGACCACTTCCCTTATCAGGACTTGCGCGATTACTATGAAAAATGGTATCGTCCCGACTTGCAGGGAATTATTGTTGTAGGTGACATCGACGTAGACCAGATCGAAGCAAAGATCAAGAAGATTTTTGGCCCTATCAAGATGCCGCAGAACGCAGCCGAACGTAAATACTTCCCAGTTCCCGACAACAAAGAGCCGATTATCGCTATTGCGAAAGACAAGGAACAGCAGATGAATCAGGTATACGTATACCATAAGCACGATCCGTTCCCCGAAGAAATGAAGAATACTGTCGGCTATCTGGTATACAACTACATGACCGGTGCTATCTCAAGCATGCTGAACACCCGTCTTCAGGAGCTTACCCAGACCGCTACTCCTCCATTCATCAATGCCGGAGTAGAAGATAATGACTTTGTTCTTGCCAAAACAAAGAAAGCCTTCATGGGGGTAGCCATCTGCAAAGACGACGGAATCGCAACAGGGCTGTCTGCTTTGATGCGTGAAATAGAGCGTGCACGTCAGTTCGGATTTACAGAAGGTGAATATACCCGAATGAAAGCCGACTACCTGCGTGCCATCGAAAACGCATACAACGAACGCGATAAAATGAAAAGCAATCAGTTCGTCAACCAGTATGTATCAAACTTCATCAATGGCGACCCTATTCCAAGCATTGAAGACGAATATGCACTCATGACACAGATTGTACCGAATATTCCTCTCGACAATGTAAATAAATTACTGCAATCACTCGTAACCGACAGCAATACGGTAGTAAGCCTGTTCTGCCCTGACAAACCTGAAGTAAAACTTCCTACAGAAGCCGATATCAAGAAAATACTGGCTGATGTCAAAGCAGAAAAACTGGAGCCATACGTCGACAAGGTTTCCAATGAACCTCTGATGAAAGAAGCTCCGACAGGAGGCAAGGTAGTCAAGACAGAAAAAGGTCCGTTCGGATCGACAGTCCTCACACTGAACAATGGCGTACGTGTCATCATGAAATCTACCAACTTCAAGGCAGACGAAATCAGAATGTCTTCTTTCAGCCGTGGAGGTACTTCACTGTTCGATGAAAAAGATGCCTTGCAGTTCAAACAAATTAACGACGTTGCAGGTCTCGGTGGTTTGGGCAATTTCAGCGTTGTCGACCTGCAAAAAGTATTGTCCGGAAAAGTAGCTTCAGCTGGCGCATCAGTCAATACCCTGACAGAATCTGTAACAGGTAAATGTTCCCCTAAGGATTTGGAAACCATGTTGCAGCTGACCTACCTGAGCTTTACTGCTCCACGTATGGATTCTACTGCATTCGAATCATACAAGAACCGTCTGAAAGCTCAGCTTGCCAATATGGAAGTCAATCCCAATATTGCCCTGAGCGATACCTTGAGAAAAGAATTGTATGGCGATAATCCACGTGTATTACGTATCAAGGCCGATATGGTAGACAAGACCGATTACCAGAAAATCATGGATATGTATAAAGACCGCTTCAAAGATGCAAGCGACTTTACATTCATTTTCGTAGGTAACCTCGATCAGGCTACTGCTACTCCACTTATCGAAAAATACCTCGGTTCTCTTCCGTCTATCAATCGTAAGGAAGACTTCCGTGATGTAAATCTGGACATCCGCAAGGGTGAGCACAAAAATGTGTTCCATAGAGATTTGCAGACACAGAAGGCAACTGTATGTATCATCAGAAGCGGTGAATGTGAATACACTTTAAAGAATCAGCTGATGATGAGCATGCTTTCTCAATTGCTGACCATGGAATATACTGAAACTGTCCGTGAAGATGAAGGTGCATCTTACGGTGTAGGAGTATCAGGCGACATCAGCTTGTATCCGAAAGTAGAAGCAACTATTCAGATTTCGTTCGATACCAACCCTGAAAAGCGTGCTAAGATGAGCAGCTTGATCGACAAAGGAATCAACGACTTCATTGCTAACGGTCCGAAGGCAGAAAACCTGAAGAAAGTAAAAGAATACATGTTGAAGAACTACGAAGCCAACCAGAAAGAGAACGGTTACTGGATGAACATCTTGTACAGTTACTACTGGGAAAATACCGACATGGCAACAAAATATGTCGACACAGTAAATCAGATTACATCGGCCGATCTTCAGAAATTTGCTAAAGATTTCTTCTCACAAGACAACCGCATCGAAGTAAGCATGACTTCAGGCGATACGAAGTAACACTCCAAACCTGATGAATTATGCTTTTCTTCGAAATACGTAAAAACCGGAAACTTGCCACACGGCGAAGTCCGATGTTCGAAAAGAACCGTTTTGCGAAGGTTTTCATGTATTTCGGAATAGCATTTTGGGCAGCATACCTCCTGTTTATAGGGGCTATGCTGCCCTCTGCTTTTCAAGAGAGCTTTCCTGGCATGGAACCTTACCATATCCTCAACAAAGGATTGATCATTATCCTGTTCCTCGACTTTCTGATACGCTTCATGCTTCCCACTCCTGTACAGGAAATCAAACCTTATCTCTTGCTGCCGATCCCTAAGCAAAGAGTCATACTTGCTTTTCTGGCCGAGAACCTGTTTCGTCCCATCAACCTCTTCTGGTTATTTTTGTTCATACCCTTTGCCCTCATAAGCATTACACGCTTTTACGGACTGACTGGTGTCGTGGGATACCTTCTAGGCATCTGGCTCATGATTGTCATGAACAGCTACTGGAGCATGCTGATCTGTGTACTCAAGCGAGATAAGTTTATCCACCTGTTCTGGAGTATTCTTGTATACGGTATATTAGCGCTATTGGAATTTCTGCCGGAAACAGGATTCATCAGCACTCTAACGATGAACTGGGGAGAAGGCTTTATTCTCTGGAATCCGCTGGCTTTCCTCGGAGTCATCGTACTCATCGGTCTGCTTATCTACATAAACTACCAAGTACAGCAACACCTCATCTATAAAGAACTTGCGCGGACAGAAGACGTCAAGATCAAGCATATCAGCAGTTACAACTTTCTCGACCGCTATGGCAATGTAGGAGAATACCTGCGTTTGGAATTGAAAATGCTGCTCCGCAACAAAGCACCCCGCAGTCAGTTCTGGGGCTTCTTCTTCATCATGTGTATGTTTACAATCGCTCTTGCCGGTAACGTATACGGTAACAACAGCTACATGAACAATTTCATCTGTCTGTATTGCTACTGTATACTGGGACTGATGACGCTGAGTCGTATCATGACATTCGAAGGCAACTATATCGATGGACTGATGGTTCGGAAAGAAAGTCTCTACAATATGCTACGAGCCAAGTACTATCTGCAATGCATCTTTCTGATTATTCCTTTCTTGTTTATTCTCATACCCGTATGCATGGATACCATTCCTCTGCTCATGTCGATATCCTATCTGTGCTTTACAATGGGAGCCATCTTCCCCATGATGATGCAAATGGCTGTCTACAACGACAAGACCGCCCCACTCAACACCAGTGCCATAGGCAAACAGCGAGGTAGTAACATGTATCAAATGCTTATTATAACATGTGCTTTCGGCCTTCCACTGCTAATCAACAAAGCACTCACCCTGTTTCTTGACGAAACAACAGCTTACATTACACTCATCGTACTGGGCTTGCTGGGATTCATCACCCATCGATATTGGATACAAAACATCTATATTCGACTGATGAAGCGGAAATATCAGAACATGGAAGGATTCAGAAACACCCGTTAACGTAGAAAAAAATATTATGGACATAACAATAAACCAACTCAAGAAAGTCTACGGCAGCAAAGTAGCCCTCGACATAGAACAATACACTATCCACAGCGGAGAAATCATCGGACTGGTAGGAAACAATGGAGCCGGAAAAACCACTCTGTTCCGACTGATGCTCGACTTGCTGAAAGCCGATGAAGGTTCTGTTTGCATCGGCGAAACCGAAGTCAGCCGCAGCGAACAATGGAAAGAAGTTACAGGAGCCTATCTGGACGAAAGCTTTCTGATAGATTACCTGACTCCCGAAGAATACTTCTACTTTGTAGGCCGCATGTGCCAACTCGACCACCAGACAGTAGACGAACGACTGGCGACCTACGAACGCTTCATGAACGGAGAAATCTTAGGACAGAAAAAACTGATCCGCAACCTTTCGGCAGGTAACAAACAGAAAGTCGGCATACTCGCAGCTTTGCTGAATAATCCGAAGCTGATAATTCTGGACGAGCCCTTCAATTTTCTCGACCCCAGCTCCCAGTCGGCCTTAAAGCAACTGCTGTTGACCTACAACCAGTCCACCGGAGCGACCATCCTCGTATCCAGCCATAACCTGAATCACACCATAGACATCAGCACCCGCATTGCTCTTCTGGAGCACGGCAAACTGATACGAGATATAGATAACACCGATGGCAGTGCCGGCAGCGAACTGGAAACCTATTTCGCCGTATAACTATTCATCCTCCAAATAGAAACGTAACAATACAGAAAAGTATGTTTTGTTACGTTTTTATTATATAAGTATCACTTATTTTTACCTAACAATAGAAACTCAGTGAAATATATAATGCAAATTATTTCACAATAGATTCCCAATAGATATTCCACAAAGAGACTTTATACCAAAAAGAATTTTCCCCATAAAGATCTAATCACACAAATTTCTTACCACAAAAGAAACGTATTGATATTCTTTATTTTCCTTTTATCAATAATTTTTGACAACATAGTAATATTATTGATACATTTAATCCTGATATAGATTAGCATGATTTTCAACTTTCATTATATTCAGGTATATTTGTAAATAAATATTAATCAAAAATAAAAAATATGAGGAAAATAAATGTTTATTTTATGTCATTACTATTAGGAGGTATGGCATTCTCTTCATGCACTAAAAGTGAAGTAACAGAAAATGAGAGCGGGACCTCTGAGGAAATCAGCAATGTTGTTAGTTTCCAAGCACAGCTTAATGCACCATCAAGAGCAACAGACACAAAATTCGATGCCTATGATCAAATTGGAGTATTTGCAGTTGCATCTAGTGGGTCTAACGATAAAGGAGTGATTGCCAATCGAGGAAACTATGCCGACAATGTAAAGTATACTTATGATGGAACAAAATTCACTTCATCCAATGGTATAGAAATAGAAGAAGACGGACAAGAATATTTCTACCACGCAGTATACCCTTACACTTCTGCAGCGTCCAGCACTTTCAATTTTCGTGTACAAGACGACCAGCGTGGCGATAACTATACATTAAGTGATCTCTGTACAGCCCATACAGCAGCAACATCGTCTACACTTGTACAACTTAATTTCAGCCATAGACTGTCAAAAGTAATCGTTAACCTGATAGGAAATAACTGGCCAGCTGGAGATAGATTGTTAACCATTAAAAATGCAAAAGTAAATGCAACAGCCAATTTAAATAATCTGACTTTTACTAGCACTTCTACTCAAGGCGACGTTATCTGTACAGACAACGGAACTAATAGCTTCAAAGTAATACTTCCTCCACAAACAATCTTGAAAGATGATCTATTTGCTACTTTACAAATTGGAAATACAGAGTATTCAGTAAGCCTCAACAATAACTTAGAGTTAAGATCGGGTGTTCAAGCAGAAATAACTCTATCATACAACGATAATAAGGCGGTAGTCGAATTTGTAGGTGACATTAATCCTTGGGATGAAGTAGATAACAGATTCAACGATGTAGTTCCGGCAGACATAAGAGAAAAACTGGAAAAATATATGACGATTTATAATGGTGTAAATCCTCCTAACGTAGAAGGGACTTATCTGGTAGATCCGTTTGTCACCGTATATTGTGAAGATGAAGGTGTAGGTGGTTATGAGCCTGGCGAACTTGTTTACTCCATCTATATCCGACTCAGCAATCAAAATTCAGCTAACAATACTATCGACTACGAACACACGTCAGTTTCAGGAAATAGTGACTCTAAGGGTGAAGGTGCTTTTATCAGTGGTAGCGGCAACAACTTTACCGCATTTTTTAATACAGAAGGAGAAAGCTCCAACATTTATACAAAAACGGCTTTGGTTATCTCAGGAACCAAATCAACAAGTGGTATCCAAAATTTACAATATGCCGTCATTATGGTAGAAAAGGGAGATGACCCCAATAACGAGTTAATGAAAGAAGGCGTTTTCAGAGTCTTTAAAGATCAGGACGGTTTATCTATAAACACTTCATGGCCAAGCAGATCCATATTCACTCCTTCAAACGCTATATATGATATATTCAGTACAAAAAAATAAAATTTTATGAAACGGAATATTTTTCTTACACTTACTCTTTCTTGCTGTTTACTCATAGCTTGTACAACTGATGCAAACATGCCAGAAAGTCCAAAGAATTACGTTTCATTTTTCCCATCAGAGGCTCCTGCAAGAGCCTCTGATACAAAATTTGAAAATGGTGATCAGATTGGAGTGTACGCAATGAAAGATAACGGAAATGTAACTGCTGGCCAAATTGGCTATACTAACTATGCTAATAATATGCCCTACCAATATATAGAAAATTCAAAATTTACCCCTATGGGAAATGGAATAGAATTGCCTTCAGACGGTAGTAAATTATATTATTATGCTATATATCCATACTCAACTCTAAGTAGTTCTAACTTTACATTTGAAGTCTGGACAGATCAAACGGCATACAATCATTACACGACAAGTGATTTAATGATAGCATACACTACCTCATCTTCAGATAAAGAAAACATCAATTTATCTTTTTCTCATTGCCTGAGTAAAGTTATAATTTCACCTAAAAACTTTAACGCTGTATATAGCTTCACCCTAAAAGACATGTATTATAAAGCTAATGTAAATCTGAATTATAAAACATTTACAAATACAGGGAACAAAGCAACAATCAAAATGTGTTCCAACGGAACCAATTCATTTAAAGCTATTGTACCACCTCAAACCATTACAGATGGAATGATGTTTGGATACATGGAATGTAACGAAGGCAATTACAACATTACAGCATCTGGCAACATTGAGTTACAGGCAGGTAAACAAACAGAAATTATTGTATATGCCAATGAGAGTAGAGGCCAAAAACATTTTTTCGCAATACAAAAACCCTAACAACAATAATCTATTCAGCATTACCCTTAATCTGCAAGTGCAAATACATACGTATCAAAACTTGCAGATTTTTTATTTTTCTGTCTACAGAACAAGAAAGATTTCTGTTTTCCTATTTTAAAATTTTAAATCCCGTTAAAAGAAGCCCCCGAAACCTTTTAAATAAACAAAAAATACCAACACCAACTCCGGAAACATATCCCATTTACACCGATTATTGTATATTTGTCCAAATGTCAACAAACAAATATATGCGTTACACAAACCATCCTGTTCGTATTACCTGCTTCATCGGGATATTGCTCACCCTCCTTCTTAGCTCCTGTGGCACACGTGCTCCCCGATACGACTACCGGGAACTGGCACAAGCGGCTATCCGCCTCGATATGGACATAGACATGGAAGACAACCATCGCCTGTATATCGAATCTGCCCACTGGATAGGTGTTCCCTACCGTGCCGGAGGCAGCACCATGAAAGGAGTCGACTGTTCCGGACTGACATACAACATCTATAAGAAAGTGTACCGCAAGCACCTGAAGCGCAACTCCGATGAACAAAGACAAAAGAACTGCCGGAAAGTAAGCAAAAGCAGACTTCAGGAAGGCGATCTCGTTTTCTTTCATAACGGAAAGAATAAGCGCACCGCCACCCATGTAGGCATTTATCTGAAAGACAACCGTTTCATCCATGCCAGTACCAGTCGCGGCGTCATTGTCAGCCGACTGGATGAGCCCTACTACCGCAGAGTATGGATGCAGGGCGGACGAGTAAAGGGTTTATAAAGCAATCATTATGCCATCTACAAGACACATAGCAACATATTTAGGACTATTATTTCTCGCAGCCGAAGTCGCCCCTCTATCAGCACAGACCGAAAAGAAAGAAGAAGAGATTAAGCTGAACGAAGATGCCATCAAGATGATACAATTCGACTTCGTACCCAATGAGAACCGATACCAGCCTCTGAACGCTCCGATGGACAAGAAATGGATGCAGTTCAAAGAAGACCTATCCATGCCACGTAGCATGATCGACTCCACACGAGTTAAAAAAATCACAGGATATATCCGTGCCGAACCCTATACCATCTGGACTAAGTTCGGAGAAAATCCCGTTTACGACGTCATGCCGACCATCGAGAAAAAATGGAAGATATATTGGAACATAAATCCTAATCAAAAGCGCCGTGGAGAATATGGCAGAGATTTAAAGCCCGTTCCCGGCGAAACATACTTGTATGTCAATTCTCCGACAGGCCCCGGTGTCAGCATTTCCGTCGACTTCGACAAGTTGCTGTACGAAAGTCTGACAAAGCGCGGACGTGCCATCAAGCACAACCGTACCCACGCCGTTGCCTGGAAAAAATATGCCAACTATATTCCAACCAAGCAAGACCATGCCGGACTGGAAAAATACATTGCCAACCAATCCGGACAAGCATCGGCCGACAGTACGCAAGTCCATGATACCGACGAAGAGATTCTTTCCTACGACGACGGTTATCTGTACCCGGACAACGATTCACTGAAGCTGGAAGCTCCCGAAATCACTCCAGCCTTTCAGTCGATGCCCTTGCTGCCCATTTATACGTCACAACCCGATTCCGTAAAGGTAGACAAGCCGCAAAAAAAGCCGGAGAACAAGCCAAAGACCAACTCCCGTCAGCCCGAAGCACTCCCCGACTACCAGCGCTATATCCGACAGCGAGCAGCCGAAGATTCCATTCGCCGACAGGAGTTCTTAAAGCGAGATAAGACAAATCACAACGTATACGACGTGGAAATGCAAACCCGCCGCTTACGTGAACAACAGAACTGACAATAACCGTCACAAAAAAGAGGCCGTCTCAAAATTGAAATATAAATTTGAGATGGCCTTTTTTGTGTCTGCAAAAAAAATCGGGCAAGCCCAAACTTC
>OATX01000366.1_pt1 | contig 31525 bp, 17 predicted proteins | sample 1516741 | NCBI WGS metagenome assembly OATX01 (sample SAMEA2579984, study PRJEB22360) | human gut metagenome | biome: human gut; feature: human-associated habitat; material: faeces | place: Denmark | collected 2008/2010
ATCTGATATGAAACGACAGAGGCCATCTCAATTCATTTTGAGACGGCCTCTTTTTCTATAATGCGAAAAATAAATAATTTTTCAATTACTTCTTAAACACAAAGTATACAGCCAGAATCAGGCAGCAGAAAGCAGCCAGATGATTCCATTTCAGTTCCATTTTAAAGGCAATCATAGAAAATACGGTAAATACCGTCAGTGTAATCACCTCCTGAATCACCTTCAACTGCATAATGTCGAATGGTCCGCCGTTATCCTTAAATCCCAGACGGTTGGCCGGAACCTGTAAACAATATTCAAAAAAAGCAATCGCCCAACTGAAAGCAATAACTCCAATCAGCGGCAATGCGGCAAACCAACTGAATTCTTCACGCATTTTCAGGTGTCCGTACCATGCAAATGTCATAAAGATATTCGAGAACACCAGCAAAACAATCGAATATATACCTTGTGAAACCATATCTTAAAACTTTTTAAAATCGGCTGCAAAGATAATCTTTCCCGATGAAAAAAAGTGAGATTTTAGCAGGATTTTATTATCAAACAGGAACTTATTCTTATTCCCGACCCAAAGAACACCATGCTATACCCTCTATTTCTATCAGTAGTTCATCACGGCACACATCAGCCAACAAATAAGAAATACAAATCCCCTCCCTTTCTAAACTATCGTGTACTTTATTATAATCACTTTCATTCTTAAGATATACACGTAAAAGTTTCATCGACGCATCCCCTATCAAATGATGAATATTTTCCAGTGTAATACGTAATTGAGCAACCACATCCGCTTCCGCCAGACTTACTTCACCTCGTATAGCCGCTGTTCCAGACAGATACATCATACAACAATCACCCGTATGTAAACTTTTTGCCCGTTCAAATTTCGGAGTTGTTTTCCCAGTGTCCGCCTTTTCCAATACAGAGCCTGAATACGAATAAGCCGCAACTTGTAGTTCATTGTCAATCGGTAAAATAGAAAAAGAAGCTTCCTTGGCCATTGCAGCATCAATATCTACTATAACGCCCCCTCCCCGAGTACCAATACCCGTAGCAGTTGGATAACCATTCTTCCAGGTATCAGACAAATAAAATTCGGAACGAGCATTGTTAAACATCTGATAATGCTGGTCACCGTTATTATCGAAAGCAGTAATGCCGTCAATATAATTCCACTGTCTTACAATCGAACCAACAGGAAATTTCTCACGGTTCAAGATACACTCCAACACACGAAAAACCTCCTTAGACTGAGTATAGATGTCACTGTCAAAAGAAACGCACACACCTCCAGCATATAAAAAACGTCCACACTCATTTGTAAGAACTACATAAGGAAAACCTTCGTAAGATTTATACTCCAACCGGTCATTCCCTTCAGACATGTAACCATGTACCTCCAAAACTAATTCGGCATCCAGAGGCTTCTGCGCAACAAATGTCACTACAGGCAAAGCACCCTGAAAATACTCTTCTGCCTTTCTGCGAAACTGCGCCAACCGCCACATATAATCGTCCTTACTGACTACCTCTCCAAAAAGCACGATGCGCAACACTGCCTGCTTTACATCAAGATGAGAGAACAACTCATCAAGCATCTGCCGGTAAGGCTTCTTCTCGACCTTATAAATCTGATAGCTAATTTTATTTATATAACTTATAAAGAATTTACCTATTCCATTAATGCTACTGCATCATATTCTTTTTTAAGTATGTTATATTCATACATTACGTTCTACGTAAGATTCATAAAATCCCCCCTAATCAATGATTCTCCGTTCAGGCCCAAGTTGATTTATTTATATAAACATACTATATATCAACAATTTACATATAACAAAGTATAATATCTTTCTATAACCACAAACAAATCACACGACTTTTTTCATCGTCATAAGATACATCTATAGACACATTTCAGCAAATAACAGATCATAAAAAAGGCTGGCCTCACAAACGAAGCCAGCCTCAATAGAATTCTTATTTTACATGAATATCAATCGGAATATTCACCCTCAAACAGATATTACGCCCCATAGCCGAAATACCCTGGCGACCTGTAACCTTGTTGACTTCGGCATATTTCAAACGCGAAAGATGAGATTGATATACCTTGTCAAAAAGATTCTGACAACACAGACTCAGCTCGATGCAGTTATGACCCAATACATGCAAGTCCATGCCGGCAGCAAAATTAAAAATGCCATAATCGGGAGTAGCCGACTCAGTATTATCAAGCGCATAATAATTGTCCTGACGAAGATTGTACTCCATACCCAAGCTGACAAACGCACGTCTGCAATGCTTCCGGGCAAAATCGGGAAACTCATACCGGAGATTACATGTCCATCGGGGTGCAGGCATCATCGGGAGATTACGACTCTCGGCTGCCTGATTTAACAGAACACCACGTACGTACGAAAATGTATTCTCGAAGTGTAAGGGCTCTACAGGATGCACATCTACAAATACCTCTCCTCCTATGAGCCGTGCATTGCCCTGACGATACTGATAAGTGCGATACCCTTCCGTTTCATAAGGAAGCCGGCCCAGAAAGATATAGTTATCAATCCAATTGCTGAAAAGAGAAGCATTGACAGCCACATAACGCGACGTATAATCCATGCCAAGATCGACCTGCATACTGTATTCCGACTTCAAGTCCCTGTTCCCCAGTTCATACTGAATACTACCTTCGTGCACTCCATTCGACAAGAGTTCACTGACAGTCGGCGCACGGAAACCACGAGCCAGATTCAACCGCAGATTCATCCCTTCACGTACATTATACACCGCTCCAAGACTTCCGGTCACTCCGGTAAAGTCCTTACCCAACGCTTCAAAATGCAACTTTCCATCCTTCTCCGCCGTTTGAGTATGCAAATGCCGGTTGTCGATACGCGCACCTCCCGACAGACTCCAGCGTCCTATCTGCTTATTGGCCGTAAAGAAATAACCAAAGTCAAAAAGGCGATAATCAGGAATAAGCATCTCTTCCGCTTGATTCAAGTTCCGCTGCCACATCCCATTCACCCCCGTAGTAATGCTCCAGTCATTGGCAAGAGGCAACTGATATCGCAAGTCATAATTCACCGTATGCAATCGCATAGCCAGTTCCGCTTCATCCATAGCCTCCTCGAACTCCCTGCGATAGTTCTGCTGATAACCCACGACAGCCTTGAGCATCCCGTCTGCAATATACCACGCATTATCGCTCACCACCTTAGTATGAAGCACCCGCTGGAAAGGCAAATGCCAACTGTACGCCTTCGGAGAATTCCCCTTTTCCCATACAAGCTGTCCGCTTTCCTCATCACGTTCACCCTCAGTAATGCCGGGAGTAAAATTCACATGTGAAAAACGCAGCCACGAATGTCCCCAGCGCTTCTTAACACCTACCATCGCCTGCACATCCCGCTCTTTAAACCAAGAACCAGGCACATATCCGTCGAGTGCATTCTTGTAGCTATGAGCAGCCTTATCAGCATAATGCACGTTCCACATCCATCCATCAATGTTCCCTGCAAAACCAGCATGATAGTTGTACAGACCATTGTTCGACTGATATTCACCTCCTACCTTTGCCTGCATCGTCCCCTGCATAAGCGACGGTTCAGGATGCAGAATCATGACACCGGCAATCGCATCACTGCCATACATCAGCGAAGCCGGACCTTTCAGTATCTCTACCGAATGAACTCCCTCGGCATCCACCTCCAGACCGTGTTCATCGCCCCACTGCTGACCTTCCTGACGTATACCCTGTTCTATTACCACCACCCGATTATAACCGAGTCCACGAATAACTGGCTTACTGATACCCGCTCCCGTAGAAATCTGGGAAATACCCGGCTGGAAAGTGATAGCATCCACTATATTGGTACCGAACGATTGATGTAACTTCTTGGGCGAAATAACCGAAAAAGCGATGGGCGAATCCTTCATCCGCTGCGTACCGGTCAATCCGTAAACTGTAACTTCACTCAATATAGCCTCCTTCAGAGAGCTTATACTATCCTCGTAGCATGCGCTATGGTCATGCTGAACCTGTGCGAATGCTGTGGCACATACGCCCAGCAGACACACCATAAATATGTATCTTTTCATTGTTGTTTCTATTATAAATGCATAAATAAGCGCTCTTCTACCAACACATTGGCAAAGAGTTTCAAACATATTATAATAGAAAAGCCGGAGGCCCCCGGGGAATGATGCTGCATCTGCTTACATCCAAAATGGCGACAACGAAGCACATGCAAGGTTGCTGATACCGAACAGGGATAACATTGAGTTGAATACCCTGCGGCTTACAGAAAGGAGAAGAGAACAACTGACAGACGATACAGTCATCGCAACTGCCATTCCACTTGAGAATGTGCCCGTCGTGAACACGATGATGCTCACAGTCGCTACAAGTCACGCTTGCCGTCTCCACACAATGATGCCTGTGAAAGCCTTTTACCCCCACTTGCAACAGCATCACCATCAGCAGTATGATAGCGGAAAACGTCCGTATGCCTGTATGGCGACGAGATCTCTTCATTATTCGTTTCCTATGATTTTTTGATGATAAGGGCACGCAAGTTACGAAAAAAGCCGAAGCAAACAATCCGTTTACTATAACTAAAGGATTATTTATATGTGCTTAACATGTTTATTCTTTCCGTAACATACCATTCACAACGACAATTTTCGAATCAAACTTTACTCGACAAGACCAGATCTGCCAGCAAAACAGCGCTTTCCGGTTCTTCCTTTGGAGCATCTTTAGGCTTCCAGGCCACAACAAACCGTACAGAAGCCGATTTCACTTCGTAACCGCATTCCTTCCATTCCGCCAACTTCTTTTGCATACTCTGTGATAACCGCGCTACCACTCTATGAGCCGTATTGTACAATGTGTAATCCTTATACAACAACTTATCACCACCCCTTAATGAGAGCACTTCCCGCTTAAGTTCCTTAAAGAATCCCAAATTCACATCCTTATGCGAAAGCTGCAATACGATTTCTTCAGGCATCGCATATTCCCGCTGGTCTACACAATACCGATCGGCACTCAAATTCGTAAAGCAATCACCATTTGTATGTACGAACAGCCTGTTCTTGGCACGAGTAATTCCCACATAATACCGACGCATCAAATGATCATCCTTCAAATAGTCATCCGAAATCAACATATATACATCATCAAACTCCTTCCCTTTCGCCTTATGAATAGTCGACACAACCACATCCGATCCAGACAGCTCACAAAAGTCCTCCATCGAAGACTCAAAAACAAATTCCTTGAAATCCGTAAAATACTTCATTCTGTTGATCTGCTCAAAAAGTTCTACGCAACGCTTCACATAAGCCAAACCTAAACTTCCCTCATAAGCTGTGAACGTAGCATTCTTCGCTTCCTCCCATAATTCATCCGGAATTAAGGGTGTACTTACCCGTTTACCCACATACTTCAGAAAATACCTCATCTCGGCCATGTTCCAGAACAGCAAACCCTCCATCGACTGAATCAATTTACTGTGAATACCTTGTTTCCTTAAAAGAGCCACCACAATAACCGCCTCTTCATTTGTCTGAGTAAGTACGCATACGGTACCTTCCCCTCTATTCCGAAGCAATTCCTCCACAAGCGGCTGGTACATACAAGCAGACTGATGGCGAGTCACTCCAACCCATCCATCTTCCTTGCGCATAGAAACAATAGGCATCGTTTTCATTCTCCGGCCGATTGCCTTCACAAACTCATTGGCAAAAGCCACTACATGACGGGCACTACGATAATTCTCAGTCATCTCCACAAACCGGCTTCCAGGCTCCTGTGTCAAGCGGAACATATATCCCGCATCCGATCCGCGGAACTCATAAATATTCTGGTCATCATCTCCCACCGATATCACACGCATTTCTTCATTATGATGCATCAAAGCCCGCACCAGTGCATGTTCTTCGGCCCCCATATCCTGCGCCTCGTCAATCACCAGTACCGTCTTGCCAATCCGGTTCGGTTCCACTTCACCCTGCTCAATCATTTCCGCAGCCTTTCCTACCACATTCTTCACTTCATCCAGATTACCAATCAGCCCCAGCAAGTCAAAGCAATAAGCGTGAAATGTCTTTATCTCCACATAGTGCGCAGCATTTCCAATCAGCTCCATTAACCGCTGTTTAAATTCCGTAGCAGCCGCCCTCGAGAAAGTAAGCATCAATAACTGCTCATGTTTTACATCTTCGAGCAACAAAAGCGAAGCAAGCTTGTGAACCAGTACACGAGTTTTCCCGCTTCCCGGTCCTGCCGCTACCACAATACAACGCGATTCCTTGTCCGAAATAATCTCCATCTGCCGTTTGGACAACTGTCCGAACAACTGCCTGTATTTCTCCGGTGTCACGTTTCGCTGAATTTCGTTCACCCGCTCCCCTTAAAATATTTGGCAATAAACTTCTTGTAGTCCATCTGGAAATAATCCTGTACATACTGCAAAGCCTCTTGATAATCCTTCACCATCAGATTAGCATATTCACCCACAATATGCACCTGCTGAATCTTCTGCTTGTAGAATTCATTCAGCATCCGGTAATCATCCTGTTTGTAACGCGACTTATTATCCTTGATACGTTTGATGTCCATTGCGTTGTAAAGAACCAGAAAGCCCCCTTCCAGCTTCAGAGCTCCAATCTTCGAAAGATATAAAAGCGCTTCCTCCACATCTTCCAACTGCAAATCATCCAATTCCCCCATGAGCGACCGAGAATTAGCTTTCACCTGATTCATCAATTCCACCACCGAAAACTGAACAGCCGCCTTTTCCGTGTCACTATCTTTAATTACTTTCTCCTTTACCAGCTTGTACAGCCACTCCACAGCAAACCGACTAATCACCAACCGCTTTTCAAAGCGCCTGATAATCGATTCCATATCGGCCCGGCGCACAAGCTCCATATTATGAGCCGCATCTTCTTTTTTATAAGTATAGCCCTTAATCGTCAGGAAATAAAGCAATGTTCGTATATCTTTTTCCTTTGATGTTGTGACGCCATCGTGCACCGCATTATCATTCAACTGCTTACAAGATATCCGTAAAGCCTCATCCGGAATATGGCTGAGTATATATCGTTCCAACTTTGCAAAACGCTCCAGAAACATCCGTGCCTTTCGCTCCGAATCGCCAGCATCCAGCAAATAAGCCGATATATCCTTACTATCCGCCAATATACCCTCCTGTCGCATTCGCTCAACTACAGATACCACTTCCTTCTTCGTTAAGCCCAATATATCAGCCAGATAATCAACCCTCGATTCAGCCCCATCATCCTGTGCTTTGGTAATGTATTTCTGCGAAATCAATGAAGTAATAACCCGAACAGCCTTTTCTATTTCATCACTATGGAACAAGACCGACGCCGTAATACGCTTTCGAGCCTCATCCATATTCTTCACCGTAATGCCGGTAGCATATACATGCGGCACATTGTTTCCCCGCTCCAGATAACCACTTTGTTCCAATGCCGCCAAAGCCGTCCGCACACGTGTTTCAATATCCGATACCGAATCATCCCATCCAGCATTTCGGGCAATTTCCAGTGCAGAGCAGCACACCCGCATACGCTTTTTCGTCATATCCTTCACCGCTTTCCATACCTGCTGAATCTCACTGATACTTAACTTTGTCTGATTCAGCAAAATGAAGTGTTTGTCCAAATCATTGTCACAGTAAAGCACATAACAACGTGCACTAAGATGCGGATCACGCCCGGCCCTGCCTGCTTCCTGCACATAATTCTCCAACGAATCGGATATATCGTAATGCACCACCAGCCCCACATCCTTCTTATCGACTCCCATGCCGAAAGCCGACGTAGCCACGATAATACGTACCTGGTCACTCATAAATGCATCCTGATTGGCAATCTTCTCGTCCGAATCCATTTTTCCGTTGAAAGGCAACGACTTGTACCCGTCGCGTGTCAGCTTCAAAGCCAGTTCCTTAGTCCGCCGGGTACGCGACACATACACAATGGTCGGACACGTAGATTCCGCCACCAGCTCTCTCAGTTTGGCATACTTATCCTCATCCGTTTCTGCATGGATAACCGAATAGCGCAGATTGGTTCTCGAAGCCGTAGAAGCAAATAGCTCTAAATCCAGGTTTAAAGTCCGTTTAAAATAATCACAGATATCCTGTACCACCTTCTGTTTAGCCGTGGCAGTAAAGCAAGACACTGGTATCGGATTCTTACAACCTTTCTTTTCCTGATATTCCTGAATAAACTTACCGATATAAAGATAATCCACCCGGAAATCTTGTCCCCAGGAAGAAAAACAATGAGCCTCATCTATAACAAACCTCACCACATGGCGCATCATCAGAATCCGCTCGATGGTTTTCGAACGCAACATTTCCGGTGCAATATACAACAATGAAGCATCTCCCTCCTGTACTCTTTGAATAGACAGTGCCCGCGTAATGGGGTCCAGCAAGCCATTGATGGTCACAGCATCCGTAATTCCCTTATCAGCCAGATTATCCACCTGATCTTTCATGAGTGACTGCAACGGAGAAATTACGACTGTAAGTCCATGCACCGCACGTGCTTCCATAAGCGCAGGCAACTGGAAAGTCAGTGATTTTCCGCCTCCGGTCGGGAAAATGGCCAGTAAAGACTTGCCCTCTACTGCCGCCCGAGCCGCCCGTTCCTGCAATGGTTCTCCACCATACGTACGGAACTGGTCATATCCAAAAAACAACTTTAAATTATGAAGTACATCCAGCTGGCTGTTGCAATACGTACACCCTTCCAAACAAGGAGTACGACGTAAAAGTTTCATCACATATTCCACTGCCGGATAATTACGAAGTACCCATCCCGGCGTTACGGAACGATAATCGGTGGTATCAATCAGCGCCAGCGCATAAGCCATTTCACAAGGATACTGCCGGACCAGCATATCTATATCAGCATGTTCACAGATTTTGCCTTCATAAAGATGACGTATCAGTCCCGTCAATCCCCAGTTCGTCCGCTCAGCTTTCACCATACTGAAAAAACCGTCGAACTCTTCCTTGCCTTTCAACAACGTAGCAAATATTTTCCGTTTCTCATCGGGCAATGAATTCCACCGGGCAATTTCATCCAGCAGCAAATCACGTGCTTTTTCACAATCGTTCACCGGATTGTTCATCTGGTCGCACACCAACTTATCGTCCTTCACCAGCCGATGGTAAGGACGTTCCGGAAACAACAAAGGCGAGATATATAACGTATCGACTAGCGTCCAGCGACAAGGTTTGTCGGAGAACAAGTATTTCGCATCGTGATGAATAATATTGTGTCCACAGAGGTAATCCGTGTCCCGCAGGAAATCGAACAATTCTTCTTTCGATGCCTTATGAAAAGTTGCACCGTCCTGCCGAAGGGCTCCTATATCATGAATCTTATGATCCTTCAATCCTACCTCTACGTCTACAATGGCATAGCGTGATGTCTTATTTTTTGTGAATATATCCCAAATCGCCATAGATTGTGTTTCTCAAAATAATCGCAAAAATAATGAAATCCGCTCAGAAAGGGAGGAAATGAGGGAGAATATTAATTTCATAGATGACTAAGGCGCACAAAATATTAAAATTTCTCTTTCTGATTGCCTAAACCTCTAACCTGTCGGAAAATCCGACAGGTTGGAAAATGCAAATTAAGTTGTGCCAGCAGGATACTTGATTCTATCTACCCTATGGCTTGGATGAAGTCAAATCACTCAACCAATTCTCACTCAGTGAAGGTATTTTGAAGCTATTCTTGTGCAAAGATTATTCAATCTATGCAACCTATCAGCATTTTAAACGAAAATCATCAAATATGAAACAACTGTTAAATCAATAAAAAGCATTTGCAAAGATAAAAAAGTCAGTTTAAAAATTGTTTTTGTAATCATTTTTTTGAGCCATACCCCTCATTTATTCTATTTTTAGAATATTCTTTCAAAGAATTACATTACTTTTGTAACAATAGTAATTAAAAATAAAGAAACATGGGTAAAGATTTGAATCGCCTAAAAGTTGTACTCGCCGAAAAGAAAAAGACGAACAAATGGCTTGCCGAACAATTAGGTAAAGATCCGGCAACAATCTCTAAATGGTGTACCAATAGTGCCCAACCCAACCTAGAGAATTTAGTTGAAATAGCCAAATGCCTTGAAGTCACGGTAAATGATTTAATTCGCTAAAATTAAATTAAGCCCGATATGCCCACAAATAAGAATGCTGCGATACGTTACCAAACTCTCGATAAATGTTTCCGAGATAGATGGCATAAATATTACATCGATGACCTCATAAATAAATGTGAAGAAGCCATCTACTACTATAATGGTATTGGAGGTGTAAGTCGACGTCAGATATTTGAAGACATCAAGTTTATGGAGAGTGAGACGGGATGGAGTGTGCCTCTTGAAAGGAAACGGGATGGCAGAAGGGTTTACTACCGTTATAGCGACTCAAATTTCACGATTAATGCTCAACCTTTGACTGAAGAAGAAGCCATTCAACTTCGTTCCGTTATTATCATGCTTAACCGTTTTAAAGGACTGCCAAGTAATGAATGGGTTGAAGAAGTGATTTCCAATCTTGAATGGCGATTTGGTCTTAAAGCAAAGAAAGAAAGTATCCTTGGCTTTGAACAGAATCCGTACCTGAAAGGCCTGAACTTTCTATCTGACATTATTAATGCAGCCATTAATCATCAGACTATAAGAATTATTTACCGCAATTACAAGAATTATGATAATGAATATAATGTCATTGTCCATCCCTGGTACATAAAGCAGTATAACAACCGCTGGTTTCTTATGGCTTACGATGCAGAAGCAAATCGAATTTCCAATTTTGCACTAGACCGTATCCAAGAAATAAGCATTGATGAAGAGGTTGACTTTATTCCAAATGAGAATATTGATTTTGAGCATTATTTTGATGATGTATTTGGAGTTACTATTCCGCCTGATGATGTGGAGAAGATACGAATTGTCCTTCAATTTTCTAAGAGACAATATCCCTATATCGTTTCTAAACCTATACATCATACACAGAAAATCATTGATGATGAAAAATGTATCTTGTCTATCGAACTTCGGCCTACTTACGAGTTTACCCAATTGATATTATCGTTTGGTTATGATGTAAAGGTACTTGAGCCAGATACATACAAACACGAAATAATAGCAAGAATACGTAAGAATTTACAGAATTACGATGAAATGCAGATAGACTGCACTAGTCAGGAATAAATTTGTAAGAAACAGAACAATGAATAAAAAAAACAGTCCATATACAGCAGCCATAACGGGGGGAGGTTTTCTATTTGAAGAAACCGTCACACTTCTACCTTTATTGCAGGCAACCAATAGTGAGGAACTGCTGAATGAGGAGAAGGTGAACAACCATCTGTTGCAAATAAATGCTGAACGTTCACGTGCAAAAGCCATTCTTGAAATCAAACGCCGCTATGAAGCGATGCCGGCCTATTTCTGGAATGACTTCCTGGAAATGAATGATTCTGACAAGGTAGCCGCCCTTTTCTATGTGATCTTGAAGACCTATAAAATATGCTTTGATTTTCATGTCAATGTGACCATGAAAAAATGGAACAGCATTTCCAGAAGTGTAAAAAAAGAGGACCTCATGATGGAGTTAAATGAAATCTCAGCGAAAGATGAGTTTGTTGATTCCTGGAGTGACAATACCAAAGATCGGGTGGCAAGTGCTTATCTGACCATTCTCCGAAAAGTCGGTATGCTGGACCGGGAGAGCCATTTGAATGCACTCGGTTGCAGCAACTTCAGCTATTATTTGGCCAAAGGTGCATCCTGGTTTCTTGAAGCCTGTCTGTTGCAACCCTACGAAATAGAAAATATAAAGAAAACCCTATTATGACCCTAAAAGAGCTTGATGACAAACTGAACAGTCCCGGTTTTCAGGACCCGGAAAATGGAGACTTGTGTTATAATTTTTTTATTTACCAATATCCGGCAGACAAGGAATATGATATCCGCAGACAGATACAGGAGTTTAAAGCGAATCTTATCCGCCCCATCAACTATGTGGATGTGCTTACGTTGAACCTGTTTGAGGAGTTTTGTCACTTCTTGGACCAGAAGAAGTTCCTGCGTCATCCGTCCATGTTGAAATATTTGATGGAGAAAGAACAGCGCGATCCGTCTACTGCAAAAAATACGCAGGATACGCTTACCCGTAACGCACATTCTCCAGAGTTTGTCCGGTTTATTCATCAACGTATCATTGACCATATCACCATTAAGGACCAGTATCGTCGCCCGTACGTTTTCATGTACGGTATCGGCAGTATGTATCCCTATTTGAGAGTCAATGAGTTTCTTGCTCTTTATGAAGATTACAACGAGACGGAGAAATATAAGATTATCGTGTTTTATCCAGGTCATCGTGACCAGAACTCTTTCCGGTTGTTTGACACCCTTCCCGATAATCATACCTACCGTGCTAAAATCTTAAATATTGAATAACCCATGAAACTGAAAGAACTATATAGCAAGCCCATCGACCGTGCAGTCAATCCTGCCGTAAGTGCCACCAAGTTTGACCCGGAAACAGAACGTGTGGAAATACAGGAATACGTGTTCACCGATGAGATTATCAACGGCCTTTTCCGTATTCTCGATGCGGTAAAGAATAACCGGCCATACGACCACGTAGGTATCTGGATTGACGGTTACTACGGATCAGGAAAATCTCATTTTTTGAAATACCTTGACTATTGCATCACTCCGTCTACCCGTGACGAAGCTTTTTCCCGTTTACTGGAAGCTGTCAAGGCCATCGACCCCCTTGATGAAAAGCATAATCTGGGGTTCGACTATGAACAGCTGGCATCCATAGCCAATTGGATGAAGCGTGCCACCATCGATACTTGCATTTTCAATCTGGAAACCAGTTACGACAACTCCACCGACAAAAAGAAGGCTTTCCTTCATGTCTTCTGGAACGAGTTCAATGGCAAACGTGGCTTTAATAAGTTCAACATTACGCTAGCCCAGAATCTGGAAAAGCCCTTGGAAGAAAAAGGTGTGTTTGAGGCTTTCAAGCAACGCATTGCCGAAGAAGGTGGCGATTGGAATGATCCGGGTATGGCAGCCGATTTGATTGATAATGAACTCGATTGGGTGCTTGGCATCGCCAAAGAACTGGCCCCTACACTCTCTGTCGATAGTATCCGCGAACGTATCATCAAGCGTGACACGAACATGAGCATCGACCGTTTTGGTTTGGAACTGGCGACTTATTTGAAAGACAAAGGCGATGACTACCGCTTGATCTTCCTTGCCGATGAAGTTTCACAGTTCATCAACAAGGAACGCGACCGTTATCTCAACCTTCAGGAAATCATCACAAAACTGTCCGAAGCATGTGACAACAAAGTCTGGGTAGCTTGTACCGCACAGCAAGACCTTTCGGAGATTATGGACGATTGCCATATAGCCGAAGAGAAAGACAAAGAAGGTAAAATCAAGGGGCGTTTCGAAGTAAAAGTGTCGCTCAAGGGAACACAACCGGAAGTAATTACGCAGAAGCGTATCCTCGACAAGAAGGAAGAAGTAAAGCCTGTGCTGGCTGACTTATACAATAAATATAGAGCCGGTTTTGACCTTCAGTTCAAACTTCCTAATTCATACAGCAGTTATGATTCTCAGGAAGATTTTGTAGACTACTACCCTTTTGTGCCTTATCAGTTCAAATTGATTATGCAGGTATTCAACTCTTTCCTGAATTTAGGCTATGTAGCCAAAGAAGTAAAGGGAAATGAGCGAAGCATCATCAAGGTGATTCACTCTACAGCCAAAGCCAATGCCGAGGCTGAGTTGGGTAAGTTCATTTCTTTTGATGAACTCTATAACAACATGTTCGAGGAAGGCTTGCAGGCTCGTGGACAGAAGGCCGTGGACAATGCCCTCCGCATGGCACGCACTTACCAGACAGACAAGCCCGAAAAGACCCGTCTGGCTGTTCGTGTGGCCAACGTACTCTTCATGATTTGCAATATTTCGCAGACCGACCAGTTACTTTTCCCGGCTACCGTGGATAATGTGACTTCACTTCTGGTAAACAATATGGAAACGCCCCGTCTAACCATCAAGAATGAGGTGGAGAAAATTGTGGAGTTTCTTTGCGATAACAACATCATCCGCCGCAAGCAAGGCAAGCAGGGCGCACCAGACACGTTCACTTTCTACAGCGAGGAAGAGATGAAGGTGGCACAACTCATTCAAAGCCAGGTGGTGGACAACAATACACAGGCCGAGCAGCTGAAGGATATTTTCAATAAATATATCACAGCCCTCCGTAATAAGGAGCAATACAAAACCCGCAGCTTTTCGGTAGGGCTGACCATCAAACAACGTACTTTCCTGAGCAACAATCCGGATGTGATGGTGGAATTTGTGATGGACCCGGACTATGATACCGCCGAGCAACTTGCCTTGCAAAATAGTAATGCCAACCGGATGGTCTATTATGTAGGCCCGCAGTATCGTGAGAACAGACGTTTATACAACGCCTTCTACTGGTACTGTCAGGCAGAACGTTACATGGCTACCCCTGTTCCCAACGAGGACAATGCCAACACCCGCAAAGAATTTGCCAAACGGGCTGAGGAACTCTACGAAGGACTTATCAAAAAAGAATTTGAAAAGATTCTTGACACTTGCCCCATTGTTTCGGGACTGAGTGTGATTGACGAAACGGAACTGGGACAAAAGAAGGGAAACGACCGTTACCGTGCAGCCATCGAGAAACATCTGGCAGGAATTTACACGAAAGCAAACCTGGTGGATTCTCCAAACATTCCCCGTACTACGGAACAGTTGAAGAAGGCCATTCTGCGCAATATTGAAGCAGGGGAATATGAAGGCATGAACGCCGCTCTTACTGATGCAGAACACGAAGTGGAAATCTACCTGAACAAGCAGTTTGCAGAGGTGAACGTATCGGATGTGCTTGCCAAGTTCTCAAAAGCGCCATACGGATGGGACAATATCTGTACCCTCTATGTCATCAATGAGCTGGTACGTCGTCACAACCGCGACTATTCTTATGCGAATAATCCGAACGTAGAAATAACGACCGTAGCCAATCGCATTGTGAACGAAAGCAACAAGTTTACACTCCGTCAGGCACAAGTTATTTCGCCACAGGTCATTCAGAATTTCATTGCCGCTTGGAAAGAGATATTCGGCATATCTTCCGCTCCATCCACTACCGACAGCACCCAACTGTTCCGTGCTTGCCGTGACATGGAGAGTGAGCGCAGTCTTGCCAGATTAGTCAAAGGTTATAAGGATATCGAGCAACAGATAATCACCTATCCTTTTGCCAGGCCAATCCGTCAGGCTGTTGAACTCTTTGAATCATGGCTTGATGAGCGTGATCCGTTGAAATTCTTCAACCTTCTCATCGCGTCAAAGGATGAAGCCAAGACTCTTACCGACAAATGCAAGGAAGTGGTGCAATTCACGCACGACCAGCTTTCTACCTACAAACAGCTCATTCAGTTTGCAGATGACAATATCTACAACTTCCCGTTTGTACCTATGGAGCAGCAGGGAGCTGTCGGTGAATTCTGTAAAGTGAAGGAGGACCCATGGCCTATCGGAAAGACATTCCGTAACTACATCAAGCTGATGAACCAGCTTTCAGGAATCTTGGATGATGTACGAAACCGTTTGCGTGAGAAAATCAAAGCGGCCTACAATGATATATTCGACTATCTCAAGCAGGTGGCAGAGCAGCAACATATGCCTGTGAGTGTATTGTCCGACCGTGAAGCGACGATTCAACTTAAGACCTCTCCGACCAATATTCTGGTGTTGCAGAACAATGTCAATACCGATGCCTTCTATCAGGAACAGGTAGAGAGAATCATGTCGTATACTCCTCCAACATTACCGGAACAGGAAAAGAGAATCCGTCAGGCCTCACTGCAGACCAAGACCCAACTGCCTATTACGAATGCAGAAGACATCGAACGCTATCTGGACGGACTGCGTCAGCAATTGGAGCGCCTGCTTGTCGACCACGATGGAGTAATGATTATCAAATAACAGCAATCCTAAAACCTAGAATATATGTCACTGTCAAGAATATCGGAAGTAAATATTGACCTTTGGAACAAACAGAAGGTCCAGTTCCCGGCCCATCCCGATGTCAACATTATAATGGGGGTAAATGGAAGTGGAAAAACAACGTTTCTGAAAAACCTCTACGAGTCACTGGTGGCGGCTAACCAAGGACAAAGGGAAGACATTGTTTATCTGCCTTCCATTGATAATATTGCCATGCGAGATAAGCGGAAGACAGCTACGGCATTAGCGCAAGATCTGGAGTATTTCATCTATGACATGAAAACCGGTCCTTCGCTGATGAGTCTTCGTATGTCCATGATAGACAGCTCTGCTGAGAAACAAGAAGAATTAAAATCACAGATTACTGATTTTCAGCAAACAGTCAACGGCTTGTTCGCTTTAACCCGCAAACGGATAGAGATAGAGGGAAGCAAATTTTCTGTGATTACTGATAACGGCACGTTACCCGTAGGAGCACTTTCTTCCGGAGAGATGCAAGTACTGCTGATTCTGCTCCGTGTATTTTTATTGGGCAAACGTGAGTCTATCGTTCTGATTGACGAACCGGAAAACTCACTGGATATAGACTGGCAGTTTGAACTCATCAACCTGTTGGTTCGTTTCAATCCCAACGCTCAGTTTTTCATTACGACTCATTCTCCTGCCCTGTTCGGAGATGGATGGGGAGATAAAGTCTGGTATATGGAACAAATCACAAAGTAACACGGCGTATGGAAGGAATCAATTGGATAGAGAAACAAGCCAAGCTTTATCGGAATCTTGCCCTGACAGGACGTTATCAAGCCGTGATACATCTGGAAGACGAGGAAGATGAGACATTTTGGGACTATCAACTTCAAACCATTAAGCCGGGACGTTACCGCTACCTGTATTTCAGCAAAAGTGATGACGGTAAAGACACCCGCGGATGTGAGCAATGCCTGAAATTCAGACCTTACCTTACTGCGCGTTTCTTTATCTGCATAGACAGTGATTTGCGTTTGTTAAGAGGTGAGACTGAACTTTCAGCAAAGAATTTCATTGCTCAGACCTATGCCTATTCGTGGGAGAATCACTTATGCGAAGCCTCTCATCTCAATGAACGCATGAAGCTGATACAACCTGAAACTGATTTTGACATGCAGGCTTTTCTTACGTCGTTTTCGAGAATCGTTTATAAGCCGTTGTTGTATCTGATTCGGTACGGGGCAGACAGCCGTCTCAATCAGTTGTGGAATGTATCGAAATTCAATGCCTGTATTCCTCTGCAACCTAAACGTGCTGATTTAGCAGATAACGGCAAAGCATATCTGAAAACCGTTCAGTCCCTGTTTGAAGCCGCAACAGGTGGACTGACAGAAGAACCGGCCAATCCAAATGGTATTTTAACCCCGGAAAATGCCTACTTGCACATTCAAGGTCACCAACTGTATAAGCTGATACTGCACATCGGGACCCTGCTGTGCAAAGGAACGGGCATTGCTTTCAGAACAGACATTCTTGATAAAGGATTGCATACCACAGGATATGATGAAATTGAAATGTTACAGAATGACTTGAAAGCTATTTGGGATAATTAGCTCAAAAAGATAACGAAAGATATATGGACACCAATAAGATTAAACGCTTCGCCACCGAAGCACGCAACATATTGAAAACCGGCATCGCTGCCAAGATTATGACACTTGGTTTCGACCGGAAAGGGAATGTGGCCGAAGAACACCGACCGCAACTTATGCAGGGCGGTACACTTTGGAACGGACAATTTTATACAGAGGGATTCTACCATCAGTGGATGTCTCTCTTCAATCGTGTACAGCAGAAAGGCATCAATGAAGTGTATGAAGAAGCTGCCTATACCTGGTTCAACCGGCTGTGTGCCATCCGCATCTTGCAGAAGAACAATCTCTGTTCTCCTGTACTCCAGTATGCCGATGCCGCACGTACACCGGTTATTGTGGACCAAGCCCGCCAAGGCCACCTTCCTCTGATGAAAGAAGATCTTCGTCAGCGCGTAATAGAGTTACTTGACGATGATACGAAAGTAACCGAACAGTTTGCCCTGCTCATAACCGCATGGTGTCATGACAATCCCATCATCAACCAGTGTTTCGGCTCTATGGCCGACTATACTGAGCTGCTTCTGCCGAACAATATTTTGACAGAAGGCGGCTTTGTAGACATGCTCAACCATACGGAATTTGTAACCGATGAGGATTTTCAATCACCGGAACTGATAGGCTGGCTCTACCAGTTCTATATTTCGGAACGTAAGGACGAAGTATTTGCCAAGAAAGGCAAGTTTGAGGCAGACGAGATTCCTGCCGCTACGCAGATATTCACTCCCAACTGGATAGTGAAATATATGGTGCAGAATACAGTGGGCCGTATCTACCTCGACAACAATCCATACGAAACTACGCTACAGAAGAAGTGGCAATATCTGGTGGAACCCTCTGAAAAGACTCCAGCAGAAAACATCTTAAGATACGAAGAACTGACAGACCTGAAAGTAGCCGATTTAGCCTGTGGCTCAGGCCATATTCTGAACGAGTGTTTTGATTTGCTCTACGAACTTTATATTGCCGAAGGCTATGGTCGTGGGGAGGCCATAGAGAATATCTTTCAGCATAACTTGACCGGAGTAGACATTGACAATCGTGCCAAGCAATTAGCCACTTTTGCCCTCTTGCTGAAAGCTTGCCAAAAGGATGCTTCATTTGCCGACGCTCATTGCTTGCCTCATGTATTGGCCATGCCGAAACCTTGGGACGAAGAAAAGAATGGTCTGGTCAGAGAATTCCTTCCTCATTTCTTTTTGGGGCAGGAAAACCAGACTCACGTCAATGAACTCATCGCTTGCTTCGACTTGATGCAGCACGCGGATTCGTTGGGCTCTATCATGAAATTTGAACTTAGCGATAGTACCCGATTGCTGGTAAAACAAACGGTAGAATATTGGCACAATCAGGAGTTTGTGCCAGAAGCTATCAGTGCCCAATTTCCTGCATTTGAACTGATTCTGGCCTTAACGGAAAAGTATCATGCATTGGTGATGAATCCGCCTTATATGGGGGCAGGTAGTATGAATGAGGTGCTGAGCAAGTATGTGAAGAAAAACTACTCAAATTCAAAAACAGATTTAATGGCTGTTTTTATGGAAGTTTGTATTCTTCATCTTTACGAAAAAGGTAAATATGGTATGATTAATCTTCCTTCTTGGCTGTTCTTGTCGTCGTTTGAGGTGTTGCGTAAGGACCTGATCAGTAATTATCACATAGACTCATTGTTGCACATGGGACGTGGTATTTTCGGTATTGATTGGGGCTCTACAGTTTTTGTAGTGACCAAAACAAAATCAAAGACAAAAGGTATATATTTTAAATTACACGAACGTAATTTCCAGCATATCTATTTTACTCATATCGGACAACTTTTCCTACAAGTACAGAAGAATCACGAATTAAAATATGACTTTACTACTTACCGCGATGAAGATGTGACAAATATAGATGTTTACAACTTTAAGCATTCAGATAATGGCCTTAAACTATATTTTGAAGCAAATCAATCTGACTTCGAGAAAATTCCGGGATGCCCTATTGGATATTGGGCTTCACCCAATATTTTAAGAATATTTACATCAAATCTCGCATTGTCAGCAGTTTGCAGCCCAACACAGGGGCTAGCAACTGCTGACAATGCGAGATTTCTCCGCCTTTGGTTTGAGGTCAGCCGAAGCCGCATAGGCTTCGGCTTCGAAAATGCCGCGTCAGCGGCTCGATCCGGGCTAAAATGGTTCCCATGTAACAAAGGCGGAGGATTTAGAAAGTGGTATGGTAATCAGGACTATATTATTAATTGGGAAAATGATGGATATGAGATAAAAAACTTTTACGATGAAAAAGGCAAACAACGTTCAGTAATTAGAAATCCTAAATATTATTATCTTGAAGCAATCTCTTGGAGTTCTGTTTCTTCTAATATTGGCATTGCTTTCCGATATTATCCCAAAGGATTTATTTTTGATCATGCAGCGTGTAATATTTATACAAAAAATATCGTAGAAACTTTAGGATACGTAAATACTAAACTGATTAGCATATTCTCAAATATAATAAATCCAACTATAAATCTTTTTAGTGGTTCTGTTGGAAATATACCATATTTACCTATTAGCAATATAGATAAAGTTGTAAAGCAAAATATTTATATTTCCAAATCTGATTGGAACTCCCACGAGAGCTCATGGGACTTTGAGGCCAATCCCCTTTTGACTATAAATGAGAACACCCATATCAACAAAAAAATTGAACAACAAAATAATGAAATAGGTGAATACATCTACATTGATTTAGCTACTCCAAAGTCTGATAGTCTGAAATGGCGTATGGAGCAATACAAGAAAAAGTGGGAGCAAATGTTCAACCAATTGCACGAGAACGAGGAAGAACTCAACCGCCAGTTTATTGAGATATACGGTCTGCTGGATGAACTTACACCCGACGTGCCGATTGATGAAATCACCATTCTACAACAGGGTGAAATCTCCTTTGTACCATCTGCGGAAGGCGAAGATGCGCCTAAAGTAATGAAGTGGAACGACGATGTCATTATCAAACAATTCATCAGTTATGCTGTAGGATGTATGATGGGACGTTACCGTTTGGACAAACCGGGATTACATATCGCACATTCAGAACCGACCGAAGAAGAGATTGCCCCCTACTCTTATCACGGCAGGAAGTATGACATAGACGATGACGGCATCCTGCCTTTGATGAACAGTGACTGTGGCTTCAGTGACAATGCTCCTCTGCGCATGGCAGACTTTGTTCGCATCGCATTTGGAGAAGAAACACAAGTAGAGAATCTGAACTACATGGAGCAGTGCTTGGGTAAAACATTGGAACAATATTTCGTGAAGGACTTCTGGAAAGACCATAAGAAGATGTATCAGAACCGTCCGATTTATTGGCTGTTCGCATCCAAGAAAGGTACCTTTCAGGTAATAGCTTATATGCATCGCATGAATGCCTATACAGTGGAACGTATCCGAGCCAAATACCTCCTTCCCTTCATAGAACACTTGGAGCAGGAGATTAAAAAACTCGATATGCGCCGGGCGGAATTGACTACCAAGGAAAGCAAGCAACTCCAAACGCTTCAGAAGCAACTCGATGAGTGCCGTGAGTATCACGAACGTTTGCAGGTGGTGGCCGAACAAGCCATCAGCTTCGACCTCGACGATGGTGTGGTAGTCAATTATGCCAAGTTCGGGGATGTTTTACAGAAAATAAAGTGATTTTGTAAAACCTTAGCTTATAGACTAAAATGATATGAATAGTCATTACCAATTACAATAGAAAACGCCAATAATATTTCATTGATGGTATATAACTAAGGAAGAAACTTTCAAAATAGATATGAATGGAATAATAACTATAACACCAATAATAAATTATGTCTGAATTTGTAACAATAGCTTCAAGTTTAATAATCATATTAGTCTTTTTCCTTTTTGGTTGGGAAGAGATTAAACTTTATCGCATCAAGGAAATTTTAGTGAAACTCGTTGAAAGTGAGAACATATTAGATTCCATAAAGAAATCCAAGATAGCTGTACTTGGAGAGAAATATGAGAAAAGTATCAACATAGAAACTAAAAATGGGAAAAAATCAAATATACCTGCTTCAGAATTTATCTATGACAATAGCGTATGTAAATGTAATAAGCTGAACCTGCGAATGCTTGACACTGCTTCAGGCACACTTGTTGGATTAGGACTTCTTGGAACTTTCCTTGGTTTAACTTTAGGTATTCGAGGGTTTGATAGCAGTAATACGGATAGAATCAATGAAAGTATTCAAGTGCTATTAAATGGTATGGGCACTGCGTTCTTAACTTCTCTACTTGGTATGACATTTTCTATAATATTTACATTCATAGATAAATCGCTAAGACATAGGCTTTACAAAAATGTAAATGGACTTACAGAAAAATTGGATGCACTTTATTATATTGATGATATAACATTTGCAAACATCAATCAGCAGAAGATTGTTGATAAACTTTACAATGAGTTAAAGGCTGACCTTCAAGGCCAAACGAGTTCCATTAGAGAGGATTTTAAAGAACTTAATGGAAAGTTATCTTATGCTAATGAATCGGGAGTTAACGTGCCCATAGCAAATGCTGTACGTGAAATATTATCTGAAAATACTCAACAAACCAAAGCCTTAAAATCGTTCTCTACAGACTTGGCTATAGAACTTAATCAAGGTTTTGACGAAACGCTTTCCCGACAAATGCAACAAAAGATTCTTCCACTTATGGAAAGCGTAGATGCAACGACTAAAACTGTAGTTGAGCACATTGATCAAATGGCTGTATCTGTATCTTCTCCAGCAACAGACATGATGCAGAAGGTTGTTGATGAATTGAAGCAAAGTATGGCATCTCTTATCAATGAGTTTAGCACAGGACTTTCAGGATCCGCTACATCTGAGTTAGAGAATTTAGCTAAACAATTGGGCTCTGCAGCTCAAGCTATGTCAGAGTTTCCAAGGAATATGGAAAATATCTCTGTAACATTGCAAGTGACAATTGAAGAAGTAAAACATGCTATATCAGAAATTTCTAATACGTCTGCCAACGCTAACTCGACTGCAATGAAACAGATGCAAGAACAAATAACATTTGCTACTGTTGCAATTAGCAATGCAATCAACGAAGTCAAAGAAGTTATGTCTGGCATCTCACAATCATCACAGGAACAAAGCAATCAAATGGTTAGTAAGCTCGCTGAGGCAGCAGAAAAAATGGGAACATTCCTTACTGGCACCATGAATACATTATCTACTTCGGTCACACAGTCTGTAAAAGATATAACTGAGGACGTTAATAGTAAGCAGGCTAGTCTTATCGCACTGCAAGAAGATACCACAATTCAAACGAAAAAATTGCTTGACAGTTTCAATATAGGGTTAGAGCGTCTGGAAAAAATGAATACATACATATCTGGAACTATGAGCGGTTTCAGACAGGCACAAGGAGAAATAACGGTAAGTACAAGTAATCTGCGAACTATATCAGATGAAATGAAATATGCAACTGAAATGTTTAACAAAGGACAGAATGACTATGCTGCCAAACTTGTAGAACTTCAAATGAAGAGTCAAAGAGGAATTGATCAACTTTCAGAATTACTAAAAGACTCAGGACAACTATCAGAAGAATATGTGCAAAAGTTTGAAATAATTAAACAGGGTCTCAGTTCAATCTTTGCTCAGCTACAAAATGGTTTGTCAGAATACAGTAGAACTGTAAAAGATAGTACTGACAAATATCTTGCCCAGTACACAACAAGCCTAACCCAGACTACTGGTGCACTTGCTTCAGCTATAGAACGTCAGAATGAGGTAACAGAGATGTTGACTGATACAATTACACGTAATAAATAATAATGAAGAAGAAACATACAATATACGAAAGTAGGGATGAGAACCCCTTTGCACTCTCTACAGGAGATTTAATGGCCAGCCTTCTATTTATCTTTATCTTATTATTGATGGGGGCACTCTTACAAGTTCAGGAAAAAGCAGAACAAGATGAAGAGATTGTAAAAAGATATGATAAAACAAAAACTCAGCTTTATATTGATTTACAAAAGGAGTTTAAAGATGATCTTACAGTATGGAGAGCGACTATAGATTCAACACTATGTATCCGGTTTCAAGAACCATCAATGCTGTTTGATGAAGGGAAAGCCGTACTAAGGCCAAAATTCAAAGAGATTCTTGACGATTTCTTCCCTAGATATATTGCCGTACTAAGTCGTCCTGAATATCGCGATAATATAGAAGAAATACGTATAGAAGGACATACAAATAGTAATGGAGGATATTATTCGAACATGGAGCTTTCTCAGGATAGAACAAGGGCTGTGCTGCAATATTGTTTCTCACTTATGCCTTCAGACTTGCAGAATTGGATGCAGGGTCTTGTTACTGCCAATGGGCTGTCATCCAGCCATCTGATATTGAAAAAAAATGGAGAAGAAGATAAGGATCTATCACGTCGTGTAGAATTCAGAGTAAGGACCAATGCCGAAAAGCAGTTGGAAGATATTGCAAATAAGCGTTTTATAAATAAGTAATAATGGAAGATATATATGCACTCTTAGCTATAAACAAAGACGTACTGCTGGATTTTCCCTTACAGGCCAAACGTACAGTTGATCATCAGACCGAGTTGACCATCAACCACAATATGCGTACTTTGCAAGATATAGAGGAGCGTATGATGACCGATCGGACCATTACTGTATCCCAACAGACCATTGACGAAATAATGATGAAGGTCATAGAAAATTCGAAATATGAGAACAAGGATTTGAAAATCTGGAGTATTCATGAACTTCGTATAGTTTCTTATTATCTGATAAAATTACAAGGCAACGAACAAGCATATCTTTATGCACTGAGTATACTTGAGGCAAATTGGAGAGATATGTTTTTCAATGGATTGTCCTTCTATTGCCTTAATTCTTGGAATATGATAGATTCAAAACTCCGTACGCTTACTTGCGAGTTATTGGACAAAAAATTGAAACAATATAGCGGATCTAATAGAAAGTACATGGTTATGAAAAATCATGCAAACTTATTTGATGATGCAGGGCCTGTAAGATTATCCACATTGTTATCGCAAAAGAAACAGGATGTAAAAAATGCTCCAATGTATTTTGGTAATCAACTGTCTACAATAAGCCAATCGTATTACTCTGATGTAATTGTAAACTTTATTAAATCAAATAAGATTACGAATTTTGATTACATCGAGACTGTTTTGGGACTCAATAAAGATGATCGAACAAAAAAACTGGTATTTGCAAATCTGGTTTTAAGTATAAATGAAATTGGAGACGAAGTACAACGTACCCAATTATGTAAGTATGCCAATCGTATACTTGGAGACATAACGTTAGGTTCAACATGGTCTCCATTTGCTGGCGCCACAGAAAAGGATGCCGAAAGATTGAAAAAAGCCAAACAGCTTGTAAATCTATGGTATAAGCAAAAAATTATAGAAACGTTCTTCGAAGTATGTGTGCAAGACAGAGATAGAAAAGATTTCTGGCTTAAATATGTTGATTATGTTAGTAGTTTTAAAATAGTTGGATCCACAGTAACTAAAAGACTTCTTCAAGGAGATAACCGAGTCAGTGGCATTTTCCAATCGCAATTTATTGAAACAGACTCATATTCGTCACAGACTTCAGCTCTTGTGTTGTTCATAAAAAATAAGATGATTGTAGAGTTTTCTGATACCGGAGCATTGTATGTGTATAACCAAAATCACCCGAAAGTTAAATTGATAACAAAAGGGAAATATCACATATCAAATACAGCAGACTTGAAATATACTTCCATAAATGGTCTAATTGATATAAATGATTGGGGATATAATACATACCACGAGGAAGGAAGAATGACTCATCGTGGAAATTGGCAAGGGCGTTTAGATGGATGGTTACAGCATATTGTTCTCTCATCAAACAACATCAACATGTCATTTCAAGATATTGAAGACAATGATCTTTTCAAAGCCAACCCTATTCCCAAAGAAGAATTTAGGCCTTCTTCCATTTTTGTACAAAAAAACATATCAGATGAGATAAAAAAGAATAGCATTGTTTATGAATCTAAAGTTCAATTCTCCATTTCAAGTAAATGGATAGCAAATGGCAAATGCCGCATTGTATGTGGTTACAAAGGTTTCTACATAAACATATTTCGTGAAAACCAATTTGTATATTTACGTCCATTAATTAGTGGAACTCCCCCAACAGGTAGTATATGGATAAAAAGACCAAGGAATGAGAATGGATGGCAGGAAATTGTCCAATCAATTTCTAGTACAGAGATAAGTGTTGGATATTTGAAAGAAGTTCAAGATAGTATCTTATATAAACAAATATTGGAACAAGCAGATTTTATCACAGTTAATATTTAAGGTGGCGTATGTTAAGTCAAGCAATAAATAAAAAAGGAATTTTGTTCATTGTTAATTACAATGGTCATGATCTTCATTTTCAAGAGTGGAAAGCAACAGATGACTGTATCTATTATATGCCGCTTGCCACTTTGGTGGATAATGGATACGCATATGCTTCAAAAGAAGGTTGTCTTGTTCCTTATGAAAATATCTATCTGTTAGACGATGAAGACAAATTGCTCTTAGGCGTTCCTGAGCCATATAATAAGGCAATGCGTCTCATTGGAACAAGCATGTTAAACACTTCTGAATTTGAATATAAAATTGAATTTCTTAGTCATGTACCAGATGGCGAATTGTTTGTATGTGAACAATATGGGAATATTATTATTTACAACAAAAAGAAATATTTATTATCAGAGGCACAATTTGAATTGCTGAATCATGTTCAGAAATTTAATTCGTCTCCAAAGGAAGAAAGGACGACAGACTACAACTTGCGTAAATTTGCTGAGATAAAAGCCTTGGCTGAACAAGCGGGTTGTGAATTAGATAGTTATTTGGCAAATGAAAACGTCTATATGCCAGAACGTATAAAAATTGAGATTGGACGTGACGAAGGAGGATTTACTATTGATCCTGCTATTGATATTGATGAAAATAAAAAATTTCAGCAGTACTTTAATCGAATGAGAAAAGTACAAGGGCAATATCCTATCCAACGAGAAAATGGTGAGCGTGTACGTGTTGTGCTCAATGAAGAACAAAAGAATAATCTTGAATATCTGAAAAGCCAAAGAGGAAGATATAAGACTCGTGAAGAGATTCAAGAAATTATAGAAAAGCCTACTGAATTCTTTGATCCGGATGCTTTTGATTTGACGGAATTATATAGCGACCGTGTAATTGAAATTGGAGTTTATAAGCCCAAATTCTATCCTTTTGTATGCCCTTATAAATCAAGTTGGATTGCTGGTGCTACTGTCGAAAGTCCCCAAAACGGAACAGAAAAAATCATAATATCTAACAAAGATGAATTAGAAAATCTTAAGAAAGAAATCAGCAAGGCAAAGGAAAATAGTAAATCTTTCATAGAATACAATGACACTCAGATAGACATCGAAGATGCTCAGTCTCTTGCAGATTATGCTGAGAAACAGTTAAAGGATCCATTTAATCCCATAGAATCAGACGATAATAAAAAAGTTCTTATTATTGAAGAGAATGCAGAAGAACTTGGCTTTGTTGTAAAAGAAAGAGTTATTGAAAACCATGATAAATATACACTCTTTGCCAATCCATATCTACGAAAATGCTTCTCTCTTAAGGAACATCAAAAAGAAGGTATAGCATGGTTACAACATTTGTATAAGAGTAAAGCAAGCGGTTGTCTTATGGCTGATGATATGGGACTTGGAAAAACTCTTCAGATACTCTACTTTATTGATTGGCATTCACGCATGTATACCAACCATAAACCATATCTGATAGTGGCCCCTATTTCTCTGTTAGAAAATTGGAGAAATGAATATGAACGTTTTTTCGACCATCCCAGAATGAAGATTATGATGTTAACATCAACTGATGTGCCAAGAAAGTTTGATAAAAACGTTGTGGATAAAATGCAAAAATTGGACATAGTTTTAACTAACTATGAATCTCTTCGCATCTCACAACTTAATTTCTGTGCAGTAGAATTTGACATTGTAGCATTGGATGAAGCACAAAAGATAAAGTCTCCTGGTACATTGGTTACCAATGCAGCAAAGGCCCTGAAATGCAATTTTAAGATTGCTATGACTGGTACACCCGTTGAAAATTCTCTTCTTGATTTATGGTGTATTATGGATTTCTGTGTACCTGGCTTGTTAGGTAATGCAAAAGCATTTGCAATTCAATATCAATTACCTTTGAAAAAAGAAGATACTGACATTATTGCTCTCGGGAATGAAATCCATCATAAGCTTGGAGTATATTTTATACGTAGGTTAAAAAAAGATGCGGTAAAAGATCTTCCTCAGAAACATGAGCTTAAAGAGAAAATCATTATGCCACCTGTACAAAAAGACACTTATATATCAGTGATAAATAACTATACAAATGGCATCCAACCCAATATGCTTGTTACTATAATGAATCTAAAAGAAGTTTCAGAACATCCATACCTCTATGACTCGACATTACCGACTCATGACATCAACGAGTTAATCAATACCAGTGCAAGACTGCAAGCTACCATCAAATTCCTTGATTCGATCAAATCACGAGGAGAAAAGGTCATTATTTTTGTGGAGCGTAAGGAAACTCAAAAAATGCTTCAAAAACTTTGCTATGATAAATATGGCCTCATTTGCAAAATAATCAATGGTGAGACACCGTCTATTGTAAAAAGACACTACCAAGATAAATTATCTCGACAAGCAAGTATTGATGAATTTCAATCTGTAAGTGGATTCAATGTAATAATTATGTCACCTATTGCTGCAGGAATGGGACTCAATGTAACAGCTGCAAATCATGTAATTCATTATAGCAGACATTGGAATCCTGCTAAGGAAAATCAGGCTACTGACCGGGCATATCGTATTGGTCAAACAAAAGATGTATATGTATATTATCCTATGGCAGTAACACCAAACATTAAAACATTTGATGAAATATTGGACGATTTACTGTCAAAGAAGACTTCACTTGCTACTTCTACCATTTTTCCTACAGAAAGAGTAGAAATAAAACAAGAGGAACTTGGACAAATGTTATTTGGTATTTAAGTTTATTAGAATATGATACAAGACAGAATATATAGTTACTTTGAGCGCAACCCTCAACTACATGTGCTCTTTATCTTCGACAAGATGGGCATTATCCAGACAGAGCTTGAAGACGTAAAAGATTGGTCTGACGGATACGTCTATAAAGTGTTCGGCGGCGCCTGGTTCAATACAAAATATGCCATAGAGAATACTTGGAAGGACAAACGCGTCGTGCTGCTCTTCCCTGTGGGAACCTATCCCCATTCAGAAGAACAGCAGCTACAGTTTCCATTGCTCGATATGCTTAAAGCCAACATGGAATACAAGGAAGATGACTATGCTTCATATATACAGCAGTATAACCTGCCGGAGCGGTTCCGTGGTTTTATCAAGAAAAACATTGCGGAAATCATGTCCTCCAAAATCCAGAATATCCTCAATGGGCATATCGATTCCGCTACTTTCAGCGAAGATCTTGTTTGCCGGGCTTTCATCTCCAATTACCTTGGCGACAAGAAACTTCTAGACTGGGAAACAATCATTGTAAAGATGATTATCCTTGATGCTACCTGGGAGGAGAAAAAGCGTACGGACTTCTGGCACAGACTTTCAAGAAACTTGGATGCCAGCAAGACAGCTAATGACAAATTGATGAAACTCTTCGGGGTAAGCTATAACCTGAATGCTTCTCAAAAGATGAAAAGCGTTGCCGAATGTTTGAAATACAATTGCATTACACAACTGTTGGATGTAGTGCCGGGGGATTCATACAAACAATATAAAATCAGCAGCTCTGCAGTTCTTGACCAGATAAACAAGATTTATGAATGGGGCACGCACGATCGTCTGCTTAGTGAGAAGTTCATCCAATCCATGAGAATTTTGGCTTCAGATATTAAAGAAGAGGAAATCATTAATATCTATGGCATTGATGCAAACTACTTTTATTATACAGAAGCTCTTTGCTGGCCGATTCTGCAGGAAATAGTTGAAAAAAAATTGATGGCTGATCCGGAAGATGTGAACGACCGTATGCGTGAATTATCCCTGAAACTGCCCGCTGACAGTCATATTCAAATCATTATCCGGTTTATTGAACAGTCGGCCCTGTTTTATATGCAGGTGCGTGGACTGGGGACACTTAAACTTAACAATACGAAGGAATACGTAAATAAATATATTACAGAGTTCTATCTGGTAGATATGTCCTACAGAAAGACACTCGAAGCTTATCATGAACTGATAACCAAAGAGAATCCTATCGAGCTTGTATTGAATGTGGCCAAAAGACAATTAGACCAGGAATATGCGAAGGTTGCCAACCTTCTTAATCTGGAATGGCTGACCTGCGTGGAAGAAAAAGGGGCTTGGTTTACGGAAACGGGATTGAAGCATCAGGAGGATTTTTATGCTAACGAGTCTGATTTGAATGTGAAACAGGTAATCATTATCAGTGATGCCCTAAGATACGAAGTGGCTATGGAATTGATGCAGAGACTGGCCAAGGAAAAAAATATGGCTTCAATCGAGGCCTATCAGGCCATGTTGCCCACGGAAACAAAGTGCTGCAAGCTCTCCCTCCTACCGCATCACTCTTTGGAACTGATTGGTACGGATATGGCGGTGGACGGAGCCGTATTGGCAACTACAGAACAACGGACAGCTCATTTGGATAAATATCGTGAAGGAGGAGTGTGTGTACGTTATGAAGATGTGATGAATGGTGACCAGATTTCAACGCGGGAACTGTTCAAAAGGCCTTTAGTATATATCTTCCATGATACGATTGATGAAGCAAGCGATTCTCAAAGCCCGTTTGAGGTAATCAGTGCTTGCCGCAAGGCCATAGACCAGTTGTCTGTATTAATCAAACGTCTGCATGCTACTTGGAATGTGACCAATGTAGTGTTGACTGCCGATCATGGCTTTCTGTACAATGACATGAAATTTGAGGATAAGGACAAGCACAATATCACTGATGCATCAGCAGAGAAAAAAACGAGGTATTATCTCACAGACAGCGATGAATATGTGGAAGGAATCATCAAATTCCCTCTTGAAAGAGTATCTGCCATAAAATGTCAGATGCCACTTTGGATAGGCGTACCAGTCGGCACTAACCGGCTGGCGGCTTCGGGAGGCTACAACTTTGCACATGGCGGTGCATCCCTTCAGGAGATGATTATACCGGTAATCAGGAGTCAGCAGAAGCGGACAAACAAGACTGAAAAGGTGGGTATCTCTTTAATGAATCATAACTTGAATATGGTCAGCAGCCGGTTGAAATTCCAACTTATACAATCGGAAGCCGTGAGTATGACCGTGATGGAACGCAAGGTGGTATGCTGCATTTATAACGGTGACGATCCTGTGACTCAGGAAAAGGAGCTGACCTTGAACAGTACGGATGCAACGAACCTGAATAACCGGGTGTATGAAGTTACGCTCAATTTGCAAAAATCGGTCAGCGCAAGTATGTTGCAGCTTCGTATTTATGATGCAGATGACCGGTTAAATCCGCTTATTCGTGAGACAGTGAAGAATAATACAATGATTGAACAAGAGTAAGCAGTCAAAAAATGGCTATTGATTGAAATGGGTAACTTCGCTGCCAACCAA
>OATX01000381.1_pt1 | contig 29843 bp, 23 predicted proteins | sample 1516741 | NCBI WGS metagenome assembly OATX01 (sample SAMEA2579984, study PRJEB22360) | human gut metagenome | biome: human gut; feature: human-associated habitat; material: faeces | place: Denmark | collected 2008/2010
TCTGACGAATTATGGTTGGCGATGCGGCTTCTTGCTGTTTATAAACGTATTGGCTGATAATGCCAATCTAACACCTTATTATATATGAGCGCTTATTATGATTTGTATCAAACCCCCAATCCTTCGAGTGAGAACCGCGATGATGTCCGCCTGCACGCCCGTATCCTGCCGAGGGGAACTATCTCCGCCGACAAATTCCGTGAGCTGGTGGCTAAGGCTACCGGCTTTCGGCCTGCCCTACTTGACGGAACTTTGCAGGCTGTTACGGACGAGCTGCACAGTTGGTTGTCCGAGGGTTGGACTGTGGAAGTGGGAGAGTTGGGCTATTTTTCCGTTTCGTTGAAATGTGCCCGTCCGGTTACCGACAAAAAAGAAATCCGTTCCCCGTCCGTACATTTTCAGAACGTGAATCTGCGGCTGGGCAGTAAGTTCCGCAGCCGTTTCGATACGATGGAGTTGGAGCGTAAGGCTTCTCCGTATGTGTCCCGCTCCTCGATGAGTGAGGAGGAACGGAAAGAAAAGCTGTTGCGGCATCTGGATAAATATGGATGTATCACGCGTACGGATTATGAATCGGCAACGGGATTGGTGAAGCATCGGGCAATGACCGATTTGAACCGGTATCTTGAGGAGGGCGTGATACGTAAGTATGGCAGCGGTAAGACGGTGGTCTATTTGAAACCGTGATATCGGGAGAGAAACTTTTTTTATTAGCGATTTGTTTCTACCTTTGGCATGCGTATAAAATTTTAAAAGCCGATAACTATGAATGTAAAAATGATGTCTGTTTGCCTGGCATGCGCCGGAGCGCTTCTGGCGGGCTGTGGAAACAGTCGTGAAAAAAATGCTGCCGCTGCCGCTGAAACGGAGAAAACGGAAATAGTAGGGGACGATAAGGATGAACATGGATGTATCGCTTCGGCAGGGTATACATGGAGCGAGGTGCAGAAAGATTGTATCCGTCTGTGGGAGAAAGGAGTTCGCCTGGCTTCTGTTGACGATGCGGAGAATACACTGTTTATTGTGTTCAGTCCCGACTCCACTCAAGTAGAACTGTTTTTCTCGGAAGAGGACGCTCCGAACGAAATTCTTGACCGTCGTAGCTTGCCTGCCGGGGGATATGCCTGGAATATGGAAGATGACGATACGAAGAACGTGCGCTTGGAGAATGGCAAGTGGACCGTAGGCCAACGTGGAAAGCTCATTTATAAACAGGTGGCGGACAAATAATTTCTTGAATGATGGATGATTTGAAAACTCTGACCGGTAAGGTCTGTGACATAGCCCGTGCGGCAGGACATTTCCTAAAGGAAGAACGGAAAAGTTTCCGCAGGGAAGCGGTAGAGGAAAAGCATGCCCATGACTATGTTTCCTATGTGGATAAAGAGTCTGAAAAGCGTGTTGTCGCCGCATTGAAAGCTCTTTTGCCCGAAGCCGGTTTCATTGTGGAGGAAGGTTCGGCAGTCTACCGGGATGAACCTTATTGCTGGGTGGCGGATCCGCTGGACGGCACTACCAACTATATTCATGATAATGCGCCTTACTGTGTCAGCATCGCTTTGCGCAATAAGCGCGAGTTGCTGCTGGGAGTGGTTTATGACCCTTGTCTGGACGAGTGCTTCTATGCTTGGAAAGGCGGTGGCGCGTATCTTAACGAACAGCCCATACAGGTGTCTTCCGTCCGCAGGTTGGAGGACGCTTTTGTAGTAACGGAGCTTCCTTATAATTCGGAGCAGTATGCTCGTACGGGAGAGTATCTGATACATGAACTGTATGGCAAGGTGGCAGGTATTCGTATGAATGGTTCCGCTGCAATGGCCATCTGTTATGTGGCTGCCGGACGTTTCGATGCCTGGCTGGAGGCTTTTCTTGGAAAATGGGACTTTTCGGCGGCAGCCTTGATTGTACAGGAAGCCGGCGGACAGGTGACTGATTTTTATGGTAACGCCTGTTTTATCGACGGGCATCATGTGGTTGCTACCAACGGACGGTTGCATCCGTTCCTGTTGCAGCTGGTAGAGGAAGCCATGCCTTCGGGCATGTAGCGCTCCGGCATGCGGTTATGGACGTTGCGCTGATTTTATGAATTGGCAGTATTATGGAAAACACGCTTAAAACCTGGTTTTTATCTTTTCTTCATTTGTTCTTTTCCCGTCAGTGTGCTGTGTGTGGCACACCCTTGCAGGAAGGAGAGGAGGCTATTTGTCTGAAATGTAATATGAATCTGCCCCGTACGGATTATCATCTTCGTACGGACAATCCGGTGGAACGTATGTTCTGGGGAAAACTTCCTTTGGAACGTGCTACCTCCTATTTCTTTTACCATAAGGGCAGTGATTTCCGCCGGATACTGCATCAATTGAAATATGGCGGCCGTAAGGACTTGGGAGAGACAATGGGGCGTTTTATGGCGGCGGAACTGACTGTTTCGGGGTTCTTTCATAGTGTGGACGTCATTGTGCCCATCCCTTTACATCCCCGCAAGCAACGGATGCGGGGATACAATCAGAGTGAATGTATCGCCAAAGGTGTGGCTGCGGTTACGGGTATTCCTTTGGATGCTGCTTCCGTGATGCGCAGGAAGCATACGGAGACGCAGACAAGTAAGTCTGCCTATGAGCGGTGGGAGAATGTGGACGGCATCTTTCATCTCCGCCATCCCGAACGTTTCGTCGGAAAACATATCCTGCTGGTAGATGATGTACTTACTACCGGAGCTACCACCACTGCGTGCGCCGATGTATTTCGGGACGTAGAGGGCGTGCGTATCAGTGTGCTGACACTTGCCGTAGCGAATTTTTGATAAATACCGGTATTTCGGAAGAAAGACAAACTTCCGGATGTGTATTAAAGTTTGTAATCTGTGTACTTTTTTAACAGAATCGTCACCTGAACTAATCTGTTTTTTAGGCATTTATATGGCTCACTTTTAAAGTAGAAGCTATATGAGTAAAACAAATCTGTCGGCCTATATGGCCATGACTATCTCTCAGTTGAGAGAAGAACGCCGCATGGGTACGGCGCACGTGTATCAAAGTACATTGAATCGCATCAAGGACTTTATGGAGCGGGATTCCATAAGTTTTGAAGAAGTCACTCCCGTGTGGCTGAAAGCGTTTCAAGAGTATCTGCTGGGACGTCAGCTCCATTGGAATACGATTTCCACTTATATGAGAATGTTGCGTGCCACTTATTTTCGCGCTGTAGATGAAGGGATGGCGCCTTATCAACCCAGACTTTTCAAAGGGGTGTATACGGGAACAAAGGTTACCGTGAAACGTGCTGTGGATGAAGATGTGTTCCGCCGGCTCGATACACCTGTGGCGGATGAAAGTCTGGAACCCACACGCTTGCTTTTTCTATTGCTTTTTATGCTTCGTGGAATGCCGTTTGTGGATATTGCTTATCTGCGGCATTGTGATTTACATGATAATGTGATAGTATATCGTCGTAAAAAGACGGGCGCATGGCTTACTGTACGCGTTGAGGCTAAAGCAATGGAGATTATCCGCATTCTCAAGAATGCCGACGGGGCTTCTCCCTATTTATTTCCTCTTATTCATCATCCGGGAAAGGATGAGTACCGGCAATACCAAAACGCCCTGCGCGGTTTTAATTACCGCTTAAAGAAATTGGGTGAATATATAAACGGCATTACGGGATTGACGAGCTATACGGCAAGGCATAGCTGGGCTACTATTGCTAATTATCGGAATTATCAACAAGAGCTTATCAGTAATGCAATGGGACATTCTTCTGTTAAGGTAACAGAAACTTACTTTAAGAGATACTCGGATGATAAAATATGGGATATGAATAAGGAAATAGTATCTTATATATTTAGTAAACAGTGATTTATAAATGTTTAGGCGTGTGCGATTTATCGTGTTGACTTTCTGATAATACTACAAGCATTCTCCGTTACTTTGTAGGTAACGGAAATTATTTGTTTATCGCAAATATCAACAATACATTTGTATCAAACAAGAAAAAAAAGGATTTTTTTTGAAAAATAAGTAAAAACCGCCTTTCTATATACTTATAAGGTGCATTACTTTGAATAACAGTATTTTCCCTTAACGGGAAATGCATAATACTCCCATAGCCGTGTTATGTAAAATTAACACGGGAAAATCTGCTCGTACTCTCTCGATTCATCCGATAATCCGTAACAGTTGGTTATGTCGGTACAAGAATGCCTCTTGCAGCGTGTTTCTCCTTGCTTTCCGTTACCTACAAAGTAACGGGAATGTTAAAACGACAAAGCATATAAACAGATAACTTATATCATATAAAAACGGAGAGTATGAAAAAGAGCTTTTGCATTATTTTCCTATTTGTCGGCATCTCTTTGTCAGCACAGGATATGGCTGTCAAAACGAACCTGCTGTATGATGCTACAACGACCTTTAATCTAGGTGCCGAATTCCGTCTGGCTCCAAAATGGACGCTGGATCTTTCTGCCAACTATAATCCTTTTACATTTTCAGACAATAAGAAGTGGAAGCACTGGATGGTACAACCTGAAGCACGATATTGGCTGTGTGAGGCGTTTAACGGTCACTTCTTGGGTCTTCATAGTGGATATGCCTTTTATAATGCCGGCGGTGTAAGGTTTCCGTTTCAAGATAAGTCCACTCGTGATTATCGCTATCAGGGTTGGGCTACAGGTGTGGGGTTCTCTTATGGATATTCGTGGATTTTAGGCAAACGTTGGAATCTGGAGGCTACACTCGGTTTCGGTTATATTTATTCGAACTATGACAAATATGAGTGCGTTACCTGCGGTGACTTTAAGAGTAGTGACAAGAAACACTATTTCAGTCCTACCAAGGCAGGCATATCCATTATTTATATGATAGACTAAGGCTTTGCAACTAAAAAAACGAAGAATAATGAAAAATATACTGTCAATCGGAATCCTCTTTCTGTTTGGGTGCTCTGCATCTGCCCAGATAGTGGTGGAAAATGCAAGTGTGAACAAGGTGAAGCGTAATGTGGAAGTACGTTTCGAGGTACACGAACGCCCCGAAGGAATGCATAGCCGGCAGAAAATGGTGTTGCTTCCTTATTTGTACGGTGGCAGGGACACGCTGTGGTTGGCACCGGCCCGGATATATGGTAAAATAAGATACAAACGTGAACGCCAGGAAGCGGCATTGAATGGTGAACGTCATTGGATGCTGAAAGAGAATGAGGCATTATGGAAGAAAGACACACTTTGCTACGCATCGACTGCCGTCTACGAACGTTGGATGAAACGTGCTTCGTTGGGAGTGGCTTACTATCTGGAAGGATGCGGTTGCGATTGTTGCAACGGTAATCAAAGCCTGCTGAATAATGCAGAGGTATATACGCCACCGGTGATTTCGGTGACGGAAGTGACTCCGCAATCAAGGAAATTCGAGGTTGTTGAAGCCAAGAAACAATGGAGCTTCCGGGATGAAATGAGAATATATTTTCCATTGTCGGTCACGGTATTACACTTGGATAGATACAATAACCGGAGAACTTTGGATGAGATAGTAACTACTATACGCAAAATCAATGATATGGATAAACTGCGGCTCCAAGGTGTGGAGATAACAGGATTTGCCTCCCCCGAAGGCGGGTTGGAATTGAATACCCGCCTGGGTGCCAAACGTGCGGAGTCTTTGAAAGACTATATACAAGAAGCGGAACCTTCTTTGAAAGATGATGATTTCCATCTGATAAACGGTGTGGAGAATTGGGAAGGCCTGCGTGCTTTGGTAGAGGCATCCGATATGGAATTTAGGGAAGAAGTACTGGCAATTCTGGATAATGAGAGGGGGAAGGCAAATTGGAAAACAATTCTGATGAAACTGGCAGGTGGCAAGCCCTACCGTTATATGTTGGATAACTTCTATCCGCAATTACGTAATGCCTGCTATGTGTCTGTTTACTATGACATGCTGGGCGACAAGGCGGCCGATGCGGTGAACACGGCGAACGGGTTGATTCGGGAAGGTAAGTATGCGGAGGCTTTGCAAATATTGTTGGAATATCAGAAAGACGATCGCGCGTTCAACAGTATCGGTGTATGCCACATGATGTTGGAAAATGAGGAGGAAGCCATCGGGTGGTTTGAACGTGCTTTGCTGACGGGACACGAAGAAGCGCGAAAGAACCTGGAGCAACTGAAATAATGGAATTTTGCAAAAACAGAATAGAGTGTTAATAAATTAATTATTCATCTTTTTTAAATTAGTGTTATGAAATTAAACAATTGGATTTTGATGGCGGCAATGACAATGGGTCTTGTTGCTTGTAACAACGATGATGCTCCGGAAAGTACGCTTCCGGAAGGTAAGGGAAAAACGGTAACGGTGACTATCAAGGGAAACAAGGTTGATTCAAGAGCGGCAAATGAAGGGGACGCTTTTACTGACAACACAAAAGCAACATTAACTGCTGCCACCATCTTCTTTTTGACGGATGCTGCTACTACTGGAACCGTTTGCGATTATAGAGAGTTGACTGTAACGGAGAGCCCCCAGCAGTTACATAATGTAAATCCTGCAGCCAAGGCTGCCTATGTAGTGGGTAATATTAATTTGTCGGGAAAACATTTCAATACGTTGGCAGACTTACTAAACTTGCCAGCTGACTTGTCGGGGTATACGACTTTGGCAAGTGTACCGGTGACCAGCGGCGCTACTGCCACTGAGCTGACTGCAGGAGGAACCCATGACGCAAATGCTACAGATCATACAAACGATAAGATGTACACTGTTGCCTTGACTGTGAATCCGATTTTGTCTCGTATTGAAATAGGTGGAACCGTAACACTAACCATGAGTGATGGTGCGGATACATTCACTTTCTCTTCTTTGAAACCGACTCATGTTGGTTTGAATAATGTAGCACCTTCTTTCACTTTGGCAGGTGCTCCTTCAGGGACTCCACTTGAAGCAGGTGACAATGCAACAGGTTATCCCGGAGATCTTGCCACGACTGGAAGTTGGATGTTTGATGAATTAACTCCTGAGGAGATGATTACTGATGAAACTACGGCTAAGTCTTTTACATTGCCGGTACATGGCTATAACTTGGCTGCCGGTAGCCAACCGATAGTTATGCTTGCTTTTGACAGTAAAAAAGCTGATAATGCTGTGACTATTCCTCCAGTTCCGCGCGCATACCTCAAAATTATAAATTTCACGGATCAAGCAACAAGCGCTAATAAAAAAGTACTTGCAGCTGGTAAAATTTATAAAATCGAAAATTTGACTATCAAAAACGGCGAGTTGACCAACTTGGACAATACGGTTATTTGTGTGGAAGCCACAGTTACAGTTGGAAACTGGGGGGTTGAAACAATCACCACTCCGGAATACGGGAAATAATCACCATTCTAATTTTAGGGGAACCGGGTACAGAGCCCGGCTCCCTTTTAATAGTAAACATTATATTAACATACATTCACGATGAACAGACTGATGAAATATGTTTTGCTCTTATCGGGCATTTTTTTCCTTGTCGGTTGTGTCAAGGAGAATTTAGATGGATGCCGTAAGAATTTCACGCTTAAGCTGAGTTATACGGGGGATAGTTCGCTTGAAATTATCGGAGATAAGATCCGTAACATCCGGATGTATGTTTTCCGCCCCGACGACAGCCACGTCACTTCTTTTTTAGTACCGGAAGAAGAATTGAAAGCACGGGAAGTTGTACTTCCGGAGTTGTCGAAAGGGAGCTATCGCATCGTCAGCGTTGCAAACACGGACAATACGGGTATAACCGATCCGACAGTAGGCGACTGCGATGAAATCAGTTTTGCCTGTTCTCGTTATCTGGCAGGTGGCCGGACAACATCAAACGATTCACTCTATTATGCTTCGACGTGGATCGAGGTGAGTGATAAGCTGGCAGAAGATGCAATGGTAAATTTTGCCAGTTCGCATTATAAGATTTATACAGAAGTGGTGGGCATGGATCCTGCTCTCCTTACACGCAGCAACGGTGGATTTAGGCTGGAGCTGTGCGGCTTGTTACCCGAAACAAACTTTGAGAACCAGGTTGGTGGTGAGCCCGTTACTTATTATCCTGAATTGGGGAATTACGACCCCGCAACGAAATCGTGCGAGGCACGTTTTAACATTATGCGCCATATCGACAGTTCGGTGGTGCTGACTCTTTTCAATCAAGACAACGAAATTGTTGTACAAATAAATCTAGCTGAATTTTTGGCGGACCATCCGGATATAGACCTCACAATGAATGAGGTTCTAATACCGATCTCCATTCGCTTTAAGGAAGTGGGCGTGACGATAACCGTACCGGAATGGTTTATTGAAGAAATTGACCCGGAAATATAATAGGGCATGAAAGAGATATAATTGGTTATAATGGAGACGGATTAATTATGAAGAGACATTTATATAACATATTTTTCACTGTCGTTGCAGGCATGGCAGTGCTTTGTGGAAGTTGTACGCATGAAGATACGGACATCTCTCCTGTGTCGTCCGGCATTGCCGTCAATATGAGCATTGAAACGGAAGCGAATGACGGCATACAGTCCGGTCCCGATAGCGAGAATGCCATTGAGCGTCTGCGGGTATATGCTTACCGGAGTGAGAAACAGGTGGGATATTATTATAGCTCAAACTCATTCGCTATATCCAACTTTTGGATGGATTTGGAAATACCCGCTGGTACGGGGAATGTGGATGTTGACTTTTATGTGATTGCCAATGAGCATGTTTGCTGGAACAGCTCAGATGGTGAAATGGCAAGCGGATCTGCTTACTTTAGGGAAAAAATGACTAAAAAAGAACTGGAAGATTTCCATTTTGCGGAACGCCGCCTTGCTGCAACGGGAGGCACAACACTACTGTTACCCATGTCTGTGAAAGTGACAAGGATTTTGAACACCGATAATGTGAATTCTGCGGCGGGAACCGGTACTCACGACGGGCATCATCAGTTACAAGAAAATGCATTGAAGTTCGAATTGATACGTTGTGTGAGCAAATTGGAAATGTATTTTGCCAAAGGAGCAGAGTGCGGGTTGACGGTGAACAGCATTGCTTTGCAGAAAGAGGGTATTTGTGACTGGGTCTATGTAACAGAACCTACGGAAGAGATGTTGAAAAACATTCCCCATACTTTTACGAACGAATTGACGTTGCTGGAGGAACCTGCGGTGATAGAGAAGATTCTTTTGGAAGGCGAGATGTCGGGAGCAGAATTGGACAGGTATGTAAATGTGCTGGAGACTACACCCTTCTATTTGTTTGAGAATTACTACGGGGCGGATGATACTAATACCCCGGGAGATGCGAACGGTTACAAACTGACTGTCAGTTATACGCTGGACGGAGCACCCGGTACAAAAGATATTTACCTGCCTCCAACGAAGCGAAATACCATTTACCGTGTATTGAACTGGGTACCAAGAGATGGAGTGGTATCGGTGGTGTACACGGTAGTCGATTGGGATGATTCGGCAGGAGATGCGGTGGTGGACTTTGTGTACCCGGAGGGATATTCTTTTACCTCTTTCTTTGCAGGAGATGATCCGGGCAGATTCAGTACGGAAGTTTGTTTTTCTGATGATTCCTCAAAAGAGATTACCACTCGGTTTAAATTCAGGATGCCGAGCGGTACTATGTCATGGACCCCTTCTTTGGGCAATGGAGATTCAAACCAGTTTGAAGTAAAGGTTTATAAAAACTATAATACGCCCCAACAGGAAGAAGTAAGTTACCCGGTACCAACGGGAGATACGGAATACGTGATCGAGATACGGGCAAAACAATCCTTGTCGCAAGCGGGTGTTGAACATCCGGAAGTGGAATTCTGCATACGTACAAGATTGTGGGGGCTGGAAAATATTGCATTGCCTATCAACAGGAATGGAGACTGGCCTTGGATGACGGAAACGAAGAAGGATTCTCACATTAAAATAACTCAGGGATTAGACTTATAATTTAAAAACAGGGATGATGAAACGAATACATATGTTGTTTGCGGCGTTGATGCTATTGGTGTTGGCGGGCTGCATCAGGGATTCTTTGGAAGTACCTTGTGCTATCGGAGGAAAGGATAATATCCTGTTGGTTGTAGGAAAGGACGATGGTATGCTTACGCGTGCTGCAAATGCGGATACGGAGAGCAAAGTAACTCATTTGGATGTGCTGATTTTCGATAAAGAGGGAAATAAGGTACATCATGAACTTTTTCAGAATCTGTCGGACGACAATACATTACTTCTGAGTAAACGTAAATCTGCTTTTGGGATAGATGAAAAATATACTGTTTTTCTGATTGCCAATTATCCGGTGGATAATGAGAATAGTCTGTCAGCTATTGAAAAACAGACAGGGCTGCAAGATTTGAAGCTTCGCACGGCGAATGTACACGCAACGGGGCTGGATGATGCCAATGCGAATGTACCGGGGAGTTTCCTGATGGACGGCCACACATCGATGGTTTTGAATCCGGAGGGAACGTCGCAGGATGCAATAGAGGTACCTGTATCGTTGAAGCGCGCGGCGGCGAAGATTGTCATTACGTTGAAACAAGGAGAGAAGGTGAAATTCATTCATGATGAAACCAGCCCTGAACCCTTGAAGAACAGGACGTCACGTAAACCGGTGAACTTCCCGATGTCGACTTTCGTGGTGGAACCTTCAGAAGGGGAGATGAAAGCTTTCAGACCTGTATTGTACAGTGGCGCGTCTACTACTATTTTTGGTACGGATGTTTCCGGAATGGGTACGAGCAATGCGACTATGACTATGACGCTTTATGCCTATCCGAATGATTGGAGAGAGGATGCACTTGCCGATAATGAGCCGAGTGTGTTGATACGCGTACCGTTGGTAGAAAATGAGGAGACAGTAGATGAGAATTATTATAAGATTCCGGTGAACCTCAGTCCGAACAAGGATGAGAAAGGACAGTTGAAGCGTAATCATATATATAATATAACGGTGACCATCAATGGACGAGGAGGAGAAAACGAAGCGGTGCCGGTGGAACTGACTGATGTGCTACTCGAGGTGGAACCTTGGCGGAGCAAGGATATTGTTGTAGGTGGTGAAGATAGTCCGGAATTCCTCTTTTTGAGCGATAAAAAGGTACGTATGGATAATGCGAAGGAAAATCACTCGGTAAGTTATTCTTCATCTTCCCCAATCGAGAAGGTAGAAGTGGTAGAGGTATATTATTATGACAAATTTGGCCTAAAAAAGACATTGGAGGAGTCTCAAATTTTGAAATTACCAATTACGGTTTCGGCTTCCACAGAAAGCGGAGAAGGGGTGATTGAGATTAGTAGTCCTGTGCCGACCAATCTTGCTGTACGGTATATTGTAGTGAAAGTGACGAATGAAGAAGGAAAAGAAGAGGAATTGACGTTTGAACAGTATCCTCTGGAGTATGTAACTTCGCAGTTGGGGTATTTTTCGTATAGGACGGATTTTACAGCTAATAATAGAGAGGATAATGTAACGACGTGGGTGAGTCATTATGGATTTAACTTAGATATCTTGGTTCCTAGAGAAACTAATGACAGAGTTAATGTTCAATTAAATAATGGTACTGACGAAAATAAATGGCAGTGGAATTTTAACAAATGGAATATGTCTTCTTATAGTGAATCAGATTGGGTGAGCGGAGAGAATACAGTATTTATATCTAAAGTATTGCAAGATTATTCAGCCGAGACAGGATTAGGAATAATTTTCAGTTATGGCTGGAGCCTTTCTCTGACTAATAGGAGGTGGGGATGTTATAATCTGAACTCTGGACGTGAAAATTCTAATGTCTATCATATTCGTATTGCAGCTACTTCGGATGAAAATCATATAGGTATTCCTCGCAGAATACCTTATACAGGTAGTAATGTTACTTTTGATGAAGACATGACCGATCCTGCAGATGATAATGCAAAAGTAGTTTCTCCTTCTTTCATGGTTAGTTCTCATTTAAGTATATTAAAAGGAGAAGCGAATATTCTTAAAAATGAATATCAGGCAGCAAGCCATTGTGACAAGTATGTAGAGGTGGTTTTCAGAAACCGTCCTGTTACTTGGAGTAATACATTGGCACAGATTTCTAATCCCGGTACTTATGCCAGTGTGAAAAAACAGTTGGAGGATAACGGTTTTATCGTGTATGACGATTGGCGTTTACCTACAAGAGCAGAATTGGAGATTATTGATGGTTTTCAAGCGAATATAGATGCTCATGAATTGGGAGGCTCATTGTCAAATTCTGGTACGTATGCGATGGACTGGTTGTTAGATCGTAAGCAATATTGGTCGGCAAATGGTGCTGTCACGATAACAAATAATCCTGCCAATAGCAGGTCTGGTATCGGTATCCGTTGCGTGCGTGACCATTTCAAGGACAAGTAATAACCTTTATTATTCAGGATTATGAAGAAGAGTATTTTATTATATTGTTTATTTACCGTTTTTTGTCTGTTGGGCGGATGTAGGCAAGATGATTTTGCTTCTCCGGAGAGGAATATTGGAGAAAGGGAGTTGGTATTCAGATTGGAAGTCCCTGATATGCGTGAAGTCTCCACCCGCAATGTGGATTCGGACGGCTACGGGATACAGTCGCTGACGTTGCTTTGCTTCGACCGTGACGGTAGTTATCTTTCGCGTGTGGAAGTGAAACCGGAGGAATTGGAGATAGCAGGAGACATGCTTTCCGGAACTTTAAAGAAAAGCGTCGTTCCGGGACAGACGCAAATCGTTCATTTTGTGGTAAACCAGAATTTCAGCAGCTTCAGCGATGGTGAAAATATTTCACGTCATGAGAGTTCCATTTTGCAGGGCTTGCTTTCTACTTCGTCCAAAGTGGTCTATTGGGGACGTGTAAGTAGCGTGGTGAACAATGAAGACGGTACGGTGAGTGACGGTGACCTTTCGGTAAAATTGAACAATCAGACGGTGACTTTATGTCGGAACATGGCGAAAATCACGGTGGAGCAAGGTACGGTGAATTATAATAACGGTACGGAAGATATTAATGGTTTTGTGGTGCCTTTTGAGGTGACGGGTATGGCGTTCTGCAACGGCTATGCCTACGGTACGGTGGCTCCTTACAATCGGGACACCAGAACTTTCGATTGGACGCCCGATAATTTTACGGTTACGCTGCCGTCCGATTTGCGCCGGGCTTCGGTAGACGGGGTTTACAGTAACCAAAATGTGGAGTACGTTTTTGAGAATGAAAACCCGGAGGCCAATCAGGCGTATGTGGTGATACGGGGACGGAATACGGGTGACGGTGCTACGGAAACGGACAATTTGTATTATCGGATACTGTTGCTGGATCCGAAAACGCAGGATCCCTATCCTATCGTACGCAATTATAACTATCGTATAATTATTACGGGTGAGTTGCGTGGCGGTGTTTCTACCTTTGAGGAAGTGCAGGATGCGTCGTTTGTGAACAATGTATGGATTTCCATCGATCAGAAGATTCCTTCTGTGTACGACGGTAAGGTGACGCTTTCGGTAGAGAAGACGTTTGTTGTCAACAAGTTCTCCGAAGGCGCGCCGGGACGGATGGCGACAGTGAATTTTACTTGTACGGGCATTCCTGCGGGCGAGCATCCTGTGGTGTCGTGGGTGACGAATAATGTGTCTTCTACACAGAATTTTACTTATGCTGACGGGGGAACCGCGATAGGAACTTTTACATTGGATGCAGCGGGGAATGGAAAAGTTACCATGCAGCTGCTACCATTGGGAAGCGGTAGGACCCAACGTTCGGGTGAGCTGATGATTAAGTACGGCAAGTTGCAGCGGACGATCAAGCTTTTGACGGTGACGGATTTTAATTTTGACCCTTGCTGGGCATCAACGAATGTGGATGCCGGACATGCCGGCACTGGCGAGGGTGAAGAGGTGATCCTGATGTTCAGTATTCCGGAAGATTTTCCAGAAGAATTACTACCGCTCGATGTATTGATTTCCGCCGATCATCTGGATGCCGATTCTATTCAGGGCTTGCGTGTAATCTATCAGCAAGACTATGTGGACGAAAACGGTTATCCCATGGCGGCGTGGGGAGAAGATAATGGATTGGGATACAAATATGTTTATAAGGTTACGAAAGACGCGGTGGATAAGGCCCGAATGCAGCGTCTCTACTTACGTACCATGTTGACACCGGAAGCGAAAATAGGAGAAATAATGATTGAAAACCAGTATTTTAAGCCATTAACGAAGACTTTTACTTTTGCGGAGAATCCGAAGGGTACGATTAAGGTGGAGAATGTATTGCATGATAATGAGTATAATGTGGATTATGTGCTTGTGCCTGCAAAGAAAAATGAACAGTTCTTTATTGAATTTACGTTAGAGGGAGGAATCAATGAATACAACCGTTTTTTGATATTTACAGAGTACCTGGACCCCTATACAAATGATGAGTTGACTGAATTGGGTATACAACCTGACGGGAAGATTTCGGAATATACTGGTGAAACGGGTTCGAGCGGACGTGTGTTGCTTTATGAGCCGATTAAAGATAGGGGAACACAAAATCCGGACGGTTCGCTGACATTGAAAGCTTATATGAAGACGAATACGTCACGTTTTGACGAGACGATTCGGTTGGCTACTGCCAATGTACAGGATGTAGGCGGCGAACCGTATAATTACCGTGGAACAACGTTCAACCTGGCCCCCTATGTGCCTTTTACATTTGATTTGGAAATAGAAGGACAGAAAAGTCCGGCTGAATTGGAGTATAACCGTGTGGGTACGGCGGTGAAGTTGAGTTTTAACCTTCAGTCGTTTGTGGCGAGTGATAGTGAGATAGTGTCCCCTGTAGGCAGAGAATTTCAATGTTATATCAATGCACCGATGCTGGACTTACCGGAAAATTACAATAATCCGCAATTACGGAAAGAAGGGGAACGTTTTGTGTATACGGTGAAGAAAGACCAAGAATTGGGAATGGTGACACTGAATTTTGTAACGTCGTCTATTGTGACGGAAGGAGAAATAATGATTTCATCGGACGACAATGTGCGTTTTAACAGTGAAACGGTACTTGTCAGAAATAAACATATTGCAGGTATATTGCGAACGGATAATGGGTCTGATATACCGACAGATGCTTTCGTCATTTTCGAGAATAAGGATGATGGCACTCGTATCGGAACGATAACCATGGGGGCGAACGGTAACTATACTCTACGTCTTCGGGGTGAATATAGTTATTCATGGACTGGGACCAAAATGATTATGCGCTGGAATGCTACAGATGGGGAATATTGCAGCGATGAATTGACTCTGGCGCAAATTGTGGCTGATCCGGATGTAATATTGAAAAAGAAATAGGAATAATACTAAAATCACTTTGACTAAGTAACTATATACAATGGCCGTCTGTGACAGATAGCCTTGTTGTTTGTTTTGTTTGTAGCATCCCATTCTTGTGCCTGGTGAGGTGAAGAATGGGATACTTTTTTTATGAAAACAAAAAAGGTTCGCCGCAATGACGAACCTTCTTGCTCTTCCTCTTGGACTTGAACCAAGGACCCTCTGATTAACAGTCAGATGCTCTAACCGACTGAGCTAAGGAAGAATGTTGCATTCAAGTTTTTCTTTCGCTCTTCCTCTTGGACTTGAACCAAGGACCCTCTGATTAACAGTCAGATGCTCTAACCGACTGAGCTAAGGAAGAATGTTGTTTTTTCTCAAATGCGCTGCAAAAGTAATAGGATATTTTGAAATATGCAATATCTTTGCAAAAAAAATATCAGGAATGGACAAAATAATTGGATTGGGAAACGCATTGGTCGATGTGTTGGCAACCCTTGACAGTGATGAAATCTTAGCGGAAATGGAGTTGCCTAAGGGTAGTATGACTCTGATTGATGAAGATAAATTGCTGAAAATCAATAAATACTTTAGCTGGGTGAAGACTCATTTGGCGACCGGTGGCTCTGCGGGGAATGCCATTCGAGGTATGGCGCAGCTTGGAGCGGGTACCGGATTTATCGGAAAGGTAAATAATGATTCTTATGGTAACTTTTATCGGGAAAGTTTGTTAAAACGCGGAACGGAAGCTAATTTGTTACTTTCCGATACCCTGCCTTCGGGGGTAGCTTCTACTTTTATATCTCCCGACGGGGAGCGTACTTTCGGTACATATCTGGGGGCGGCGTCTACATTGAAAGCGGAAGATTTGTCGCTGGAGATGTTCAAAGGATATACTTACCTGTTTATAGAAGGCTATTTGGTACAGGAACACGATATGATTCTTCGTGCCATCGAACTGGCCAAAGAGGCCGGTCTGCAGGTTTGCCTGGATATGGCAAGCTATAATATTGTGGCGGGTGATCATGAATTTTTCTCTCTGTTGGTAAATAAATATGTGGATATTGTCTTTGCCAATGAAGAAGAGGCGAAAGCGTTTACCGGTAAAGAACCCGAGGAGGCGTTGGATGTTATCGCTAAAATGTGTAGTATTGCCATTGTAAAGGTGGGAGCACGCGGCTCGCTGATTCGTAAAGGAACGGAGGAAGTACGTGTTGAGGCTGTACCGGTGGCAAAGGTGGTTGACACTACCGGTGCCGGAGATTTTTTTGCGGCTGGTTTTCTTTACGGACTGACCTGCGGATATTCTTTGGAGAAGTGCGGAAAGATAGGGTCTATTCTGTCGGGTGAGGTAATACAGGTGATTGGAACGGAACTGCCGGATTCAAAGTGGGAGAAGATAAAGGAAGATATAATAATGATAAATTAGGATATTATGAAATATTTAAAGATACGTTGGATAGCCGTCCTATTGTCGGTAGTAGGTACAAGCTTCTTTTTCGGATTTAAGAGTGGAGACAGCCGTAGTTTCCAGGTGGCAAAGAATCTGGATATATTCAATTCTATTGTGAAAGAGTTGGATATGTTCTATGTGGATACGATAGACCCGAACAAGACTATTCGTACCGGTATCGAGTCCATGTTGTATTCACTCGACCCTTATACGCAATATTTTCCGGAAGACGACCAGAGCGAACTGGAACAAATGTTGAAGAATACGTATGGCGGTATCGGCTCTATCATAACTTGGAATACCAAGCTGAAACGTTCCATGATAGCCGAGCCTTATGAAAATATGCCGGCGGCTACCGTGGGTTTGAAAGCCGGTGATATTCTTCTGGAAATAGACGGTAAAGACCTTGCGGGAAAGAATAATCAGGAAGTAAGCGAAATGCTTCGCGGGCAGGTAGGTACAAGTTTCAAATTGAAGGTACAACGCCCCGGAACGGAGCAGCCGTTGGAATTCGATATTGTTCGCCGTTCTATCCAGTTGCCTTTTATTCCGTATTATGCAATGCTGGATAACAATATCGGTTATATCAATTTGAGCACTTTCTCCGGTAATCCTTCCAAAGAGTTCAAACAGGCATTTCTCGATTTGAAAAAACAGGGAATAACTTCTTTGGTTATCGACCTGCGTAATAACGGCGGCGGCTTGTTGGACGAAGCTGTGGAAATAGCCAACTTCTTCCTGCCGCGCGGCAAAACGCTGGTGACAACGAAAGGAAAGACCAAGCAGGCAAGCAATACGTACAAGACGTTGCGCGAGCCGCTGGATTTGGAAATCCCGCTGGCTGTGCTGGTGAATAGCGCTACGGCGTCCGCGTCGGAAATCTTGGCAGGCGCATTGCAGGATTACGACCGTGCAGTGGTGGTGGGTAACCGTACGTTCGGAAAAGGGCTTGTGCAGACCACTCGTCCGCTGCCTTATGGAGGTACAATGAAGCTGACGACTTCCAAATACTATATTCCGAGCGGGCGTTGTGTGCAGGCTATCGACTATAAACACCGTAATGAGGACGGCAGTGTGGGGCGTATTCCGGATAGCCTGACTACCGTATTCCACACTGCTGCCGGACGTGAGGTGCGTGACGGTGGCGGGGTTACTCCCGATATTACCGTCAAGCAGGATAAATTGCCTAATATCTTGTTTTATTTGGTGAATGACAACTTGATATTTAATTATGCTACGGAATACTGTTTGAAGCATCCGACAATTCCGGCTCCTAAAGATTTTAAGATAACGGATGCCGACTATGCCGACTTCAAGGCGATGGTACAGAAAGCTGACTTCAAGTACGACCAGCAGACCGAGAAGATTTTGAAGAACTTGAAAGAAATGGCGGAGTTTGAGGGATACCTGACGGATGCGTCGGATGAATTCAAGGCTTTGGAGAAGAAACTGTCTCATAACTTGGACCGTGATCTTGATCATTTCTCCAAGGATATAAAGGAGATGATTGCGGTGGAAATTATCAAACGTTATTACTATCAGCGGGGAAGTATCATCCAACAGTTGAAAGATGATAAAGACTTGAAGGAGGCCGTCGGAATATTGACCGCTCCGGAAAAATATAAAGAAATGCTCAGTGTCCCGCCGGTTAAGCCGGATGAGAGCAAAAAGGGAAAATAAAAAACATCATCATAATCCTTATTTTAACCGAAATAGTTCGCTATTTCGGTTTTTTAGTTTCTATCTCGTTTTTGTCCCGTTGTGCGTATGTATGCAATCCTTTATTTTTGTAAAAATAAAACGAATAAGCGTTAAAGGGAGTTTCCTTTAGTGTTCCTGCGCTTTCCTAAGATTACTGGTATGCTGAACGAAGGAACCATAAGCAAAACACAGACAAGTTATGATGAAAAAACTATTTTGGTTGGTGCTGTCAACCGTGATTTTGACAGGACAAAGCGTTTTTGCTCAAGAAACTAATTCCGAAACCCAATCTTCTCAAAGAGAGGATTCTTTACTGCAAGTGGTAAACGAACTCTCCGGCAGAGTGAAGAAAACCGAAGATGCGGCACGTAATGAGAGAATATGGAAAAAAAGAGCCAAGTATTTTAATATCGGTTATATCACAAACCAGACTTTGACAGATAAAGTAGATGCCGAAGCGGAATGGAAAAGCGATTTCGGCGTTTCTCTGGCTTTTGGAAAAACGTATTACCTGCATAAGAAGCCGCTGCTGAATATGATAAAGTTCGGTATCGATGCAACTTGGTTTGATATTTCTTATGCCAAGTATTCCGAACCGGATGCGTATGCAAATGATGGAGCCTACACACGCGCTTATGGCGATTATGGAGGTTATGACTATGACGATGAAGAAGATATTGACCTGGGTATTCATCAGATAGACGCGTCTATGCACGTAGGTCCTTCTATCACAGTCAATCCGATAGGTGATTTAAAGGTTGCCGCATATTTCCATTATGTACCTACCTATTCCATGTTGGTGATTGACGATAGTTTCGGACACGGATATGTTTCCAATTTCGCGTTTGGAGCGTCTGTTGCGTATAAGGCTATCTCATTCGGTATAGAGCATCGTTGGGCAAAGAAAGCTACTTATAACGGACTTTCCTTTGATGATGAAGGCATAGATTATGAAGATCCTGCTTTTGATGATGTGATTCAAAGCGATAAGTGGAAAATGAAATCAAAATCTTTCCGTATATTCCTTAGCTTTAGATATTAAGAATAAAGGTGCGTCAGAATCATAACTTCTGGCGCACCTTTACTGTCTGAGAGGAAATATTACTTTTCAATATAATCCCCGTTTCTCTTGATTAGCTCGATTAGCTTTTCTACCGCTTCCTCTTCGGGAATGTTTTTCTCGATGCATTCTTTCTTTTTGTATAAGCTGATTTTGCCTCGTCCTGCGCCTACGTATCCGTAGTCGGCATCGGCCATTTCACCGGGACCATTGACAATACAACCCATAATACCGATTTTAAGTCCCTTCAGATGCGATGTCGCTTGTTTGATACGGGCGATGGTACTCTCAAGGTCATAGAGCGTACGACCGCAGCCCGGACAGGAAATGTACTCGGTTTTACTGGTACGGATGCGTCCTGCCTGCAGAATACCGAAAGCTGTGGCATCTGTCACTTTATCGTTTATCGCTTTATCACCCTTTTCGCCGCTTTGGTTGAAAAGGAAAATACCGTCGCATAATCCGTCGATAATAAGCGCTCCCATATCTGCGGCCGATTTGATTTGCAGGTCTTCCGTTTCCGTTTCAGCATAATGTTGGAAGAATACAAGAGGATTCTTTAATCCTTCATTCATCAGCTGGTGCGCTAAACCGCGATATTCACCCAATCTGTTGGGGTGGTTGCTTTGTGCCACCAACACTACTTCCGGATGGTATTTCAGGCCGGCAATCACTTCGTCATTCAGTCCCATGTAGGTGACAAACAGAAATTTCAGCGATGCGTTGCATCCGCTGATAAACGGCAGCTGTTCTCCTTTGAAGGCAGGCCATACATTGGTTTGTCCTTCCCAAAGGTCGGCATCGATGATGTATTGTACGCCTTCAGCGGGATGTTCGGGTAGCTGACGACCGACGTATACATAATCGGGCATGAACTGCGGATTAAAATCCATATTTCCATCCAGGCGTGCCGCAATAACCACGGGGAGGTTCTCTCCGCCTATATTGTGCACGGCTGCCGTGGCTCTTCGGTCGGGAGAGAGATAATTGAAATCAGGAGCTGCCGCGCCCGGTATATACGGATGGTCATGATGTTGTGCGATATAATCCGCTAGTTTTCGGGCGACAGGGATTTCCGCTTCGGGAGCTTCGCTTAAAGATACGCGGATGGTATCGCCCAATCCGTCTGCCAATAAAGCGCCTATGCCTAAGGCGGACTTGATGCGCCCGTCCTCGCCGTCTCCGGCTTCCGTCACACCGAGATGCAAGGGAAAGTGCATTCCTTCTTTTTCCATTATGTCGGCAAGCAAACGCACGGTTTTTACCATGATTACGGTGTTGGATGCTTTGATGGAGATAACGACATCCGTGAATTCTTCCGCGACACAGATTCGCAGAAATTCCATGCACGATTCTACCATGCCTTCAGGGGTGTCGCCGTAACGTGACATGATGCGGTCGGATAACGACCCGTGGTTTACGCCGATACGGATAGCGGTATGATTGGCTTTACAGATGTTCAGAAACGGAACGAAACGGTCGCGTATCTTTCGGACTTCCTGCGCATATTCTTCATCGGTATATTCCAGATGTTTGAAGGTACGCGCGGCATCTACGTAGTTACCCGGATTGATACGGACTTTCTCCGCATATTGCGCTGCGACGTCTGCCACTTTCGGATTGAAATGAACATCGGCTACGAGCGGCACCATATAACCGTCCCGGCGCAGGGCGGCATTGATGTTCATCAGGTTTTCCGCTTCCTTGATGCCCTGGGTGGTGAGACGTACGTATTCTCCACCGGCATCCACAATACGCTTGGCCTGCGCCACACACGCATCGGTATCCTGCGTGGAAGTGTTGGTCATGCTTTGTATGCGGATAGGATTGGAGCCGCCCATAGGGGTGGCTCCGATATTCACTTCTGATGTTTCTCGTCGGGAATAATTGAATATATCCACGTTGTTGGTGTTTAGTGATTAGTTTACTTTATACTCGTATTTCACTTCTTTCAGGTCTTCGTTCGCTTTCACGATTTTCTTTTTCAGACCTTCTTTGTAAGCGGTAAAGGCTTCTGCCAGTCCGGTATCGCTTAATGCGAGCATTTGTACGGCGAGAATGGCGGCATTCATTGCTCCATTGATGGCTACGGTGGCTACGGGGATACCCGGAGGCATCTGAATGATGGAATAAAGCGCATCTACGCCATCAAGCACGGAACCCTTTACGGGTACGCCGATTACAGGCAGCGTTGTATTGGCTGCAATGACACCGGGGCAAGGGGCAGCCATACCGGCTGCGGCGATGATTACTTTGATACCGCGTTTACGGGCGCCTTTGGCAAATTCTTCTACGGCTTCCGGAGTACGGTGAGCGGAGAGAGCGTTCATTTCGAACGGTACATGTAAATCATTGAGCAGTTGCGCGGCCTTTTCCATGACAGGAAGGTCGGAGGTACTGCCCATGATGATACTTACAATTGGAGACATATTATTTAGTTATAAGTTATAAGTGATTAGTGATTAGGGGTTAGTGATTAGGGGTTAGCGTTTGGTGATTAGGGGGAATGATGGGCGTTGATGATTTGTTTTGAAACCTTTCCTCATCAATCGCTAATCGCTAATCACTAATCACTAAACGCTAATCCCTAATTCCTAATCGTTAATTAATGCTTTGTATGCTTCTGCGTCCAGCAGACTGTCGAAATCCGCATCGGCGGCAGGTTTGATTTTAATGAGCCAGCCTTCGCCGTAAGGGTCTTTATTAACCAGTTCGGGCTGCTCTTCCAAAGTCTCATTTTGTTCCAGTACTTCTCCTGCAACAGGCAAGAAAAGGTCGGAAATGGTTTTCACTACTTCGATGGTACCGAATACTTCGTCGGCGGACAATGTTTCGCCTACCGTTTGAATATCGACAAATACGATGTCTCCCAATTGTTCCTGGGCATAATCGGTAATTCCTACATAAGCTACATCGCCTTCCAGGCGAATCCATTCATGTTCTTTCGTGTACTTTACATCATTAGGAAAATTCATAATCGTTAGTTTTAAGCGTTAATATTTAAAATAAGAATATGCTGAACAGGCGAAATACTAGTTTGCTCAGCGGATGCAGCACCAACAAGGAGCAAATCAATCCTACGGCAAACCCACCCATTACCTCGCCAAGCGTATGGTGCTGCAAGATAATTCGTGCCGTACCCAATACGCCTGCAATAAGAATGAATATGCATAGCCAGCTTATCGGATTATACCCGAATAGGGCGCTGAAAGCAACCAGGCCGCCTATTATGGCGCCGGCGCCGGCCATGTGTTCGCTGAGTTTCCATTTCAAATTGACAATCACGCAGATAATCATCATGATGAGGGCGGCAAGAATAATTCCCGTCATGTACCAGGGAATATTCAACCGGTGCATCATGAGCAGGCAGAATACATAAGAGGTAATGGTCAGAATGAAAGGTATGTATCTTCGTTTCCGCTCCGTCAGGTCTTCGGGACTGAACCCGTTGATTTTACGAAAGAGGAAGATGGTAAGAGTAGGCATAAGGATTGTAAAGCAATACACCACTCCCAGTACAATCAGTTTGTATTGCAGGGGCATGATTCGCAGGTACGAGAATACGAATAGAATCAGGAACGCCATGAAAGGTATGGAAAACGGTGTGAACATCACCGAAATTACCTTGGCTGTCCTGATAAGGGTCTTGTCAGTTATAATATGTTGTTCTACGGCCATTTCTTTATTTTTGCATTATCACTCCGTCACTTTATCATCTTTTGTTTCTACTTTCTCAGCCTTGCTACCGGAATATTCAATTGCTGGCGGTATTTGGCTACGGTACGGCGGGCAATCGGGTATCCTTTTTCTTTCAGGATTTCGGTCAGTTCGTCATCGGTATAAGGCTTCTTCTTATTCTCGTTGTCAATGCATTCCTTAAGGATTTTCCGTATTTCCCGTACGGACATCTCTTCGCCGTCTTCCGTAACATATCCGTCGTTGAAGAAGAACTTCAGCGGATAGATGCCGTAGTTGGTCTGTACATATTTACTGTTGCTGACGCGGGAGATTGTTGAAATATCGAGTCCCGTACGTTCGGCCACATCTTTCAGTATCATGGGGCGAAGCAGTGACTCGTCACCGTCCAGAAAGAAAGGACGTTGCAGGTCGATGATGGCCTGCATGGTAGTCATCAAGGTGTTCTGACGTTGTTTGACGGCATCGATAAACCCCTGTGCCGCATCCATTTTCTGTTTCAGAAACATCATGGCCTCTTTGGATTCTTTAGACTGGTTCGCCTTGTTTTTGGTATGTTCCTCTACCATTTCGGTGAAATCGCGGCTCATACGCAGTTCGGGAACATTCCGGTTGTTGAGCGACAGGTTGATTGTGCCGTCGTCATAGGTATCTACAATAAAGTCCGGCACGATTTGTTGCAGGTTTTTGCCGATGGCTTCACCTAATGATGCGCCCGGACGCGGGTTCAGTTTGCAGATTTCTTTGATGGCTTGCTGAAAGGCTTCTTCTTCCAATCCGAGTTTCTGCTGTATTTTGTCCCAGTGCTTGCGGGTGAACTCTTCGTAACATTCGGCGATAATGGCTTCTTCGATGTAGAGCAGCGGATTGGGTGTGAAATGTTGCTGCTCTATCTTGCGCCGTATCTGGATGAGGAGACACTCCTGCAAATCGCGGGCTCCCAATCCGGCGGGGTCGAAGTCCTGAATGATTTTTAATACTTCTTCCAGTTCTTCGGTGGTAGCTTCGATGCCTGCATAAATGGCAAGCTCGTCGCTGATACTTTCCAAAGACTTGCGCAACAGGCCGTCGTCGTCCAATGAGCCGATAAGATATTCGGCCAATTCACGCTGGTGCTCGGTGAGGTTGCGTTCACCCAGCTGCTCTTTCAGGGTTTCATAGAAAGAAGTAGCGTCGGAGAAAGGAATCTCTTCGGCTTGCTCTCCTTTGCTTCGGTTGTTTTCCTGCAATTTATAGTCAGGTATGTCGTCTTCGTTGAGATAGTCGCTTAAAGAATCATAATCGGTGTCTCCGCCGTCTTCTGCGTTGGAGTCTGCGTCGGAAGTATCGGAATATTCATCACTGGCGGCATCATCCTTCCCCTCTTCCAGTGCAGGGTTTTCCAGAAGTTCGGCACGTACACGGTCTTCCAGCTCTATTGCCGGAAGCTCCAACAGCTTTACCACCAGAATCTGTTGTGGTGATAGCGTCTGTATCTGCTGTTGCGCTTGGGTCTGTATCTGTCGGGAACCTTGTGCCATACTTTACTTTATTTACTCGCTGCAAAGATAAGTTTTATCTTCGCACTTTTTGCAAAAATAGTGAATAGTTCGGGAACGAGAAATCTTCTCTTATTATATTTAACAAGAAAGACACAGCTTGGTTGTGTTTTGCACTGTATGAGTAGAGGTCGCTTCACGGGTGAGATAGTATTAAAAGGCTTATAATATGATATTAAAAGCCTTTCAATACTATATTATAAGCCTTTTAATACTATCTTACCATAGGGAAGACAGGGGTAGGGCATTGGACACGGGTTCGGCTACTGAATGGTTCTTCTTCATACATGTTCGGGTTTTATCTTATCCTTTCAAATTTTCTTCTTATCTTTGTGGTATAACTATTAAAATTACGGAATATCATGTTTGCTAAAGAAACGTATATACAGCGTCGGGCCCTGCTGAAGAAAAACATAGGCTCAGGAGTGTTGCTGTTCTTAGGTAATGACGAGCAGGGACTGCATTATGAAGATAATACCTTCCGTTATCGCCAGGATTCTACATTTTTATATTATTTCGGCTTGTCGTTTGCCGGTTTGTCGGCGATTATCGACCTTGACGGGGACAAGGAGATTATATTTGGAGATGAGCTCACGATTGACCATATCGTCTGGATGGGCACCCAGCCTACCCTGAAAGAGAAAAGTGAGCGTGTGGGCATAACGGATGTGATGCCTTCTTCCGACATCGCGGACTATCTTCACAAAGCGGTGCGCAAAGGACAGACCGTGCATTATCTCCCCCCTTACCGGGCGGAACATAAGTTGAAACTGATGGACTGGCTGGGCATTCCGCCTGCACGTCAGGAAGGTTCTGTCCCTTTTATCCGTGCGATTGTGGCGCAGCGCAGCTATAAGTCCGCCGAAGAAATAGAAGAAATAGAAAAGGCGTGTAATGTGACGGCCGATATGCATATTACGGCAATGAAAGTACTCCGTCCGGGCATGTACGAATACGAAGTTGTAGCGGAGATGAACCGGGTGGCCGAGTCCAATAATTGCGAGCTTTCTTTTGCGACGATTGCTACGGTCAACGGACAGACTTTGCACAATCATTACCATGGCAATAGAGTGAAGCCGGGAGATTTATTCCTGATTGATGCCGGTGCGGAAGTTGAGTCGGGTTATGCGGGTGATATGTCTTCCACGATTCCTGCCGATAAAACATTTACCCCTCGCCAGCGAGCCGTTTACGAGATTCAGAATGCGATGCATCTGGAGTCTGTCAAGGCGCTTCGTCCGGGTATTCCTTATATGGATGTTTATGACCTTTCCGCCCGTGTTATGGTAGAGGGCATGAAAAGCCTCGGTCTGATGAAAGGTAATGCCGAAGATGCCGTGCGCGAAGGCGCGCATGCCTTGTTCTATCCTCATGGATTGGGACATATGATGGGGCTGGATGTGCATGATATGGAAAACCTCGGAGAGATTTGGGTGGGTTACAACGGTCAGCCCAAGAGTACGCAGTTCGGCCGTAAGAGCCAGCGTCTTGCCATTCCTCTGGAACCGGGCTTTGTACATACCGTTGAACCGGGCATTTACTTTATTCCCGAGCTGATAGACCTGTGGAAAGGTGAGAAGAAGTTTAAGGACTTCATCAACTATGATAAAGTGGAAGAATACCGCAACTTCGGCGGCATCCGCAATGAAGAAGATTATCTGATAACGGAAACCGGTGCACGCCGCTTAGGCAAAAAGATTCCGTTGACACCGGAAGAGGTGGAAGCGTTGAGATAATTGAAAGCTGGGAGTTGATAGTTGCCATGCAGCATAATAGCGCAGCCAACTTTCAACTCCCAACTTTCAACTGCCTAAGCGTGTAGTTCCAATACAAACCGTGCCCCTTTTGTGTAGCTGCCGTCCAGTGTCAGGCTGCCATTCATTTTGGCGGCAATCAATGAACAGATGGGCAATCCCAAGCCATCGCCTTTTGTCAGGTCTTTTACTTCGGTAAAGGGTTTGAATATGTCTTCCCGTTGCTCTTCGGGGATGCCGCAACCCGTATCGCTGATAATGAACTGATGCGTATGGGCGCCGCGTTTCTTGAAATCCAACCATATTTTTCCGCCTGCGGGAGTATATTCGGCGGCGTTCTCCAATAAATGTAGCAAGATGCGTTCCAAGTGTTCCGGATTAATCTTCACATTCAGTTTGGGAGCGTTGACGGTGAGGGTGACGTCTTCTTGTACCTTGCCCCTTACTTTGTCCATGACGCTTTCGCAGAAAGTCGAGATATTTTTCTCCTGTACTTCGTAAGGCTCCGACAGGCTGTTCTCCAGTTCGGACAGCTCTTGAATGTGACCGGAGAAAGCACGCAACGCTTGTACACCGGGCAGCTTCGGGTCGAGGGTATCCAAAGTAGGCTCCATCTGGGAGGAGATATTCTGAATGAATTCGGTCTTTAGCTCATTGTGCTCGTTGGCGATGCTGATGGCTTTCTTTTGTTTGCGTGTCAGCATGATGAAGCGTAATAATATGACGGCTCCTATCGCTAATGCCGCAGCTAAAATGGCTGCCAGGATGCAGAGGCCGATGATGATATATTGCTTGGCGGAAAGGGAATCGTCTTTCTCCTGAATGGTGGCCAGACTTTCATCATATTTCTTTTTCACTATATTCAGCTCGTCTTGTGCGGTAAGCGCCTTAACGGAATCTGTCCAGATGATATATTTGTCGTAGGTACGCGCTACCAGCCCCGCATTGTTCGCTTTGCGGGCAATGCTTATGAGGGTCTTGTAACATTCGTCTACTTTGGCGTAATTCTTTTGCTGCTTGTATTGCTCTATCAGCTTCTTGAAGGCCGTATCCCCCTGTGAGTTCATGCCGAAAGTATAGTAATAATCGGCTTGGGTATACAGGAAATCATTGCTTAAAGAATCATTCCCGGCTGCTTTGGCGGTCTCTTCCAGCTTGTTCAACTGTTCTTTGGCGCGGGCGGGATTTTTGGTGTTGATGTACATCTGTAACCGTTCTTTGTTGATACGGAAACGCAGGTCGGGGAGCTTCTTTTTAAGCTTTTGTTCACCGGTTCCCACCAACTGCTCGGCGCCGCGCAGAAGCTCGAACGCTTCTTTATAATAGTTTTCCCGATGATAGAGGGCGCTGGCATTGACACCGCATTCTACCGCTTGCGTATATTCTTCCTGCGAGGCAAAGGAATTGTAGGCTTGAAGAAAGAGATAGCGGGCTTTGATATATTCTTTTTTGGCAAGGCTTTCTTGCGCTTGTTTCATCAGTTCATCGGCGCGGCTTTGCGCATAGGTTTGGGTACACAGGCAGAAAAATGCCGCCAAAAGTATTGTAATGATTCTTTTCATTATAGGTGAGTTTGTTTTATTTGCATACAAAGGTAGAATTTTCTTTGCTATATTGTATGCGGAAATCTAAAAAGGTTGTTTTCGCAGCCGGCTTAGTATTTGAAACTGCTGCCGCCCAAGAACTCCCTGAGCAGGGATGTCGGTGGAATTTCCTTGTCCTGTACCGGTGTGAAGTACTTGATGAACTTCATGAGCCGGTAGGCTTCGGCGTATTCGGGACAATTGCGCGGCACGCCGGTAAGTATGGGCTCTGCATGGCAACGCAGTACGGCAAACTCGAATAACAAGGCGGAGTTGAACATGACATCGGCATTCTCTTGATAAGGGAATATCCATTTGTCTTCGCCTGCACGCACGCTGGGCCAGCGTGAGATGGTTTCCTGAGCCGAATATCCCCGGTAGTTGAAGTCGCGGATGATGCGGCGCAACAAGCGGTTGTCCGTTGTGGGAATCCAGTTGTGGTCGTCCAGCGAGATGGTTGTCAGTGCGGATACGTAAATCTTGTATTTACTTTCAGCGGGAATTTGCGGGGTAAGCTCCGGATTCAGGGCATGAATTCCTTCCAATATAAGAATGGTGTGCTCGTCGATACGCAGTTTGTCTCCTTTATATTCTTTTTTGCCCAGCGTAAAGTTGAACCGGGGAAGCTCCACCTCTTCTCCCCGCAGTAAGGCTTGCAACTGGTTGTTGAACAGCTCGAGGTCGAGGGCGTAAAGGGATTCGTAATCGTAATCGCCGTTTTCATCGCGTGGGGTATCTTCGCGGTCTACGAAGTAATTATCCAATGAGATGGGATAGGGGCGCAGGCCGTTGGTCATCAACTGTACCGAGAGCCGTTTGCTAAAGGTCGTTTTCCCGGACGAGGAAGGACCGGAGATCAGTACGAGCTTTACGCGGTTGCCGTTTTCTCCCCGGTGGTAGATTTCATCGGCAATCTGGGCTATCTTCTTTTCTTGCAGGGCTTCGGCCACATTAATCAAATCGGTGGCATGTCCTTCTTCGCAGGCAAGGTTGAAGTCGCCTACGTTGCTTAATCCCATGATATAGTTCCAACGCAGGTGTTCTTTGAATACATCGAGCATCTTTTCCTGTTTTACTACTTCTTCCAATACGGTCGGGTTTTCCTTGTTCGGGATGCGCAACAGGAGGCCGTCGTAATATTTTACGATGTCGAACAGTTTGATAAAGCCTGTGCTGGGTAACAGGTTACCGTAATAGTAATCCACCGTATCTCCCAGCGTATAATAATAGGTATATAGGGAACCGGATGTTTCCAGCAGCTTTACTTTGTCGTTCATTCCCCGTTCGCTGAATACCCGCACGGCTTCGGTGGTATGGCATTCGGTACGGCGGAAAGGGATGTCTTCGGCTATGATTTCCTGCATCCGTTTCTTTATGGCCGACACGTCTTCCAGCTCGATAGGCCGTCCGATGCGGAGATTGCAGAAATAGCCTTTGGATACGGGATGTTCCACAAACAGCTTTCCTTCCGGAAATAATTCACTGACAGCCTTATATAGGATAAAGCAGAGTGAGCGGACATACGTACGCATGCCGGAAGAATCCCGTACATCCAGAAATTCCACGTCTTTATTATTATATACCCGGAAATTCAGTCCTTCGGAACGGTTGTTTACTTTGGCGCTGACTACCGGATAAGGAAAATTAAGATTAAAACCGTAATAAATATCCAAAAGTGAGCTTCCTATAGGGAATTCTTTAGAAATATTATTATTTTTGCAACAAATTTGTAACATGT
>OATX01000420.1_pt1 | contig 27710 bp, 41 predicted proteins | sample 1516741 | NCBI WGS metagenome assembly OATX01 (sample SAMEA2579984, study PRJEB22360) | human gut metagenome | biome: human gut; feature: human-associated habitat; material: faeces | place: Denmark | collected 2008/2010
AATACATGCTGCATAATAGAAAAAATGGCTTAAAGTATAGTTATTATTAACGAAAACAACTCTTCCTGTTACATGTAAAACAACAACCGAAAAACATGCTAAAATTTTCAATAAATCAAGATTAAAATTTCTTTGCATTATTTTATTATCCTCCTACAACTTGAATTCAATTGATATAATATCATATTATACCAAACATCACAATTTTTTTAGTTTATTTTATAAAATAACCATCTTTTTTACATTTTATCTGCTTCATTTATCCATCAGCCTGATATTTTATATTTATTGATATAAAACCATCTCCAACATTATCAATTAATTTTATATCACCATTTCTATATATCCAAATAGTGAGTTACTGCTCTCCCATAAAACAACACTCAATAGATATAAAAGCACTTCCAATATTTTTATCAAGTCTGACAACTCCATTAGAGTTAATTATTATTGAACCAGCATTTAAGTTACTTCCATCATTTGATAGTATAGCAAAATACTTATGGTATTTTGGATGGAAGCCAACTGGTAAAGTAAATAAATCCATATCATTGGTGCAACCTTTAATTAATCCCTCAATAACAACTTTCCCGTTCATATCTTTACCATAACGACATTGTGAAAAACTACCGTTAAAATTAGATACACCACTAGGTAGTGATGGGTATTGCCATATCATTTGTGGAGCATTTAATTGTGCAATATTATTTCCATTGCTGCACATATTTAAATCTATACTACCACTTAATTTACCGATTGCGTTACCATTATCAACTCTTAAAGCATTAACAAAACCACCAACATTTCGCATTAGTGTACAATGATTACTAATTAACTAACTGTTTGTTAATTTTAACTACTTGCACATCACTTATATTTAATTGTTGTCCATTGTCAATATCACATAGTATAAATACTTCAATTGAATATTTACCAAAATATATTGTCGTGTTGTTTCTGTTAGGAATTTTTAAAACAGATGTTAATGGTGTCCACCCATCAAACTCTCTTATTTCATTTGTTGAAGAGAATATTATATCATTTGTTGTTCTACATTTAATATTAGTTATAAGTTTTACTTTACTACAATTTTTATTTTTTAAATAACATTTTACAGCTATATAATCCCCAACGTTAAAACTGTTGTCTTTTATCGTTTGCTTTATGCCACCATACGCTCTCGTTTCACTTGTAAGTATGCAAGAATTATCCAATCCTTTTTGGACAATATCAGTACTAATGGAAGCTGATATAGTCCCATTATATATTGATGGGTTAGTTGAGTTATTATTAGATATTAGCCAGTTGTCTAAATTATTGTCAAAGTATCCATTCTTGACTTTATTATCTCCTTCTAAATAAGGTAACAAATTTTTAATTTCAATTATCTTAGAATTTGAATCTGTTTCTATATAAGCAACTTGATATTGAGAAGGATTTTGAACCTCTGTTGTAAATTCTAACTCACCGCATGTATTTAGATATACTAATTCTTTTGAATTTGGTTTTAAATTTGTTTCATAGTCAACTGGTGTCCAATTGATTAAATCATTGCTCTTGTATCTAAACATTCTAAAATTTTCTGCTCCACCTTGAACATCCGAAGTTTTCTTCGCACCTGTACCACAGAAATATAGATAAAAAATACCATTATCACGTAACACACAAGGGTGAGCCAAAACATTCTTTGAAGACTCTGGGACTATAATATTTATTTCACCTAAATCTACCCATTCCCCATCTAGTGAACTAGAAACTGCTACTCCTAATCTTTGTTTATCCCCACTATCAGCAGAACCATAGAAACAATAGTAAGTATTATCATACTTAAATATAAAAGGTGCTTCAGTCCATTCCTCGCACCAGTCATAATTGTTAGTATTAAACATAATAACGGACTCTGTACTCCAATTTAACAAATCTTTACTTGTTTTATATCTAATCGTACTTCCCGTTGTTCGAATCATGTAATACATACCATTTTCATGTATAACATGACCATCAAATGCCATAAAGCAAACATTTGTGTTCCATGTCCACTCTCCATTTAGCGTTGATGATGTTGCTAAAAATGAATTACGTCCATCTGTAATAAACATATACCACAGATTGTCCTTTTTTATTAATGTCGGCGCCCATATGTTACCGTTGGTTAACAAAGGACTACACCCCTCACGTGTTAAACAAGTTCCCCCATAAGTCCAATTACCGTCTAACTTGTTAGCAGTAGCATACTGTATTTCCCAGTTTTTATTAACATCTAATCCCGTAGCAAACATATAATATTTACCATTTTCATAATGTAATTCGGGGTCTTTAAAAAAATCATTATTGGGTTGACTAAAACAATGTGTTGCCCTTTTTATCTTTGTATCTATTTTTTTAATACTGTTTTCTATTAGAAAATGTCCACCCGTAACATCTAGGATAGAATTTTTATTTATTATGCTTCCTATACAAGGTATATTATACACATTGTTTCTTTGACCTAAAATAGGCTCTACTCTAGGGTATAATTGTGAGTTGTTATACGCATTGTTAGATTTTTTAGAAGTTAAAACTTCTTCATTAACGCTACCTAGTCTGTACAGTTTCATTTTCGAAAGGGGTACATCTTTACAATAACATGAAAAAGCAATATACTTTACATTTTCCCCTACTTCGAATGTTGAAAATTCGTCAAATTCTATTCTTTTTAATGCCATCATGTTTTCATCATAGAAATAACTCATTCTATTTATATTTTCGATTCTATATTTTTCTCCTTTAGTAACTACTATAGGAATTGTACTATAACTATCTTTTTCACTTTCGACTCTATTTGTCCAAATGTACCCACCACCTTTTATACCGCTGTATTGTTTGAACTCTAAATTAATTTCGCAATCGAATAATTTTTCTAATTCTGTAAAAACATCTATTTTTTTGAATGTCTTATAATTAGATTTATTTTGTCCTCTTTCAATCATTATTTTTCCCTTTTCAGAAACTGGATAACATACCTGAATAAAAAAGGCATTTGAGACGTTAATTGCATTACTACTAGAATATTTACCATATGTTAATATTTTTAAATCTTTAGTTAAAGTTCTATATCTTATGTCATGTATTTCATAATTAGAGATTGTGATATAATTCATAGACGAACAATCGATTGGAAAAGTTGTAACCCAATGTTCTTTATTTTCTTTCACTAAATTTCCATTATTTTTATCAATGTAAGTTCTGTCAATCAAAAAATCTTCGTTATTAATATTTTTAGACAAAATATCTAAGCTAAGGGTAGTGTTATATAGTTTATCTAATTCATTTCTTACTGCTTCACCAGCACTTGTATATACGTCGCCATTTCTGCCTACTCGTATATCTATTAATTCACTATTACCGTCCGTAGGATTATTGTTAGTAATTAGATTATCTATCCTTACCTTTTGTACCTCTAAATCTAAATTATTCGCCTTAGTTTCCAATTGCGAACTTAAATTTTCTTGATTTTTCTCATTTTCAGTTATTCTATCATTTAATGTTTCATGTGTTCCTCTTGCAAGTTTAACTTCCATATTGGCATTGTCATGATCAACTGATGCATCATCATAACATTGTTTTATTGCATCATGGATTGATTGCCTTACATCTTTTCCGAATACAGCAGTTTTTATTTGATTTAAATAATTTTGTATACTCATAATTACCTCCTATAGTTGTATTCCTGATATATGAATATTTATTGCACTTCCCTTTGCCACTATTGAATTAGTAACAATTGGAGTGCTTAAAATTTTTGTTTCTTTAGAATTAAGAGTAAATAAAAAAGTAACACTATCTAACTTTAGCGTTACTTCCTTTTCCTCACTATTTGAATTATGCAACAATATAGTTTTAACTATAGCTCCAGCAGAATTGTTATATAAAGATTCTTCACTATCAGATAATGTTTTAGCTACTAATCTCTTTTCCTCCATTCTATACCTCCATATTAATTCTTCTAGTTAATTTATCTAACTTATTATTAATAGAAACTAAAGTATTAGCAATTGCATTTGTAGCATCTACATTAGCTTTTACAATCTCATTTAAATTCCCCATATTTTCATTTGTATTATTTAATATTTCAACTGTATTATTTAATTCCACGGATACAGAATTTAATGCAATCACTGTAGTTTGAACAGTTTCTTTAACTGTTTTAACCTCCTTTGCAGTTGCTATAGTATCTAATTGATAATCCTTTATATCCTCAAATTTATCCCCAATAGAAAGTGAAGAACTTTGAGGAGAATTTATATCTAAAGTTTTTTCTATAACTTTTAAATCCTCATCAATATTCATCAAGGGATTTATAACTCGATAAGTATTTCCAACTTCAAAAGAATGAATATCTAGTCCTATAGTGCTAAGATCTAAAGCTGTTACTTTATGTTTCTTTTTAATTTTATTTTCCTTTAAATACTCTTTACCTTTTCTTAGCAAATTTTCTACTATATTCACATCATCATAAATAACTGTATCAACTATTATTCCAAATTTAGATATAGCTTCTTCATCATCAATATAATTAATACTATTATTAATACTAGATATTGTTAACCTTTCATCACTATCCTCTACTTTGGCTCCTAATGGTATCAATCTAGTAATAACATCAGATGGATCACGTTCCTGCTCTATAGTAACAAGATTTTTTGCTAATACTATTTCAGTATCTTTTTTACCACCTATAGCTTGCACATAATCTAAATATCTTATACCATCTTCGTACCTTATTCTTAATTCTCCACCAAGTCTATCAATCAACTTATCCTTTATAGTATCTAATGTCTTATCATACCCTAAATACCTATATAGGCTATCGTTATTATCAACAACATCAACTATACCAACAGTAAAGTATTTATCTTCACTTACCTGCTTATTATGATTGTCTATAATTAATTCTAAAAAGCTACGAACAGTAATATTATGATATTCTCCATATTCTTGAACAGAATCCATCAAATATCCTAGTTCGCTTTCACATGTTATACTTTTTGTTAATAATCCACTAGAATTCATTTTAGGTGTTTGAATTAGAACTCTACCTCTAAACTCATTCTTATTAGTTTTAATATTATTAACTTCTACTAACGTTTTTAAATCTTTAATTAAGTTATAACCTTTATTATCAGGTAATATATTAAAAGTGAAACTATCAATTGTATTTATGCCAAATTTACATTGACCAGTTATACGAGGTGCTTCAGAGCTTGTACTTACTGCATTAATAATTGTTTCATTACTATTATTAATTATTTTAACTTCATACATACTAAAGCACCTCCTTATACCATTTAAATTCTATTGCCCCAGTTCCTTTAATAGTTAAATTATTTAATCCTTTATCCAACTTAAAACTCCAGGATTTAGATTCTCCAGCTTTAAACTTAAAAGTAGTAGTACCTTTTATTATCTCCATATCATTACTGCATATAACAATTGGATTAATACCTATAGCTCCATTATTATATAATTGTATATTTTTAATATTTTCAACTTCGAGTTTAGTATCTTGGACCATATCTAATTCAAAATTAAACTCATCCCAAATATCATGTCCATCTTGTAAAGTTGAAATTTTAAATGGATATGCTATAAATGTTGCTGTTAACTTCCCTCTAGTTCCTTCCTCACTAAATGAAATATCAACACACTCAGCAGAAAATTTAAAACTAGGAATTGCATCATCATATAAATAACATTTCCCATCTGACATAAGCCAATTTACTACTTCGATTTTCTTTATATTTAACATCTCCTTAGTATCTTCTACTATTTCAAATACATATTTTAATGTACGTTCTTCATAAGTTATTTCTCCATATATCTGCGAAAAATCATAAACTCCATTCATATATGGAATAGATGATGTTATTCTTTTTTTTGCTGGAGGATCTATTTGTTTATCAACTATCCATAATCCAAAGTCATCAAATGAATGTTTATTATTTTTAATAATTCCATATACTTTAATCAAGGTAAAACTAACCCCCTCCCAGCTAATTGTAATCTTCCACCATTCAGTACATCTTGATATGGGGTAACTACTTCAGCTAATACTTGTCCATCTGCTATAATTTGAAATATTGCATTTTCAGGGGTATTTTTATTCGATATACTACTCTCAGTAGTAGTAATATTTGATGTTTTATATGTTATTGTATTATCAATAGTTCTATTCAATGAAACTAAATCTATATTTTTACTTTCATCTAATATTCCAGCATTCATTTTTCTAACTTGATCCATTACTCCAGAACTATTTTCCTCTATTCCAACTCCAACACCTTCAGCTATATATTTACCGACTTGATCTTTAAAAACACGAGATGGTGAATGTATGCCTAAAGCTTTTTTAGCTCCATCAACTATGCCTGAAAAGAATCCTGAAACTTTACTTGATATCCAACTTCCCATACCTGTAATACCATTCCATACACCTTCTACAATATTCTTTCCTATTTCTTTCATCTTAGAAGGTAAATTTTTAACAGCATTAACTATATTATTAACCATATTCTGTCCAGCTTGTAATGCTTTATTTCCTAAATTACTTGCAAATGTTCCAACCTTAGAAATAGTATCACTTAACCAAGTTGAGAATTTTCCAGGTAATTGTTGTATCCATGTTATGATATTACTTATAAAATTACTTCCAACTTCAATAGCTTTAGAAAACATATTACTTCCCCAAGAAACAACATTATTATATGCATTTAATAGCCAATTCCATATTTTATCTGGTAACTGTGAAAAGAATGTTACTACATTTTCAATCCATATAGGTACATTAGTAATTAAATAGTTCCAAGTATCAACACCCCATTGTACAATACTAGCTAATGCATAGCCTAAAGCATAACCTATTTTATACGGCAATTCATTGAACCAATTAAATACATTTTCTATAATTTGTGGTATTGTAGTAGTAAAGAAATTGCTTATATTCTTTCCCCATTCTTGAAATTTTAAAAGAACACTATCCCATATACCTTTAAACCATTCTGGTATTCCTTGAAACCAACTAACTAAAGAATTCCATGCATTTGGTATTGTTTCGGTAAAAAATTTACATATCGCTTCCCAACATGCTATACCAACCTCTTTTATATTATTCCATATTTCTATTACCGCATTTCTAAAATCTTCATTTGTAGTCCATAATGCTATTACTGCAGCTATTAATCCTGCGATTATTGAAACTATTATTCCTATTGGATTTGCATTCATTGCAGTATTCAATGCCAATTGTGCTATACTTGCTCCTTCATTTGCTTTTTTAAACGCATTTATTGATTCAACAACACCCTGTATAATTGAAGCAACATTCCAAGCTAATAATCCTGTAGCTATTCCTGTTATAGTTGATATTATTATAGATGAATTGTTAACTATAAATCCTACAAATTCACCTATTTTTTCAACTATTCCTCTTAAAATCTCTTTTATTTCTGGCCCATTTTCTTGTATATATGATATAACCTCTTCAACTCTTGGTTTAAGTTCTTCACCTAAAGGCTCTATAACACCTACCTGTAACTCCCTTCCTAATCCTGATATAGCCGAACCAATATCATCATATTTCTGATTATTTATATCATTTAATGTTGTTGCTGTCCTATCAGCTTCTCCTCCTATATACATTAATGCTTCAACTCCAGCAGCTCCTAAGTCCTCAAACATGGTACCAAACATTGCTACTCCAAGCTCATTTTTCTTTAAAGGATCTTCTAATGTAAATAATGCATCTGTAACTTCACCCATTGCAGATGAAGCAGATTCACCACCCTGTGCAAATCTTTTTGTAACATCATCAACATTTAGACCAAGCTCTTTAATTGCATCATTCGCTGAACCATCCCTCATTCTTATTCCAAATTCTTTAACTGCATCTCCTAACTTATCAACTGAGAATGTTCCTGCTTCTGTACCATTTATTAAGGAATTAAACATTTCTTCAGCACTATATCCTGCATCTTTAAAATGTACAGAATATTCATTTATAGTATCTAATAAGTCACCATTTTTATCTAATCCATTTTGAGCACCTTGGGCTATTAAATTAAACGCTTCATCTGAAGATAATCCAAATTGCTCCATTAACATTTTAGCTGAACGTGTAGACTCATTAATATCAAATTCAAATGTATCTCTTAATAATAATGCTCTTTCAGTAGCAAGTTGTAATTCATCTCCTGTAAGCTTAGTATTAGTTTTTACTATAGCCATAGAATTTGCTACATCTTCTATACTTTCACCAAAATTATTAGCATATACATTTTCCATAGCTTCATTTAATGAGTTAAATTCATCTTCTGCTGCACCAGTTTTAGTTATTAAAATATTAAATGCCTTATCAAAATCATTAGATAATTTTACAGCATATGTTGCTCCTGCAACTCCTGCTGCACCTAAAGCTAAAGCTCCTACTTTTACTTTATTAGCAACTTCTTCAACACTCCCTTTAAAATCATCTAATTCTTTCTTAGCTTTATTTACTTCTTCTGCATGTTTCTTTTGAGCTTCCTCTGCTTGCTTTAACGCTTCTTTTTCAGATTCTAAAGCTTCTTTTTGTTCCTGAATACTCTTATTAAGTTTTTCTGATTCTTCCTTAGCTACACCATTATTATCTCCAAACTCATTAAGATTTCTTGTTGCAACTTGTAAAGCACTTTTCATATTTTTTAATTCATTTTCAGTTTTTATAATTTCTCTTTGAAATTCCCTATATTGCTCTTCAGCAATTTCTCCTCTTTCAAATTGAGCTTGAACTTGCGCTTCTGCTGCTTTCAATGCATCTAATTTTTCAGATGTAGAGCTAATTGAATCAGCTAATAAATTTTGTTTTTGAACTAATAATTCTGTATTAGTAGGATCTAATTTTAACAGTTTTTCAACTTGTCTTAATTCAACTTGTAAAGATCTACTGGTTTTATTAACTGAACTTAAACTTTTTTCTAAAGGTTCTGTATTACCACCAATATCAATAGTAATACCTTTTAAATTTTTAGCCATATACTATTCCTCCTTTCTACCGAAATTTTCTCTAAGCCTTTGTCTCTCTGGCTTAGTTTGAGAAATCCTCCATGCATTATCTAAATACTCTTGACCTTTTTCAGTTTTATTGCATGAATAAATGAAAGCATCTCTTCTATATCTTAAATAATCAATAAAATCTAATTCTTCTACTTCTAGTATGTTTAATCCAGTATAGTCACTTACTAAATGCTCCCAATAAGAACTTATTTCATATCTATGTCCCTCACTTTCCTGCAATGGATAGTAAGGGAGATCTAGTTTTTTGCCTGGCTACTCACAAAATCCATGTATGTTTTAAAGAAAATCATTATATCTTCTATATCAAATATATCTTCTAATAATTCCTTTTCTATTTTTATATTCCCCTTATTACGAGACATAACCTTTGCACATACTTCATAAAGTGCATCTATTTCATTTTCACCTGTTGAATCATTGTAAATACTTCTTATTAATGAATCAATTGAAGTTATTTCTGTTAATAATTTTTTTGATGGATTGCACACCATTATAGTAGTTTTCTTCTTATCGCTAAGAGTAACTATTAAATATTGTTTTTGTATATTATTAAAATTTAAATTTGCCATTTATATCATCCTCCAAAATTAAAAGCTAAGAACAAAATATATTCCTAGCTTTTATTATTTTATTCTGAATCTTATTATTCACTTTTTAATCTACTTGGTAATTGATTTGATTCAGGAATATCTTCTTGATATTTAATAAGAGTCCCTTCTCCATCTTGTGGTTGACACTTAAATTCAGCATCAATAACAGTTTCTTTATCTTTAGCAAAGGCTAATGAAAATCCACTTTCATTTTTACCAACGATAGTAACTCTTATATCACCATCAACTTTATCTTTATGGTGAAAATGTATTACATATCTTTTACCATTTGCATTTTTAACTCCACCAATTTTAACAGTTCTTATCTTTCCAACTTCAGAAACTCTTCCCGTTTCACATAATACAGCCAATGTTTTTCCGTTGAATGTTAATATTCCAGTTTTCATTGTTGCTTCTTCTTCTGTAATAATGGTTTTTTGAACAACTCCTAAATCATCTTTAGCAGTATAATAAGTAGGTTTGTACTCTAATGTAGCTCCACCTTGAATATAACCTAATTTATTTTCTTCTGTCTCTAATACAGAATTTGCAGGAATTTCTCCTGTAAACTCTTTAAAATATACATCTCCACTTCCTAAAACAATTTTATCACTCATTATTTGTTACACCTCTTACTTCTTTTCATATAAACTAAAATCATATACTGTTTGAAATACTTTTTCACTATCAATCCATATACGATTTTTTCTAAAGTCTATATAATTTTTAATAAATATTTCTTCAAGTTCATTTTCTTTTTCTCTATTAATTCTAGAACTATATAATTCAACTGTTATATCTCTTTCTAAAATAAATACTTTATTATCTGCTCCATTACAATTTGATTTTTCTAAAAAAACTATATATGGAAGTGCTGGAGCTCTTAAAAAACAATCTTCAGCAACCTTTAATCCAGTTTCCTCTAGCATTTCTTTAACGTTTATTTGCATTTTTAATAGCCTCCATAGATAATTCCTCCATTCTTTTTCTAGCAAGCTTCTCTCCATATTTAATGTGTGGGTAAGCTTTAGCTCTCCCCCCTTGCCATAATTCATGTCCATTTTCTAAAAGATGCGTTAATCTATGATTGCCATTTGCAACATACCATGTTTTAAATTTTTTATTTTTGCTTTCATATACTTTTTTAACTCTAAATGATTTTACATAATCACCAGTAATTTGATTAAAAGTTACATGCTTTTTAATCTCTGCATTTGTTTCTTTCCCAACTGTATCAACAGCTTTTTTTATTCCTTCAGTTATTTCTTCTGAATAACTAGATAATTCTTTAGATAATGCTGCTACAAATTCATCTACAGTCATTTATTCACCTCAAATATTTCTAATTGTTTTAGTGTTAAATCTAAGCATGGTGGATTACTTTCAAATATTTCTTGTATTAATTCAATTGAATATCTTCCTACTCCTCTTATCTCAATTTCATCATGGGTATCTATTCCATTGACTTTAGGTATTCTTATTACAGCATTAACCTTTACTTGATTCGCTTTTGCTGTAAAATATCTATTATAACCAAGAACTCTATTTGTAAAACCTAATGAATTATATTTATATTCTTTATTACCTTCATTATCTTCATAATATATATCACAAACCCCATCAGAAAAGCTTACAAATTCTATATTATTAGGTTTAAGCTTCATCTAAATTAACTCCCTTAGCTTGATATTCCAAATGTAAAGATAATAATTCTCCTCTAAAGTTAGTTTCAAAAAGTTCAAGTGCTTGGGAATTTGCATATCTTACATAATCAAGTAATAGCGATTTTGGAGCATCTTCTTGCGTAAAATCTAAAGATGGCACACCTGCAATCTTTTGCAAATATGCCATTCCTCTTTTAATCATACCAGTTATATTTTTGTCAGTTTTTTCATCTACCCATGATATATGCAAATAATCTTTTACATCATCTAATAATCCATCTGGCATTTGACTACCTCATTACTCTGCTTGCTCTTTAGTCTTTACAGTACCCTTTACTGTAACAGGAATTGTAGCTGTTTCTAATTCAGTAATATCTAACAATATAAATGCATTATCATCTAATGCTCTTCCATTTCCATAAAGCTTATTTATATAAACTCTTTCATCATCTAAAAATTTATATTCATCCGAATACTCTATTTTACCACCATTAGTTCCTGCTCCAATTCCCATGAAATATTTTTTAGGTAATCCAATTATAGCACTACCTTCATCTACCCCAGAGCTTTGTATTGCTATAGTTGGAAATGGAAATACATTATTTTTATAACTTCCATCTGTAGCTTGTACAGTAGTAGCTGGCATTACCTTTGTAAAATAATCTTTTGGATTAACAATTAATACAACTGAATCTACTGTTCTTGTTTTCTTTCCTGTTGAATCTACTGGATCTGTAGCTAAAATACTTAATAACTCTCCATATGTCTTTGGAGATAAGTCTGTAATTTTTTTAGCCGTCTTTTTAGGATAAACTCCTCCACTAACACTTACACTATCACTTACATCTCTATCCATTCCTATTGGTTCATCTTTACCTGTACCTGTTACAATTGCTTTTTCAAGTGCATGTGCAATTGCTTCACTTAATGTTGCCCTAACATATGCATCAATCCATTCTGGCCCAACTGCTAACATATCTTTAGAAATAGGCATAAATGCAGTTAATTTGCATAGTGTTAAATCAATTTTCCCTATAGCTCCTTCTAACTCTTTGCTTATAGCGCTTCCTAAAGCCCCCCATTTAGCTAATTGAATTCCTTTTTTATTTACTACGATCTTCGTTAATACTGTTGTATTTTGGAAGTTAATTATATTTAATAATGGATGTTCAGCTTTTATATCAGCAATTACATTATCAATAATTGTTTCAGGAAATGCTACATCTATATTTGTAAATGCTTGTCTAACATTATCAGACTTCATAGCATCTATTATTCCTTGATAGAAGTTCATTTCTTTTTGAGTTAATTGATGTATTCCTCTTTTAGCTAAAATTTCTTTATCAGCAGTTTGTTGATATAGTTTTACATCTTCTAATACACTTTGTTGTACAGATTCGGCAAAGTCAGTAAATGCTTGTGCTATTGCTCCTTCATCCTCTGATTGCATTGCCTTTGATAGATTTGTCATTAATTCTTGTCTTAATAAATCTTTACTTTTCATTCCCATTTTATTTACCTTCTTTCATTTTATTTTTAAATATCATTTTTAATTTATCTGCATTAGTTTTTTGTTTAGGTATTTCACCTTTATTATGATCTTTCGCTTTGGAATCTTCTTTTAACATTTTCATCAAAGCTTTATTGTAATTAACTTGTTGTTCAAAAGTTTTATTAACCTTTTGCATCATTTGCTTTGCTACCTCTAAATCAACATTATCATCTATAATTTCATCACATAATCCATATTGATAACATTCTTCTGCAGTTAACCAACTTTCTCCATCTAATAATTCAATTAACTTTTCTTCTGTTAATTTTCCATTAGACTTTTCAATATAAGCCTTTCTATTGCCTTCCATTATTTTATCTAAATCATCTGCTGACTTTCTTAATTGTGAAGCATTCCCACAAGCAGGCATCCACATATTATGAACCATTTGCATTGTATTACTATACATTTTCACTATGTCACATCCAGTAAGAATAAAAGATGCTGCACTTGCTGCAAAACCATCAACTATGCCTATTACCTTAGCATTATGTCTTTTCAATTGATTTCTAATAGACATTGCTTCATATACTGAACCTCCATAGCTATTAACATATAAATTAATTTCTTTAACTTCTGAGTATTTTCCAAGTTCATTCTTAAAATGATTCGCACTAGTCTCACTTTCTATCATTTCATCCCACCACCAATCATAAGAATCACTTTCTATATCTCCGTATACATATAAATCAACTGAATCTGGATTGCTCGCTAACTGCTTAAATTCCCATATTTTTTTGCTCATTATCTTCACCTCCTTTCAAGTCTATTTGATTTATATCTGAATAATTTTTGGTTATCCAATGCTTTTCACTCCACTCTGTTCCTAATGGTACTTCCCCAACTTTCTCTAATAATCCATCAATAGAATACATCCCTGTTGATATAAGCTTATCTATTTTTTCTGCAACTGAGAAAATATCAATATGCTTAATACATGTAGTATCAATTTCTAATCTAGAACCTTTCAGAATAGCTTTCCCGTACCTCTTTCGATTAATTTCTTCATTTATTAAATCAACTATAGGATCAATACCAAATGTTAAAAAATTATTTGTTACTTTATCAACATCAGCTATATCTCCTCTCATTAATGCTGGTGGAATTTTAAAACCTTGCCCTACTCTATCAAAAATTTCTTTGATAAGATTTTGTACGTCAACCATATCACTTGTTGACTTCTTACTTCCTTCACCATTCTGTTCAGTATATTTAACTCCTTTAGGTATACTTAAAACAGCATTTTCACTTTCAAAATACTTCTTGAATTTCTTTTCAAACAGTTCATCTACTCTTCTTTTCTGTTCTTCATCACCTTTTGCAATGGTATCTAATTCAGCAATTCCTTTTCTCCCACCTGAACGTTTATATTTTCCTATGGCACTATCTAATAAATCTCTATATCCATTGTTTAGATTAGAAACTAAAGCTCTTATATCTTTGTTGCTATTTTTAAAATATAAAACTTCAGACATTTTAAATTTCCTATTAAACGTAAAATCTTTTCTAGTCACATTTTCAAAGACATTCTCAATCAATGCATATTCATTTTGATAAAAGCTATCTGCAATTATTAATTGATCATTAACTTCTACAATTAAAACTTCATTTCTATAAAGTAATTTGTAAATAAACTCCTGGATAAACTCACTTGAATTTTGATTTTTATTAGGCTCTATATTCCACATGTAATATTCATCTTCTTTTACTTCCTTATTATCTAAATAAGTTTTAAATTCACATTTTGATATACATCCAGCTATAAGATTAATCGCTACATTTATTGCAAACTCTTCTATTGCTAATTTAGTTGATTCCTCAGATATTTTTTCGATTAATCTAACTTCATCTTTACCACCAAAAATATCCTTAATAAAATCTATTATTTTCAATTCCTCACCCCCTTTCAGGGTAAAATAAAAAGCCTTATAAATAGGCTTTGTAATTTTATCTATAATGTTCTTATTTTTAATAACTATATACACCTAACTCAAAATCATTTATATCAAATGACTTTGAGCAATCCTCTAAATCATTTGAACCACACATAGCTGCAACAAAAGCTTTAAACCCATCAGTTTTTCTACTTTTAGGTTCTATTTTTCCATAGGTCATATTTCCAGCTTGTGAAGTTATTAAACAAGTATTATTTGTATACCATCTCATTAATGGATTGTCTCCAAAAATAATATTATGATTTGCAAATGCACTTGTTATCACTGGAGATATTAACATTTCATTTGATGGCCTAACTAATCTAATATTGTTGTTACCTTTTTTATCAGTATCAAAGCCTACTTCTCTCAAAGCCTTTGCTAATAATGTATATCTATAGTTATCCATCCACAATGTGGTTAAATTGTATTTTTTAGCTTTTTCAGCTAACCATAAAGCTGGGGTGTCTGGCGGAACTTCTGGTCCAGGTACAAAAGTTAAATACCCTTGTTCCTCCCACTCCCTTAGAGGAGCCTTTATTCTTCCTAAATCATTACAACTTTCGCAAACCCAACTATGAGTTATCCATACAAATTTTTCTTTATACTTAAATAATAGACCTGCAGCAACAAAATCTGTTGTCTTTGCATAATCAATCCCAACTAAACAACTTCCTCCTTCTACATTAGGAATCTCTTGATTAGTCGCTAATATATTCTCCCATGATGTAACTTCTACATCTTTATTCCCCTTTGGTATATTCATTCTTTTAGTCATAAATGATGAATTACTTATAGGATCTTCTTTATAATCTACATACTCTCTTTGTATTTGTTGTTGTAAATCTGGAAATCTATGCAAACTAGGATTAGGTTTATCCCACATTTTAGGATTATCTACTTCCTTTTCATCATCAAGTTTACATATAAATGGAATTAATCCATTATCTCTTGTAGCGCCTTGTAATATTTGTTTGCTTCTTTCAATAAGCTTATCTAATGGACCTTCTCTAACATCCCCATTTGTAGTAATGATAGTTGTCCTTGGATTCTTCTTTTTACCAAGTCCAGTTTTAAAAACTTGAATAGTTTTATAGTCCTCATATTGATGATATTCATCGAAATCAACCTTACCTTGTCTACCACCATCTTTAGTCTTTGCATTTGATGTTCTAAATCTTAATTCTGAACCACTTTTTTTATTTTTTATTACTTCTTTATTCCAATGAAAATGTTTTTCCAATTTCTTCTTGTTAGCTTCAAGAACATCATAAACATCATTAAAAGATGTCATAGCTTGCTCTTCACTATTCGCACAAATATCTATATGGTATTTATCAACTTTGTTATATTGAGATATTAAGCAAAAATCTTCAAATGCCAAGTAACCATTTTTACCTGCTCCCCTGCCTACTAATATGAATAGGTCTGGCCATCTTAATATACCTGGTTTAGAATAAGTACAATTATGAAGTGTAAAACAAAATACTTCCCATTCTAATAATTCAAATGGAAAGTATTTCTCTAAACTTAAATATCTTCTTAATTCTTCTTCATCTACAAATAGACTTTCTTCTCTAAAGCATTTCTCCACATAATCAATTAATTGTAATTGCTCCTTACAAACTTCTATTGTCCCACTTCTAACCAAATCAATATAGTTTTGAATTTCTGGTACATGGCTACAATTCATCATCATCATCCCCATTATCTAATGGGCTTGGTTTTATTCCTAAATCACCTAATAGTTTAAGCATTTGGGCACTTGTTTTATTTAGTTCAGCTATGCTGTCATTCTTCTTTATACCTGTTTGTTTTCCATTACTCCATTCAACAGATACTCCACGCTCTTTTATATCTTGAATTAAATTATTTTTAATATTCCACAACTCCATATAATCATTAACAAGATCCTCAAAATGTTTTCCAAATGTTTTATTATTCTCTAATTGTGTCATTAAATCTTTTCTAATTTCTAAAAAAAGAGTATTTCCCATATACTGCATACTATTTTTATTGCACTCATATTTTTGTATGCTTTCACGCTTCCAACCGTATCTTTGCTTCCAAGATTTAACCGTATTTATAGATACATTATATTTTGCAGAAATATCTATATACTTCATCCCAAGATTATAGTCTTTTTCAGCACTTTGCCTTATTTTTAATCTTTCATTTTCATTCATATTCACCACCTCATTCCCCTAATTTTGCATACATTTTTTTGTATGCAATATACCCCCCTCACATAAAAGTATAAAAAAGTTGTTTTGTCCTCCCTCTTATACCGTTCTCTCCTGGCCAAAAGTTTTTTGAATTTTTTGACCCGGGGGTATCTACCATCTTTCTTCATTCAATGGAATTTTCTTTTTATATTTAAAATGTTTTTCAGGATGTAGTACATTATGACATTCATTACATACAGCCATTAGATTGCTCTTAGTTAATGCTAACTCTGGATGCTCCTTAAGATGTTTTATATGATGAGCTGTAGTAGCTATAGAAACTTCACCTTTACTCTTACATATCTGACACTCATTGTTAGCCTCATTTAATACTTCTCTCCTTAGCTTCTTCCATAAACCTGATACATAGAAAGCGTGTATATTATTATCTCTTATTAGCTTGGTTATCCAATTAACTAGTTCTATTACATCCATAATTAACTCCAAAATAAAATCACCTATACTATAAGCGCTATTAATTATTCTTTATTTAATTGATCATAGTTTAAATATATCTTCTTGCCTTCCTTGCCAACAAGAAAAATAAATACTGTTAATGCTGATGATATAATACCTATTGGTAATACAACCAGTAGTAATAATAAACTTAAAATAGCTAATATAATACTTGTAATATTGGCTAATATATATAACACTTTATAATAATTTCTGCTATGAATAATTCTATTTCTCTTTGCAGAATTATAACCTTTATTTCTGCTAACCTGCTTTGTATACCTTATTCCTGTTCCTGGTATACTTGTTGTAGTTTGAATTCTCCCGTTAGCTTTTCTTGTAACTCTATAGCCTTTCATGCCTACACTAGCGCTAATTCCACTCTTTGATGCAGTAACTCTAAAAGGCCCTATTTTTTTACTCTTTCTGTAACTAAACCCCATATTATTCCTCCTAATACTTATCTATCTATAAAATAACAAATATTAGGCTATTAATCAACATAATTCATATTGTGTTAACTTTTTAAAACTATCTTTAATATATTTATTTTTCTAGCTTTAAAGCACTTTTCATTTTTATACAATTAACGTTACCTCAATATGTTTACTATTACTCTAAATAAAAAGCTTTTAGATCCTAAAATCTCTTCTTGCTTTATTCATTGTATCTTGGGTTATTCCAATATATTTTAAAGTAATACTTTCTTTAGAATGATTGAACATCTGCATTAAAGTTGCTATATCTCCAGTCTGTTTATAATAATGAAAACCAAATGTCTTTCTTAAGGTATGTGTTCCTAAGTTTTCAATACCAAACCTATCTCCTATATTTTTCATGATCTTCCATGCTTGTTCTCTTCCTATAGGTTTATTTATATTACTTTTCCTAAATAGATACTCTTCATCATCCATCTCTAAACAATAATCTTTATACACAGTCCTTAATATTGGGCTGATTTCAATTATATTTCTTTTTTCAGTTTTCTTTTCTCTAATATCAATGTATTTCTTGTTTTTTACATCTTTAACTTTTAATTTTAAAATATCTGATATTCTTAATCCTGTATATGTTCCAGTCATTACTAAAGTGTAATTCCTCATATTCTCTCTTTTCAAAGTAGCCTGAATATCATGAAATACATCTGCATCTCTTATAGGTTCAACAAAATTCATTTATCTCACCTGTCTAATAGCTCCACCAGTAACTCTTTTGTATGAACTATTTTTCATTAACTCCTCATAATCTCTTTTAGTAAGCTCTTTTTTAGAGTGTCTTTTTTTATTAGCCTTTAACCTACTATAAGTATCTGGTTGAGTTTCTTTAATTATATCTATTACTTTTATTTTCACACTCTCACCTTCTTCTCCTCAAATAAAAGCACCTAAGAATTTCACTTAAGTGCTTTTGTTTAAATGGGATTTTATTTAATTTTATATTTATAACATCTTACATTTATTGTAGTATAAGTTCTTTTTAATTTCCACTTTTTTGTCTTTATTTTGTTTTTATTTTGTCTTTATTTTTTCTTTTTTTACAAATATCCTAAAGAAATTGCAATTTTTCTTAATGAATCATTCTTAACCTTATAGAATTTTGCCTTACTAATGCACATATTAGATATTATTTGTTGATTAGTATAGGTATTTCTAAAATAACATTCCTCAACAATTTCTTTCTCTGTTATATCTAATAACTCTAAAGCTCTTGTAATTTTATCAACTTTCTTTTTATTATACTCTTCATCAATTACACAACTTTCAACAAAGCTTCCTTTCATTGTACTAGGATGCTTAACATCTTTAACAATTTCATGATTAGTAGGATAACCAAGTCCTCCAGCATCTACTGCAATTAATAGAAATGGGTATTCTCTTAAATCATTTTCTATTTTCTTTTTTATACTTATATTCATTTCATCACCCCATGTTTTTTACATTCTTTTTCAATATTTTTGAATTGTTCGCTACTATTCTCAATCCTTAGTTCTCTTTTGTTGTTTCTTTATATTTTCCATTCATAAAAACAATCTATTATTGATAATTTTAAGTTAATTATTTTTCTTATTAACATAGACTTTTTACAAGGCTTGAATAAATTACAACCTATTAAACAATATTCGTCACATTCTCCCCAGTAATCTCTTTCCCAACGATAATAAGGACATTTACTACAATCATTTTCTTTCAAAATATCTCACCTTCTTCCTCGCATTTATTTCAAATTATTCACTACTTAATTTTAGAAATGACTTCTTTTATGCTTTCTTCTCTTTCTTTATTTCGTGTATATAATACAACCCCATCACTACGTATAACTACCTCTAAGTTATTAATTCCTTTTTGTCTTAAGTTCCAACTAATAAATTTAATAGCTAATTTCTCTAACATGTTTACCTCATAATATATTCAAATTATTCATTAACCTATCCCTAAATATTTTCTACACTCTTCAAAGCTTCCATTAAATCTAAAGTAGGTATAGGTTTTACTTTCTTTGACTGGTACTGCTCCAACAAACTTTAACTGATTTATTAAAAATTCATTATTTTTATTTGATACCTTTAATTGAGTGACATTATCTTCTATTCTTCTTAATTCCATTACTCTTCCTCCTTATGCTCAACTAATGCCCCATGACCATTAAAACTAATTAATTTATAGTACGTTGGTAATGGTTTTAGTAATATACAGTGTTCTTTATCAACCCAACCATACATATAGCCATTCATAAGCCATCTAAGGTGTTTAGGTATTCTTACAACATATTTACCTTTACCACCTTTTTTACTTTCAGAGTGAATGGTAAATCTTTCTCCTATGCACTTGTCATACCATTCCTTACCTGTAGACTTCATTATTTTTAAATCCACGCTCCAAACCTCCTAAAATCCGAATATTCCTTGTCCTATAACTTGTAAGTATTATTTACAAGTTTATTCGCCATAATTTCAAACTATTTTTCAACTTTACTATATCCAAAGCTTGTAATATCTTTTACATTTATAATCGTTCTTTTATCATCAACTAAATCAATAAGCTCCAAAACTCCATTTAATCCATCCCTGATAGCCTCTCCTAAAAAATCAAAAAAAACTTCTATTCTATCATCTTCTAATTTAAAATATCCTACATCGCCGCTTTTGAATCTTATTTTTATTTCATTCATATTATGTTGCTCCTTCTTGCTTATTCAAAATTACTTTTTTTAGATTGTTCTCCCTGGTATAAAAAGAACTTTTTCTGATATTTCAGAAACTTTTACATTACAATATCCCTTTTTGTATAGATCTTTAGCCTTTTTTATTGCTAAAGCTTTTGAAGTAAAAGGTACTTGTTTTGTACCTTCCCTATCTTTTCCTTTATAAATTACTACTATCATTTTCTAACACCTAACATTTTATTAATCTTCATATACAATTAAATCTATTATTCTAATTTCATCATAACTATTAGATATCCAAACTCCCAATTCTTCAAAACTTCTAAAACTTCTTATCAATTCTACATCTTTTTCACATTGGGTATATTTAACTTCCACCTTAAACATTGACATTTACTCCTTGTTTTTCAGTCATCGCAAGCATTAAATTAATATTTAATCTTTCTTTTTTTCTTTTTATAGCATTTACTGTTCTATTCAATTCAATTGCTAATTCCTCATTAGTCTTATTTTTATTATTAAACAAGTACATTTCTTCTTGTAATGTCCATAGTCTTTTAAACTCCTTATCAGGAATTACTTTTAAAATTCTTATTTTTTCTATAATTGAAAACTCACTTTTATTTAATATTTTAGCTATTTGGTCACTTGAATATCCTTGTGAAAATAACTCTTTTAGTTTATTGTTCTCTTCATTTGTCCAAGCTATTTTATTATCTCTTTGAATTGGCCTATATGGACAATTAAGTTTATATAATCTCTTTTTTATAGCTGGTTCAGTTCTATTAAACTCTTTTGCCAAATCAGACCAGGTGTATCTATAACTTTTAACTTTAGATATTAATAAATTATCTTCTTCCTTTGTCCAGATCCTGTTGTTATTTATAATTTTTAAGTTTTTCTTATCTAAAATACGCTTTTCTTTAACCCATTTAGGTTCTTTCCCTAAAGCATTTTCTTCTAACTTATTAAATCTTACTACTTCTTTATTTTTCTCTGCCCAATCCCAAAATTCATCTATTTTTATAACTTTATATGCATGATTTAATTTTTTCTTAGTTTTAATAGGGCACCCATGTTTACTATATCTTTCTAAAATATGAGTATATGAGTTATAACCTAGCGCTTTAAGCAACTGATTAAAAGTTATGTATATTCCAGAATTATTATATTCCCCTAACTCAAGCTTTATTGCTTTAGCTTTTACTGCAGCTACTGTTCTATTAATATTTTTAGCTATATTGGGTATACTTTTTATTCCCCAATTTTCTTCTAAATATTCAACTTCTTCTGCACTCCAAAATTTTGCCATATTAACACCTCAATTTAGTAGCTACATTACTGTAGCTACTGTTTATTTAAATTTTAAAATGGTCTATCGTAATCATCTACTGGAACGCCTTCAAAGCCATCTTCTTGACTTTGAGCTTCCCAATTAGAGTTTTTATTATTCCCTATGAATTCAAAGCTATCTAGTACTACATCAGTTGTATAAACTTTATTACCTGAATTATTATCATAGCTTCCTGTTCTTATACTCCCAGTAACAGCTACTTGTCTACCTTTTAAAACATATTGAGCTATAGTTTCTCCAATCTTTCCAAATGCTACACAATTAATAAAATCTGTTTCATCTTTCTTGTAAGGTCTATTTACTGCTAATGTAAATCTACATACTGCAGTTCCTGTTCCTGGTGCATATCTTAATTCTGGACTCTTAGTTGTTCTCCTTATAAGTACTACTTTATTCATTTAGCTCTCCTCCATTTTCATTTATTGCCTTTCTTATAGCTTCTTTAGCACTATAACCAGCAAAATAATATTTAACTGCTTTCTCTATTACTTTCATATCTAAATCAATCATAATACTCCACTAACCTTTTTATATTTTTTTCTCTTATCCTCCAACTTTTTGTTCTTTTCTCTATTCCAGCTACTATTAAAGAATTTAAATAAATTTTTCTTTATTTTTTCAAACATCATATCATCCTTTTAGCCTATAGTTATTTTCTTGTCCTTTAATTTCAACAGTAAAATCTTTTGACATATTATAAATCCTACTTGAAGTACCTTCGTCAAAATTTAATATTTCAGCAACCGAATACTCAGTAGAAACTATCATAGGCAATTTATTAATATCTCTATAATTTACAATTTCAAAAATCGGATTTATATCAGCTTTAGTAATATTTCCTTTAAATAAATCATCTATAAGTAATATCTCTGCCTTTTTGTATTTATTAATGAGTTCTTGATAGTATTCTTTATTCTCAGAAACACTTTGTTTCAACTTGGTAATAGCATCTCTGTAAGGCATATATACAACCTTCTTGCCATCATTTTTAATAAAGTTATTTGCCAATGCTATACATAAATGTGTTTTTCCTACTCCTGGTTGCCCACAAAGTAATATTGAATTTTGGTCAGTTTTTTCAATTTCTTTAAATCTTAAATAGTAGCTTGTTACAACATTTTTCATATGCTTTGTAGTACTATTCCAAGGTTCATAACTTTTAAATGTTTTATCTAAATCACCATTCTTAAGTCCTGATGCTTCCCACTGCTCTTTAACTCTTATAAGTTCATAACACTTGCATCTTTCTATTACCCTTCCTGTATTATCAAGTATCCATGTAGTATCTTTACATTTATCGCAACTATATGAGTTCTTCTGCTCTTTTTCTGTCTTCGTCACTAAGCTCCCCATACTCGCTTTCTGTTTTGACATTGAAGCTTTTCTCACTCTTTCCAGTACCCCATCTATTATTTGATTTCCCGTTACTATATTGTCCATTTATAGCTCCTCCCTTATTTAAATAATTTCCCTCTAATACCTTAGTGAAATTATTAGGTTTTATAAACCAATCAAATGTAATAATCCATGCTCTATCATTTTGACCCTTTAGAAAATCTGAATTATTTATACTTTCTATTGCTTCAATTACTTTTTCTATTCCAAATTCATTAATTCTAGCTTTTAACATTTTATATCTATTAGTATTAGCTTTAATTGCTACTAGCTTAGATAAATTTAATTTATTCCAAGCTTCAATTACTGGTAGTAATTTATTACTACTTAATATATCTTTAGATATATTATCTATATCTTCTTCTATATCTATATCTATATCTTCTTCTTTTTCTTCTTCTAGGGAGTTAACATTAGCTTTACTGTTAACTTTACTGTTAACTTTACTATTGTCTTTTCCTACACTTAACATTTTTTGCTTTTCTCTATACTTTTTCATATAATCTTTCATGTACTCTTTTCTTTCTTCTAGCTGGTCTAAAGTCTGATGTTTACTCCAATTAGGAATAGTTATTGTGCTATTAACTGTTTCTATCATTCCATACATCTCGAAAGTTTTTAATGCTAATCTCACTGTGTTTACATCTCTTCTAAAGATAGTTGCTAGCATTTCATCTGTGTATGGTATTCTATCATTCAATAGAAAAACCCCACTATTATTATTTTTCCCAGCTAAACAAAGAATCTTAAACCAAATTACTATAATACTATCTGCACTTGGCAAACTCTCTATTAATAACATTTTTTCATCATCAAATATATCAGTAACTATTTTTATCCATTTTACTTCTGCCATTTGATTTTTTAATCCTTTCTGTTATAATTAACTTACTTTATTTTATTTTATTTGGATGTACCGTTTCTTTGGTATGTCCTTTGTTCTTTATATATCAACTTATCTAATTCTTGACTAATAGCAATAGTTCTTTCATCACTTATTCCGTATTCATCAATTGCTTGATGCAGTTTCTCTTTTAATTCTTTCATGATTATCTCCTAATTCTCTTTATTAGCTTGTCTACTTCATCTAAAATAGATGCAATTATAAACATTAACCCAATAATTATTATTAACACTAGGGGCATTACAAATGTGCATATGCCCCATATATTTAAACATTCCATAAATTCACTCCTTTAAACTTGGATTATATTTTCTTATAAGAAAATTATTCTTGAATATTTAAAGGTTTTATATTGTATTTCTATACGTACTATATTGCCTATCATTTAAATCACTTCTTTAAAATTAATTTGATTATTAACTCTTATAATTTCATCTTTAAGCATGAAAGGTACTTTATAATCTGCAATTATCTCTCTAGCTTTAATTAACTGACACCTTTTGATAGCTTCGTACCTGGTAACTTGAAATTCTCTCTTTAATTCATGTTGAATATCTGCATAAACCTTACCTCTTAGGCTATTATTCTTATAAGCTTGACTACCTTTACCACCTAATACTTCTATCCCTTTTTTTCTAACTAAAGCCTGGAGCTCTTTACATTCAACATTAAAAAGTGGCATACCATCCTTAAGTTCTTTAACTTCTACCTCTAATTGTTGTTGCTTATGATCTAATGCAAATATAGCTTGTACCTCTTTACTTAAATGTCCATAAGGATTTTTAATAGCTTGTTCCATTTTATTAAATGCTTCTATATACTTAAGCTTCCATTCTAATGCCCTTGAACCTGTAAATCCCATAACCAGTAAACTAAAACCATCTCTAGTTAATAAATACTCTGTATATTCATTCCCTCTATGTTCAAATTTGCTTTCTATCATCATTTTTTTAACCTCCGAATTTTCGGCAGTTAAATTTCTAATAGTATCACAAATATGACTATGTCTTTTTCCAAAATCTTCGGCAATTTGTCTACTTGTTACTACTAATTCTCCATCTTTTTTTATTACTACAATATCTTTATGTATATGTTTAATATTTTCCACTTTATTTTCCTCCATTATATTTTTTTCTACAGCATTTTTCGATGTTATTATTTTAAAAAAAAGGCATTTTAGCCTTTTATCATTAGGATTAGCTTTACTATTTACTATATCTATTTATTTTTCATTGATAATAATTTATTCTTTTCTTTTGTTTGCTCTGGAGTATAGAAACATTCAGGATACCCTTTAAATACCCTATTACATGTATCATAAAGTCTTCTTACATCTTCTTCATTAGGTACTAAAGGTCTTCTTATAGTTATGCTTGTCCCATCTATAACCATTCTTACTATTTTTTCTTCATTTTCTATTTTTTCTTCAAGTATGGTTGCATTTCTTTTTTGCGGCATTCTATCACTCCCTTTTTCTTATATTATGCAGTAGCTTTGCTTTTTGCTCCTATTTGCTTTCCAAGTTCAAATCCTTTTATAAAAACTGAAAAATCATTTTTTTCAGATTCATTTAAACTTTTTATAAAATATAATATTTCATTTGTACTTTCTTTTTCTTGCATATTTATTATCACTTCCATAGTAACCCTCCCCTCTGTTTACTTTGAAATCATAATAACACACTAAGAAATCAAAGTCAATCATTTTTCGTTTACTTTGAAATCAAAAAATGATATAATTTCTTATGGAGGTGTTTATTTTGAACGAAAGACTCGCATTACTTAGAGAAATATTAGGTTTAACTACAAGAAAATTTGGTGAAAAACTTAATATTACTGGAGGTGCCGTAACTAATATGGAAAAAGGCACTAGGAATATTACTGATAGAACTATCTCTGATATTTGTAGAGAATTCAATGTTAATGAAGAATGGTTACGCAATGGCAAAGGTGATGTTTTTATAGAACCGGATACTTTTTCTCTTGATGAATATTTAAAACAACAAGGTGCTACAGAGTTAGAAATGGAAATCATTAAAGGTTACTTCAATATTCCTAAGGAAATTCGTGGAACAGTTTTAGATTATTTCAAAAATATAATTCTTCCTGCAATACAAAAAAAGTAATTATAAAAGAGTTAAGAGTTATATTTTTTTAATATAACTCTTTTTTTGCCACAAATTTAACTATGACTTAATTGGAGGTTTTTATGAATCAAGAACTTTTTGCAATCTATCTTAGAAAGTCAAGAAAAGATTTAGAATTAAAAGAATATGATGTACTTGAAAGGCATAGAAGAATACTTTTAGATTTTGCTAATAGTAGAAATATTCCAATAAATAAAGAAGATATTTATGAAGAAGTTGTTTCTGGTGAAACTATTCAAGATAGACCAGTAGTTCAACAACTTTTAAAAAAAATTGAAGCTGGTTATTATAAAGCTGTATTAGTTATGGAAATAGAAAGACTTGCTAGAGGTAATACTATAGACCAAGGTATAATTGCTCAAACATTCCAATTAACTAACACCTTAATAATAACTCCAAATAAAACATATGACACAAATAATGAATATGACAATGAATTTTTAGAATTTGGATTATTTATGTCTAGGCGTGAGTATAAAGCTATAACTAGAAGAATACAAGCTGGAAGAATCCAGTCTGTAAAAGAAGGAAACTTCATAGGATCTGTAACTCCTTACGGATATGATAAAGAAAAGCTTAAAGGCACTAAAGGATATAAATTAATTCCTAATCAAGAAGAAGCAGAAAATGTTAAATTAATTTTTAAACTTTTTGTGGAATCTTCATACGGAACATCAAATTTAGCATATAAACTTAATGATTTAGGAATAAGGTCACGTACAAACTCTATTTGGACTCCTGCAATGGTTAGAAATATATTAAAAAATAGAGTTTATATAGGATTTGTATCTTGGGGTAAAAGAGCAAATGTAAAAAAATTAAATAATAATGAAATTAATAAATCTAGACCTATTAATACTGATTATATTGAAGCAAGAGGAAAACATGAACCTATTATTGATGATATAACATTTTATAAGGTCCAGGAATTATTAAAGAGCAGTTCTATAAAAAAAGTTCCTTGTGAAAAATCATTAAAAAATCCTCTTTCAGGATTAATCAAATGTGGTAAATGTAATTTAAATATGATAAGAAGACCTTATCCTCAAAATAAACATGAAGATCTACTTATTTGTAGAAATAAATATTGTGATAATATATCAACTTCTTTGCATCTTGTTGAAAAAAAATTATTAAACTCTTTAGAGCAACAATTAAATGAATTTTATTTTTATATTAGTAATTATGAACAAGAATATATTAAAAGCACTAAAAATTATAACTTACAAATTAAAAAA
>OATX01000421.1_pt1 | contig 27639 bp, 53 predicted proteins | sample 1516741 | NCBI WGS metagenome assembly OATX01 (sample SAMEA2579984, study PRJEB22360) | human gut metagenome | biome: human gut; feature: human-associated habitat; material: faeces | place: Denmark | collected 2008/2010
GGCGATGCGCGGGTGTCCGGCGACGCTTGGGTGTCCGACGATGCGCAGGTGTTCGGCGATGCGTGGGTGTCCGACGATGCGCAGGTGTCCGACAATGCGCAGGTGTCCGGCAATGCACGGGTGTGCAAATAATAAGTTCAAGTTGTAATAACCGTATAAACAATAAATCAATGAAAGCAATATATTTAAGGTGTTCAACCGATAAACAAGATTTTGCACAACAATTTGAATGTATAAGACAATATTTGAGGCGGATAAATGAATCATGTGATTTATACACTGTACAGGAAAAAATATCCGGTACAGTCAAGCACACAAAAAGAAAGTTGCATGAGTTATTAGAATCATGTGATAAAGGTTCTGTTATTTATGTCTCAGAATTATCTCGTTTGGGTAGAAGTATGTCGGATCTCTTTCAAATTGTTGGTTATGCCGGGGAAAAAGATATAACATTGATTCAATGCAAAGACGGTACTGTCATAGAAAACAAATCAATAGGCGGAAAAGCCTTATTATTTGCCTTATCTTTAGCGGCTGAAATCGAGGTTGAGAACATAAGACAAAGAACAAAAACCGGGCTTGCTGCAAAAAGAGCGAGAAACGAAGCAATAGGCGGAACGGATAATCTTTGGGGGAAAAATACAGGAACAAACAGAGAAACGTCTTTAAATGAAATGAGAAATGAATCCGCGAACAAAAGAAAAGAGAATGCAAAAGCGAATGTAAATAACGCGTTCTTTTGGACTTTTATAAATCAATGGATAAAAGATAAGGGAGAGCCTAAAAACCGTGAAGAATGGCAGGATGTAGCGCAAAAACTCAATGATTTGGAGCAAAAGACAGCTACAGGAATGCAGTATAATAACATTCGCGCGGCTGCAATGTATCGTAAATTAAAACGTTTAATGAAATAGGAGAAATAAATATGAATGAAGAAAAAAGAAGTATCGAACAATATTTTAGAACTAAATATCCAGATAAAAGGTATAAACTAAAGAATTATTATAAAATAGGTAATCTTTTTGGATGTGATAAAGCGAATCTCTATGTAATAGAATTTATAGATACGCAAATGGGACATCCAAAAACTCTTGAATTACAAGTAAAATCAAATGAATTATGCGAGAAGAAATAAACAATACCGTATTTGATACAGAAGATTAATTAAAAACGATATAGATATGAAACATCAATTTTATGCTCTTGCAACTGCCCTTATAATTACTATTATAGGGATTATAGTTACTATTGATTATTTTAGCGGAATTAATAAAGAAGTGTATAAGCAAATAGAAGTGTTAAAAACAGATATTGCAGAATTGAAAAATAAAGTCGTTAACATTTAAATATAAAAATCATGGGAAGTATTTTATTTGGTGCATGCGTAATTATATGGGTTGCATGTTTTAGTGTAAAGAACTTAACGAGATAAGGAGGGCTACATGGCTAAAGTATATATAACAAAATATGCCTTATCTACAGGCATAGAGAAAGTTGATACCGAATTATACAAATCTCCTATAGATAACAGATATTATACGAAAGTATATTATAATAGATATTATATTGGGTCAGAAGCTTTCACTGTTGAATCACAAGCAATTGAAAAGCTGAAGAAATGAGAGTTAAAAAGATTGCTTCTTTAAAAAAGCAGATCGAAAAGCTTGAAAAACTAAATTTTAAAAAGGAGGAGTAATGGTAGACTATCAAATATTATTAAAGCTTACATCATTCAACAATGCCATTATAACAAGGGAAGAAATAAACGGGATAGAGGAAGAAGGAGTTTTCATACCTCTTAAATATAATTCTATATTCCGTACAAGAGGCGGAGAGATAGCCGTAAATCTTTATGCCAAAGAGAAAAAACCAAACGCTTATGGTCAATCACATGTCATTTCTAACCAAATGAGTAAAAAGAAATATTTAGAATTGAAAGAATTTGGTTTTGAAACCTCCTTCATTGGTAACATGAAGATAGTTAGAAATGGCGGTTATAACTATCTAAAAACGCCCAACAAAGTTTCTTTGGATGAGGCGTTAGAGAGATAACAAAACTAAAAATAACTATAAAAATAAGGCACTTATATACGACCCTACACCGTATAACTAAAAGTAAAAACTCGGAAGATCCGAGAGGTTTTAATATTAAATTTAGGAATTTAAATAACTATTTAAGAACCAATTAAATGAAACCATATGTAATAACTGAACTTCGTTTGATAACATACGATGGGAAAGAAATACCTGTCGAATTAATTGAAAGAGAAATATTGACCGAACCACCTCGGTTAGTAAAAGAAAGAATCTTGGATGCCTTCAAGACGATGAAAGATACACCAGTTGAGGTCAAAATGAAAATAAAATTGGTTTAATATCATAAATAAAAGATGAATTATGGAAACTATAGATTTAAATGATACTGTTACTGTGGAACTAACAGAATGGGGAGCAGTATATCTTAATGCACTGAATACGTATAGGCGTAAAATTGCTACAGGAAGACAGTTTTATAGAACTGACTATAAAGAAGGTGATATTTATAGAAATCAACTTTATCAGTTGATAATGGATTTTAAAGATGCGATTAAGTCTGAGAGACCGAAACCCTTTAATATGTTGAAGAAAAATTAAGAGAAAACCGTAAAACAGAGTAATATGAAACAGACAGTAGAAGAAGCTGCACGTGAATATTCAAGAACATGGGAAAAAGATAATCCTTATGAATGCCTTGATTTGATGGAAGAATGTAATTTCAACAATGATATTCTAAGACCAATAGTTGCAAAAGTATTTAACGTATAACAGTATAGAAATGAAGCAAAAGATAGAAGAAGCAAAAGGAAAAATTAATCGCTATTATAGCGACTTTATTGAAAAATGCCTTGAAGTACATGGCATTGATTTAACAACAATCATCAGTGATTGTGTAACGGCTGGTTATGAATCCCGTTCGGATGAAATCATAGAGCTTAGGAGAAAATTAGACAGCATAGAAGAAATGAATAGTGATGGTAATAAAATTCTGGATGCTATTAAGAGAATGGCAGCAGATGACAATAAAGGTTTGAGAATGACCACTACGATAGTCGATGTTAAAGATGACCCGCGTGGCTCAGTCGTTGGCTTTGGGACTGAAAAAGTTTGCGGAGATGATGCCCTTGCCCAGACAATGGGTTTACCAGGTAAGTATATGGCATGTGCCTTTTTTATAGATCGAGAAGAACTAAAGAAATACCTCTAAACAAAATAAATATGAACAGAATACAGGAATTAGAAGCTGAAATACAGCGTATAAAGAAAGAAGAAGCCGATAGTAAAAAAACTAAATACCAGAATTTTGTCGGTAAGTATGTGCATAGAGCGCATACCTCGTATGAAAAGATTGTCGGTATAGATCGGATTGATACAGATGAATTTGGTGACAAAGTAATATTTGATAGTATTCATGTATATTACGATAATAGAGGAGATGAATACAATAATGATGCAAGTATCAATTTGCAAGGCTGGGGGCAAGACTATGCCGAAGAACTTGAAAAACAACTGATACCCCCTGAAACTTTCAATAAAGCACTGAATGATTGCATTGATTTAATAAGACGAAGATTAGCGTAAAACAGTTTAGATATGAATTAAATTAATGTAAGATTTACCAGACATGAAGGAACCACATACAGGCATTGGGATATGTCATTGTTATCAATGCCGAATGGCTAAGAAGCATCGCAGTTCTAAAAAAAGAAAGTTTGAGAAACGGGCTATAAATAAGTTCCGTCGGAAACAATTGAAATTAGATGAAATAATAAAATGCAATCATTTCGGAAAATATTGGGCTTGATCCTAATACTTTCCGATTTTAAAAAAGAAAGGATCTAATTATGAAACAGACAGTAGAAGAAGCCGAGAAAGAATATTATGAAAAGAATTATCCGGGTGTAGATATAAATAGGATGATGGTGGAAAATGCGTTTGAAGCCGGAGCAGACTGGCAGCCAAAGCAATCACCTTGGATAAGTGTAGAGGAGCGGTTGCCTGAATATCCGTGCTGGGTGCTTGTGACAGGTAAGGAGTATAAATATCGAATTTTGTTTTACTGTGGAGGTAAGTTTTATACAGATAAAAGTTTAACATCATATGATGGGAGCGTTCTTTTCTGGATACCCATTCCTTCTTTAGACAAAGATCTTTAATCATGAGTAGAACACCTAAAATAAATAGAGTTTGGAATAAACAGGAGAAGCGGATAGTCCGGCTTCTCTACCGCAAAGGATTTGATATAGACTTATCAAACTTGTATTGGGCCTCCTATAAAAAGACAGGCAAGAAGTACAGACGTAAAGGTTCTACGTTTAACTCTCCGGGTTATCGTGACGAAGTTTATTTTTGTATTAAGGACTATTGGGGAGAATACGAGGAACATTCTTTAGTTGACTTCTTTATAGAAACGAAGACATGGAAAAGTATTCCTGATGACGTACTAAAGAACTGTGATGATATGTGGAAAGCATATTCGCTATCAAATTTCCACTGTAAAAGTAGAAAGTGGCTGATTAAATATTTGTCAGCCCTTCCTACCGTTAGATGTGATTCGAAGATAAATAAAATATTAAAAATTACCACCAACTAAAATAGAAAACCTATTAAAGAGAAAGGAGATTAAATATGAAAGCAAAGTATTTTAAAAAGATAAGAAGCCAAGTGAAAGTGTACAAGGTATCATACAGAGATAATTTGTTTTTTGGTTTTAGCGATGAGAAAGAGGTATTGGCTAAATCTCCCGAAAACGCTTGTGTCAGATACCATAAACGTACTGGCTGTTTTATTAACAGATATAATCCTAACCATATCCACAATATAGTGAATGTCTTTCAAGGTTCAAAGTGTGTATAGGTCAGAAAGTAATGTATTTCGATTAAATAAAGGAGGTAATGATGAAGACAACAGGAGAAATTGTTAATGATCGTATTGATTGGGAACAAAGACGATACGAATTGGCTAAATCCGCTATGCAAGGGATTTTAAGTGACAATACAGAAGTTGGTTACGCTTGTTCGGAAGCAGATTACAAGAAAGGAGAGAAACATACAATACCTATAAGCATTGCTCGGTTTGCAATTGCTTGTGCTGATGCTTTAATTAATGAATTAATGAATAAAAATGATAGAAGTATTAAGGAATAAAACTCCTGTCGCTCGTAAAGAGCATAGATGTGAATTTTGTGGTGAGGTGATACACGTTGGAGAAAAGTATAACAGGCAGTCCAATGTTTATGATGGTCGTATTTATGATTGGGTAAGTCATTGTGTATGCTCCAAGTTAGCCTATGAACTTGACATGTTTGATGATTGTGATGAAGGTCTTGACGGTGATGGGTTTGTTGACAGATTGAATCAGTATGTTTATGACAATCATTATGATGATAAAATAGATGATATTGCGAAAGATTGGCAATTACCACGCTACGAACTTGTAAAGAAAGTATTAGATGAATTAAAAAAAGGAGGAATAACCATGACCGAAGAACTTGTAACGCTTGAAATAGCAAAGCTTCTAAAAGAAAAAGGTTTTAATGAATACTGCGAGAATGTTATTGATGATAACGGTGTATTGCGCAAAACTTTATACCGAACAAATAACTATTTGCCTAAAGTGTGTTATTCTCGACCTACCCAAACTATTGTGGCTAAATGGTTAAGAGAGACAAAGAATGTTCATATATGTATTTATAATAATGCTTGCGGCTATGGATATGAAATATCTAAAGCAGATAATGGCACACACATATCTAATGACTTAAAAGATGGTCCTAACAATGGAGGAGTTTGGGATACATATGAAGAAGCATTGGAAGCAGGTATTAAAGAGGCACTAAGTCTTTTGTCTTAATTATTATTACGTGCTTTATTTTGATGAAGAGCTTAAAAAGTTATTTGAAAAATATCTAATTTAATTTAAATCATATATGATAAGAAAGGAGGACTAACTATGGGATTTACAACGTCTTGTTTTATTAGAAAAAATACGGAGGAACTTCGTAAAAAATTGGAAGAGCTGGGATATAAACTACTTAATTCCGGTGATACGACTTTAGATGCACATAATTATGACGGTAAGGGAAGTCATAAAAACATCGAAGAAGGGAGAGCTATCATTACGTCTTATGGGAATCTCTATGGGGTGATATATAGTGTAGATGCTGTCACCAAGAAAGGAAGGAGTGATTGCGGAACCAATGAGGAACTTTTTCTGGCTATAGCCGCATTGAGGGACGATAGTAACTACATGCAGTGGTTTATAACAGATTCCCCTCTTAGCGTTTCTTATGACGATTCTATTGGTAACGATCATTATTTCACAGAACCCAAAGGCAGTATGTTCTTTTGGGATGAAAATTGGAATCATGCCACTATTATTTCAGGAAGTTATCACAAGGCTACAGTAGAAGAACTTATTAATTATTTTGATAATAAATGTTAAATAATAAACAATGCTTTGATAATTCAAAAAGAATGCGGATATTTGCTGATGTATTAGAGGTCAGAGCCTAATTCGGATAAATGAAAATCTTTCATATAAAATATATTAAGCAATTACCCGTATATGTGTAGCTCTGACATTTGACCATATACGGGTATTTTGTTTTCAGCCGTATTAGTCTTCTAATACGGCTTTCTTTTTACACCGAAAATTATTGCAGTAAAAACCGCTTGGGGAGAAAGTATAAATGTGATACAAGGGGCAATGTACAAATCACAATGGCATAAACGATGTCTGTACATTCGGGACGTAAACCGATTAGAGTGAACTTGAATTATTTACGTTGATATTCAAGACTGCGAAAGGGGCGATGGGTGACAGGATTGTTGCTATTGTTAGCTTTCAAAAGTTGACGCCAATAGATATAGAAATATATCTCATTAGGCAAACTTTTACCTGCTCGTAAGGCTCAAAGTTCTTGGATTGTTACTAATTAAAAGAATATTAATATGAAAAACGATGTAGAAGAATATCATTGGATAAAGAATAATCCTGATTACGAAAAAATAATTGCGCGCAGTAAACATAAACGTTTCTCTAAACCCAAGAAATCATTTATTCCATACTATAAGCAACTTCAAGACAAAAGGTGGATCAATAGAAGAGATCAGATGCTAAAGAAAAGCGGATATAGGTGTTCAATATGTGGATGCAAAGACAATCTTCAAATTCATCATAATATATATATAAAAGGCAAGATGGCTTGGGAATATAAAGATAAATATTTAGAAGTGTTATGCAATAAATGCCATGAAAAGAAGCATTGCATAGATTTAGATAAAGAATTTAAAACAATTACCAATTACTAATACAATAACAATGGAAGAATTTGATGTAGAATGCCCATATTGCGGTAAAGGTTTAAATATTGACCATGAAGATGGCTATGGTTATGAAGAAGGTGAAACTCACACCCAATATTGCTATCATTGTGATAAGGAATTCGTCTATACTACCAGTATCAGCTATTACTATGAAGTAGACAAAGCTGACTGTCTTAATGGCGGAGAACACATCTGGGAGTTAACGCCTACCTTTCCTAAATATTATGCTACTATGCAATGTAAATGCTGTGGAGAGAGAAGGCAATTAACAGAAGAGGAAAGAAAGAAGTATAATGTTGATAACTATATTTGACCATGAGAACAATTATATTAATTTCCGCACATATAATAGCTACAAGCATACATCCTGATTACTTGGATGATATAAAGGTCACTTCTATCGTATTGGCTGCACTAATAGCAGTCGTTGGAGATACAATAGATATGTTTTACAAGAGCAATAAAAGAGAAAAGAAATGAATGAATTAGTATTTAAAGGTCAAAACAACAAAGTTGTAACTACAAGTTTAAAAATCGCTGAAGTGTTTGGGAAAGAGCATCAGCATATCCTACGCGACATCAGAGAATTGATAGATGGGGTGTCCAAAATTGGTGATACCCCCATGTTCGAGGAGACAACGTATATTCATCCGCAAAACAAACAGCAGTACCCTATGTTCCTAATGAACCGTGACGGGTTCACACTCCTTGCAATGGGGTTCACGGGAGATAAAGCCTTGCGTTTTAAGATGGCTTATATCAATGCCTCCAATGAAATGGAAAAGGCGTTGAAAGCTATGCAGCCAAAACTACCACAGACGTACAAAGAGGCTTTAAAGGAGCTCCTTATACAGGTAGAGGAAAATGAACGGTTGCAGATTGAGAACAAAGATATGAAGCCTAAAGCCGAGTACTTCGATGAAATAGTAGATAGAGGCGGTCTTACTAATTTTAGAGACACAGCGAAGCTATTAGGCGTATCGGAAAAGGCATTTATTTTTTTTCTAATCGACAAAAAGTACATATATAGGGATCAAAAAGGGACTTTAAAACCAGTCGCCAAATATGTGGGAACTTACTTCGAGCTAAAAGAATGGGTAAGAGGAGAAAAGACTGGAACTCAAACATTAATAACGGCTAAAGGGAAAGAGCAGTTCTTAGAGCTAATCAATAGCATAAAACTATAATCTTATGAAAAACATATTTTTCGGTAAGGACATCACTTTATACAACTATGATTGTTTGGAAGTAATGCCTCTCCTACAAAGTTCAAGTATTGATTTAATCCTATGCGATCCTCCTTTTGGCACAACAGCATCTCAGTGGGACAAAATTATTCCTTTTGATGAAATGTGGAAGGAGATTAAAAGAATAAGGAAAGAAAATGCGCCTACGGCTTTATTTGGAAGCGAACCGTTTAGCAGCCTTCTTCGTTGTAGCAATTTAAATGAATTTAAATATGATTGGGTCTGGGAGAAATCTAAAGCAAGTAACTTTCTGCTTGCTAAAAAACAACCCTTGAAAGCGCACGAATTAATCAGCATTTTTGGTAAAGGGAAAATCCCTTATTATCCAATTATGGAGGAAGGAGAGCCTTATGGAAATCGCACAAAAAGAGGAAGTAATTGGACGGGAGTAAACAATGTACCCAATCCTACATTCAGGCATGAAAACAAAGGAACAAGATATCCGAGAAGTGTAAAATACTTCAAAACTGCGGAATCAGAGGGGAGAACAATTCACGTTAATCAGAAACCCATCGCGTTGTTAATGTATCTTATACAAACATACACAAAAGAGGGAGACACAGTTCTTGATTTCGCTGCTGGAAGTATGAGTACGGCTATTGCTTGTCTTTATACAAATAGAAAATGTATCTGCATAGAAAAAGACGAAAATTACTTCTTACTTGGAGCAGACAGAGTTGAAAAAGAATATCAAAATGCAACAGGATTAAGATTTTAAATATTAAATAAGAAATGAAAGAGATTAAATTAAAAAAGTTAATTCTCCAAAATTGGAGAGGAAGAAATCTTGTTATTTCATTTAAATCAGATGGAGTAACTAACATTATGGGACGTAACAAAAGTGGTAAAAGCTCTTTGAAAGATGCTTTTTTGTGGTTAATAACAGGGTTTGATTCAAGCAATCGCGCAAATTACAATCTTTTTGATAACAACCACAATTATACAGCAGAAGATTCTCCTGTCGCATCTGTTGAAGCGCTTATTGCCATTGATGGAAATGAATTTTATTTTAAAAAAGAAGCAAAAAAGGGATGGATAAGAAGGAGAGGAAATAAAGAATATGAACTGAAAGGATCTGATGATTACGTCTGCTATTTTGATGGAATTGAAGTGTCAGCCGGAGAATACAAGAAGAGAGTTTCCGAATTATTGTGCGAGATAGAGCCATTAAAGGTTATGTTGAATACCGAATATTTCCTTAGTTTGGAATGGAAACAACAACGCGAAATGCTTTCTTTATTAGCTGGGGACATTCAGGAGAGTGATTTCAAATCCAATTACAGCGATTTATTTCTTCTTCTGAAAAAATACTCGATTGATGAATTGAAGGCACAAGTCAAGACAAAGATAAGCCCGATGAAGCAACAATTGAGTTCTTTCCCTTTAACAATACAGACACTTGAACAACATTTGCCTGATATATCTAATGTTTGCGAATTAGAAAAAGAAATAGGGGAATTGAAAAGCAAAATCGCAGAGATAGATAATGCAATATTATCATCCTCAAAGATGGCCGAACCTTATATTGAGATGAGGAACAAGCAATTACAAGAATTATCTAACATCAACTCGGAGATTAGAAATAAGAAAAGTGACTTTGAATATAATCAAAATGAAAAGCCAAATAAAATCAAAAGACAAATACAGGAAGCAAAAAAAGAAAACGAATATATTCAAAGACAATGGGATAAAGCGCAAGAAGAAAAAAAGTCCAATGAAGCTAAATTAGCTCGGTTAAAAGCAAAGGTAGAAGAGCACAATGAATATCGAAAAAAGCTATTAATTGAAAAAGACGAGTTGTTAAAAAGGGAATTTAACAGCGAAAAATGCTCTTTCTGCGGACAAGATCTTCCTGAATCAATGCTTGAAGCAAAAAGAAGAGATTTTTATGAAAAAAGAGAAAATGCAGTAAATGATATTATTAAAAAAGGGAAAGAAAACAATGAAAGAAAACAAGAAAAACTTGAAGAAATAGAACGCATAGAAGCTCTATTAGCTGAGGATATTGAAAGTCCGATGTTTATTGATATAGAGGAGCTGGAAAAGGAACTGCAAGAAGCGGAGCAAGAGACTTTGAAATTTGAAGAGTCTGATGAATATAAAAAACTAAAAGACAAAGCTGATGCGATTCAAAATGGGTTAACAGAAGTCCCAGAAGTAGATAATACCAATCTGCTAAATATGAAAGAATCATTGACTCTGCAAATTGAAGAGAAAAGCCGCGCAATGGGGCTTGTCGATGAAAGAGAAAGACAATTAAAAACAATTGCTTCTTTAAAAAGAGAAATGCGCGAAGTTGCCGATAGTTTGGCTGTGCAGGAACAAATAGAGGCGAATATTAAATCCTATGAAGAAGAACGTGCTCAAATTGTTTCTAATAAAGTAAATAAATATTTTAGTAGATGCAATATTTCTATGATGCAACAGGACAAATCTGGGCAATGGATACCGAGCTGTACAATAACTGTATCTGATGGCAGTTTGGTGAGCACCTGCAATGGAGCCGAAAATATTTTAGTTGGACTTGATATTTCAAATGCTTTTGCTTCATATTATGACATTAGCTTGCCTGTATTTGTAGATGATGTAAATCTTATAAATAGCGATGTAAATATCGAAACAAATCATCAACTTATTAAATTGGTAGTTAGCGAAGACGAAAACATTATTGTTCGTTAAATGCTTGCCTATTAGAGAAAAAAATAGTATTTTTATAAACTTTTAAAAAAAAACAAATAAACTTATGCAAAATTGGTATGAAGGCGTAATACGCTATGAAAAAGTAACAGAAGAAGGTAAAGTAAAGAAAGTGAATGAATTATATTTAGTTGATGCACTTTCTGCTACAGAATGCGAAGCGCGTCTAATCGAAGAAATGACTCCGTTCATTACAGGAGAATTTGCTGTAAAATCAGTCAAAGAGTCGAATTACTCTGAATTGTTTCTAAGTGAAGAAGAAGCGGCTGACCGTTATTTTAAATGCAAACTGATTTTTATCACATTGGACGAAAAAAGTGGGAAGGAATCTAAAACATCTACTCTGATTTTGGTACAAGCTGCAGATTTGCGAGATGCTGTAAAAAAACTTGATGAAGGCATGAAAGGTACAATGGCTGATTATCAGATCTGTTCTGTTGTTGAAACAGCAATTATGGACGTATATTTATATAATAATAACAACAATAATTAATAAAATGGCAAAGAAAGTAACAGACATTGATAGCGCTACCGATATTTTTTTATCATGCAGTATTTGCTTATCGGATATTCCCAAAGATGTTATCTATACATCTAAAGGTGGGAAAAAATACGTTCGGTTTTCAATAAGCAAACTAAAGGAGCTTGGTAAATTTGGAGACACCCATTATCTTAAATATTCGGCTTCACAAGAAGACAAAGCTCGCGGGCAATATGACATCTTTATTGGAGGAGGAACAGAATATCAAAGAGTAGAAGGGGCGGATGCAGAAGTAGGGTCTAATAAGAAACAAAATAAACCAAATGTTCAAACGACCGAACCAGCAGATGATTTGCCTTGGTAACATTGCATAATAATTAGAAATTTCTTATATTTGCAACCGAAAGGGATAGTTGAGGGTCATGGCTCAATGATAAGGCTAAGCTAACAGGCTTTCCCTTTCTCCTTCAATCGTTAGCGTAATTAAATTGTTAGTAGTTTATGGAAATATATCAAAATTTATCATTAGAAGATCTTCCTAATGAAGAGTGGCGAGATGTAGTCGGATACGAAGGATTGTATCAAGTATCTAATTTGGGAAGAGTGAAATCATTAGAAGTGAAATTCAAAAACTCTTTTTATAATAAAAAAAAGAGAAAAGATAATGTCCCAACACGATAACGGGAAGGGATATTTGACCATATCTATTAGCATTAATGGAAAATCAAAGAAAGAATATGTTCATAGATTAGTAGCTAATTCCTTTATTTATAGGGATGAGGATAAGGTAGAAGTTAATCATAAAAATCTAAATAAAAAAGATAATAATATAAACAACTTAGAATGGGTATCTAAAAAAGAAAATATGCGCCATGCACGCATTAATGGAGCTTTTGAAAATATAAAAATATACCAATATTCTATTGAAGGATTTTATGAAAGAGAGTTTTCCTCATTGGTAGAAGCTGCTGAATTTCATAATTTATCCAGCAAGGGAGATATTTGTAGGTCATGTAAAAATGAAAGAGCTATATGTCGAGGACATAGATTTAGATACTATAAAAAAGATAAAATTAATATTCCTAAGAAAAAATTTAAAGAAGTAGAAGCATATAAAGATGATATTTTAATAACAAAGTACTTATCTTCAAAAGAGGCTTCAATTTCATTAGGTGTAAAAGAAAATACGATTGTAACATCATGTCTTAGAAATACTAAATGTAAAGGTTATACTCTTAAATATATAAATAATGGCAGATAAAAAAGAATTAGCTGTATTGGCAGAAGGCATTGTCAGCAGCGTAACTAAAAAAGTAGATAGTTTAACTAAATTAGGCATGAAATTTGCTCCTGATTTCTGTCCTACTAATGCGCTTAGAGCTTCAATGCTTATATTGCAAGATGCGAAAACAAAAGACGGGAAATTGGTATTAGAATCCTGTTCCCCTGGAAGTATTGCAAGAGCTTTATTTAACATGCTATCTAAATCATTAGATGCAAGTAAAGGGCAAATGTATTTTATTCCATACGGGAATAATCTTACTTGCATAGAGTCCTATTTCGGTTCTGTAACAAGAGCTAAAAGAACTGTTCCAGACTATATCCCAATCGTTAAAATAATACACGAAGGAGATGTTTTTGAATTTGAAAATGACCCTGAAACAGGAGAAACAAAAGTACTTAAACACGAAACTTCCTTTAAAAATTTAGACAAACCTATTATTGGAGCATATACATGGGCATATTATCCAAACGGAAAGAAAGATTTAGTTATAATGACCATGGAATCTATTCAAAAATCTTGGGCGCAAAGTTCCAATGGAGCTACCGTAGCAAAGAAGTTCCCGGAAGAGATGGTAAAGAGAACATTGCTTCGCAAAGCCTGCAAAATGATGATAAATACAGATATTAGCAATTCTTCTCCGATTGATGGATTAGAAGAAGAATTGGGTGTAACAAATGACCTCGACCCTACAAAACAAATTGCTCCTGATTATGCGGAATATGAAGAAGTCGAAGAAGCAACACCAGCAGAAGCGGCACCCGTACAAAAAGAGGAGGCTAAAAAAGAAGAAGCAGTTAAACAGCCAGCTTCGGAACCAGAGCCTTTTTAGCATGGACGACGACGAAATAGACATATCCTACGAGGAAATGTCCCCAGATTCATACGATTGCGGAGAAATTTGGTAATGAATAAACTTAATCCCATCTTGTTTAGATAGTAATATCTATTAGGATGGGATTTTTAATAAAGCGTTAAGGGATGGATAATAAAACACCTATAATAAAAGTGATTGGTAGTAACAGTTCTGGAAATAGTTATATTTTAGATTGTTTAGGCGAATATTTGCTAATAGAATTAGGCGTTAAATGGGACAATATATTAAATGGGCTAAATTATAAGACGGGAGATGTAGTTGGATGCTTAGTCAGCCATCGGCATTCAGATCATTCGAAATCAATATCGAAAGCTTTATATCGGCAACTTCCCGTATATTCTTGTGCGGACGTATCAGAAAGATTTAATGAAGTATTCCCGTTAAAACCTAAAAAGAAGTACAAAATAGGGAATTTCGAGGTTCAATGTATACCAGTCCCACATGGTGATTGTCCATGTTATAGCTTTATTATCGACAATCCAGATATGGGGAGAATGCTATTTATAACTGATGCGTCAGATTTTCCTTATAAAGTAAAAGGCGTAAATCATTTGTTTATTGAAGCCAATTATATGGAGGATATAATCTTAGATAATGCCTGTAACAACAAATGGAACTCGTCAGCGAGCAATACCCACATGGGAATAGAAAAGAGCGCAGAAGTGATTAAAAGACATTATTCTGAAAACCTGCATACCGTTTGTTTGATTCATTTAAGCGATGGAAATAGTGATGCCAATAAATTCAAGGACATTGTTTTTGAAGAAGTCGGAATTAGACCTTTTATAGCAGAAAGCGGATTGGAGATAGAACTTAAAAAAGAAGAATTTTAAAGAAAAAAAAGAATGTATAAATTTAGAGATTATCTAAGAAGTGTTTGGGAGTGGACGCAGGAGAATGAAAATAAAAGTCCTGTTTTTTATTATTTCCCATTGACATCAAGAGACTTAGCAAGACATAAAGATGTTATTGAACAAGGATTTGAAAATAATATTTGTGCAATTAAACTTCTTTGGAAAATTGTAGAACTTAAAAAGCAAGAAAATGAGTAAAATATACTGTGGATGTGACAATGGAGTGACTGGAACTATCGGTATCTTAGGTGAAGAAATAGAAATGTTTTGTAAAACACCTATTAAAAAAGAACAAGATTACACGAGGAAAAAGAAAATTGTTTCAAGATTAGATGTTGTAAAATTTATTTCTCTATTTAATGGGATTAATAAAAATGATTTAGTGTTCATTTTAGAACGCCCGATGATAAATGGAACTCGCTTTAATGCCTCAATGTCAGCCATTAGATGCCATGAAGCAATGCTGAATTGTATTGAAGTGATGGGATGCAAATTGATCTATGTGGATTCTAAAGAATGGCAAAAAGAATTACTTCCAAAAGGATGCGCAGGAGATGAACTTAAAAAAGCTTCTCTTGATATAGGCAATAGATTATATCCTAAGTTCTGCGAGATAAAGCATCCTGATCGCGATGGATTATTAATAGCTGAATATGCACGAAAGAAAAACTTATAATTTTAGTCGGAATTAATTTTCCGACTTTTTTGCTGTCGTACTTGCGTATTTAATATTATGTGTTTATATTTGCAGCGTAAAACAAAAAAAAGAGATATGAAAACAAATCAATTAATGAAAAGACCAATGGGTCAGTTTGAGGTTCTACAAAGAACGAGTGATAGTTATTTTGATGCAAATGCTTTGGTAAGCCAATGGAATAACATTAAAGGAAATCCAAGAAGAAAGATTTCTGAATACCTTAAAAGTCCTAAGACTATTGAGTTTATTAATGCTATTGAAAACGATTTAAGCCAATGTCGTGAATACGACAACGCTGATTTTAAGGCAGTTAAAGAGGTAAAAGGTAGGAATACTAAAAATGGTAGAACAAAAGACCAATTATGGGTTCATCCTTTCTTATTTATAGATTTATGTATGTGGATAAATCCTTCTTTTAAACTTCAAGTAGTAAAATTCGTATATGACGAACTTATTAAAAATAGACATCTCGCTGGGGACAACTATAACATTCTCACAGCAGCAATAGCAAAATTGCCTAATGCTGACTACAAAGAAGTGGCAAAAGCTATCCAATGGATAGTATTCAATATGACAGGAAAGAATCTTAGGCAAAGCGCAACACAAGAGCAACTGAAAGAAATATCAGAGATAGAACATTCTTTGGCTTTCTCCATTGATATGGGACTTGTAAAAGACCATTTTAGCCTAATGAACCTTTTAAGAGAAATCTACAACAAGAAATATAGAAAGTTTTAATTATGTGGATAAATTTAGATGATTTTTTAATTGTGTCGGATTATGCAAGACACATCAATAAGACGATATCATGGACTAATCAGCTTATAAGAGAGAAAAAAATACCTTTTATTCTTCATAATAATAGAAAGTTGATACCAAAATCAGGAGAACTTCCAGATTACATAACTAATCAAGAACTTGTGAATATAAATAGAAGACCATGACAGATAAACTACAAAATAAAGAGCCAGAAAGAATTTCTATGACAAATGACCAAATATTGCTTGTCGCTACATATATTGTTATTTATGTCAATGAATTAGCTAATGTATGCGTCATGGACATTAAGCCATCTATTGCCAATAAGGACAAAGAAACTCAAAAGATTTATTTTGCAGCGCTTAAACGGGTTAAGGAGTATCAAAGTCGGATGGCTAAGATCGCAGGTGATAATGCAATAGGTATCTATGCTTCTTACTGCGACACTCTCGACCAAGAAGTATTACCTGTTATTGAGAAGTATCGAATGTCCATTGAAAAATACCTTTGTGATATAGAGGGAGTTGAAAATCCATATTTTTTATCAATGGTTGAATTAGCGCGAAGCATAACAAATTATTCAGTTATTGCAATCTCAAAAAGAATAGCCGAATGTTTGAAATTTGATGAAAATGCAGTAGCTTTGCGAGGATATAAACAGTCCGAACTATTGAAGATCTTGGAAGAATTATGCAAATGGTGCTTTAGAAAAGCTTCTGATATAAATTACAATGAGAGTGAAGAATGCGTAAATGCTTATAGAGAGTTTGACGCGATACTCACAAATCCAGATATAATTTCAACATGTATTATTAACGCTAACGAATTAGAAAACAAATGAAAGTAAAAATTAAGAAAACACACCCAAACGCTCAAATCCCGTTTAAACATTATGAAGACGCTTTTGTTATGATTGTGTTGCGACATCGTGCGAAGAAATAGCTCCCAATGTCTATAAATACGGTCTTGGGTTTGCAGCACAAATAGATTCTGAATATATAAAAGTTATGCGAAAGGGAGGCTATGTCCTTTCTATTGACGCTCGACCAAGAAGCAGTGTATGGAAGACAGGAATGGTTTTAAGTAACTGTCAAGGCACTATCGATGAAGGTTTTACCGGATCTATTTCTGCTATATTTTATCATGTTATACCAAGTCTTCCTCGATATAAAGAAGGTGATAAAATTTGTCAGATTAAAATCGGGATGACACCCCAAATAGATTTCGTTGAAGTGGATGAACTGGAAGAGAGAGAGAGAAGTTGTAATGGATACGGAAGTACGGATAAGAAAAATAACCAATAGCAGAAAAAAGATATGAATATAGATACAGAGTTTAATGTAGGTGATAGTGTATGCTATCTTAGTGGAGATAATATTATCCATACGACTATAAGCAAAATTACTATTGAAATATCCTATACAGATCGCAGTTTTTTTATGGTATACAAACTTTCTGACGGATTAAGTGTGCCGAGAAACAATTATCCACAATGGGGAAAAAGACTTTTTAGAGATAAGGATAGTTTAATGAGATATTTATCAGAATTGTAACAAATAAGGGCATGAGCAATACAGGATATAAATATATTCATTTTAATAGAAGCAGTAAGAAGTTCCAAGTAAAAATATGGGTTGGGGATAGAAACATATATTTTAAGGAATGGAAAACTTTAGAAGAAGCTATTAAAGTGCGAGAAGAGAAAATGAAAGAATTAGGATTAACTTTATATTTGGATAAATAAAATGAAGATAGAAATAGATATTCCCGATCATTTTATTTCGGATGAAAATAGTTATATCTCTATTAGTGGTGATAATTTTGAATATTGTAGATTTGATAAATTTTATCGTGGATTACAATGCAACCATAAAAAAGATTCTAAGGAATACTATGTCCTTCAATCAGAATTAGATATTATATCTGATGGAGTCATTAATTTAATAACAAATAAACTCTTATGAAGTATTTTACAATTGAAGAGCTAACACGCTCAGCCACAGCAACGACAAGGGGGATTGATAACACTCCTACGCCAGAGATTAAAGCGAACCTTGAAAGATTAGTAGAAAAAGTTTTAGATCCATTGAGAGAAAAATACGGTAAGCCTATCACCGTCAATTCTGGTTATCGGTGTCCGGAATTAAACAAAGCTGTTGGAGGTTCTAAGACATCGGATCATATGAATGGTTTCTCAGTGGATATAACAGCTTCCTGCAAAAAAGAAAATGCGATTCTATTTCAAATAATAAAAGATAATTTTGACTTTGATCAATTGATTTGGGAAAAAGGGAATAGTGAATATCCAGATTGGGTACATGTATCTTACAATCCAAATAGACTAAGAAAGCAAGTACTAAAAATGTGAAAAACCTTTGGTGTTTAGTTTTTAACTACTATATTTGCAGCGTCAACCACCACTGACACAAAAAAGAAGAAATAGTTTTATCTATATATCAATCGGGATTTAGATGCGTGGTGGCTCTATTTCCCGATTTTTTTTTAATAAAAAAGCAACATGAAAGATTTAGTATTTAAAGGAGAATCAAACGAGGTTTTAACAAACAGCTTATTAGTAGCTGAGAAGTTCGGAAAAGATCATAAGAGAGTTTTGCAAGACATTCGAGACTTAAAATGTAGTAATCAATTTAGACAGCACAATTTCGTGCTCTCCTCTTATTATAGCGATCAAAATAGAGAACTACCTATGTATGTGATGAATAAAGATGGTTTCACCCTTTTAGTTATGGGTTATACTGGTGAAACTGCAATGAAATTTAAGGAAGATTATATAGAAGCCTTTAACAAAATGGAAGAAACAATAAAGAACGGAGGTTTCAACGTTCCTAAATCATTCCGTGAAGCTCTTTTACTTGCAGCCGAACAGCAGGCTCAGATTGAACAACAGCAAATGCGTATTGAAGAGATGAAACCAAAAGAAGAGTTTTTTGATCAAGTAACAGATAGTAAGGACGCATGTGATATGGCAACAGTAGCTAAAGTACTAAACATGGGAGTTGGTAGAAACAAACTATTTGAGATATTGCGGGATAAGAAAGTCCTCCAAGAGAGAAATGCTCCATACCAGTCTTACATAGACAGAGGATGGTTTAGAGTCATAGAAAGCAAATACACCAAGCCTAATGGAGACATGTGCATTAACTACAAAACCATAGTTTATCAAAAAGGCGTAGATGGTATCAGAAAAATTTTGTTAGAGCTAAAGGACGCTGGGGAGTGAATACTCCCTATCTTTCTAATCTTTTTAATTCTTCAATTCTAAATAATAGTAAGCCTTTTATCTTTTCAAATTCAAACTGTGGCATTTCGCACATTAATTGATTTATAACAGAGTCTATTTCATATTTCTTGCGTAAAATCGCAAGCTTTACAGCATCATATTTTACTCTTTTTGTTTTCATAAATACGGCTCAAGCGAAACCCTAAGTTTTTAGCTTCTGGGAGGAATTGAACCACGATTCCCTCTTTTTTAAACTTAATAATATTATTTTCTTCAAATATTTGAATAATTTAATTATTTCCCATATCTTTGTGACATGAAATTGACTTTGCAAATAAAACTGATTCCATCGGACGAGCAAGCCATAATGCTGAAAAAGACATTTAGCGTTTTTAATGAGGCTTGTAACACTATCTCGCAGATAGCATGGGAACGTCGTGTGTTCAATCAGTTCAGTCTGCACAAGGAGGTTTACCATCCAATCAAGGGGACATACAGCCTTCCCTCCCAACTTGTTATACGTGCAATCAGCAAGGTTGCCGATGCATACAAACTCGACAGAAAAAAACAGAGACGTTTCCGTGAATTCGGAGCTATCACGTATGACAGTCGTGTGCTTTCTTACAATACCCAAAGAGGTATCTGCTCCATTTCGCTTATTGATGGGCGTGAGAAGATGGCATATACTTGCTATCGTCCACAGCTCATGAAGTTCGCAAAGGGAGAAGCTGATCTTGTTCTTGTCAAAGGAAAATTCTACCTCTATCAGACGATAGACATTCCAGACGAAGAAGAAGAGACAGCGGAGGATTTTCTTGGAGTGGATATGGGTATAACCGATATTGTCTCCTTGTCTGACGGGACTAATATATCCTCTGATGAAATCAAGAATATACGCAATAGATACAATAAAGTGAGAGCTTCTATCCAGTCCAAAGGCACTCGCAACTGCCATAAGTTGCTGAAACGGTTGAAAGGACGTGAGAGAAGATTTGCTACCATTGTGAACCACCGTATAAGTAAACAACTCGTCGCAAAGGCAAAGGAAGAGCACAAAGGCATTGCCATTGAGGATTTGAAAAATATCCGTTGGGGTATGAACTCCAAGAAACGTAACAAAACGTTCAGAAGGAGAAGCAACTCGTGGAATTTCTATCAGCTCCGATCTTTCCTCGAATACAAATGCAAGTTGGCTGGCGTTCAGATTGTCGCCATCCCTCCTGCATACACCTCGCAGACATGTCACGAGTGCGGTCACATCGGTATCCGCAATGGCAAGCACTTTCATTGTGCACACTGTGGTAATGTAGCAGACGCAGATATTAATGCTGCTCTGAACATTGCTACATGGGGGTATGTAAACACCCATGAAAGATGGGAACTGTTGTCTTGTCCTATACATGATGATATTTCTACGTCTAAAGCCCACAAGTTTTTACATTGTGAGTAGTTTATAAAAGACTTCTTTTGCTTTTCGGGAATAAGTGCAAACATAGAGTTGATAGGTTTATCACTCTGTAATGCTTTCTTAAAATCTTTGTTTTTCATATTATCATTTCTTTATTCTACAACAATCACATAAATATTTCTTTGCCGAATCCCATGTCTTATCTATGATGTAATCACCTAAATATTGTATTTCCTCGCCATGAGGGCTTATATCATAAGTAAGGCATATATGGTCTGCTAAGTGTCCTGATTCATGAGACCAAGTTTTTTCAAACTCTTTTGCACTGCTCGTTCTACCTATAACAATTACACTTTTATGCGCTAAGTGATTAGAAAATGTGAGTCCGTTATTATATCCACATGTAGTTAGATTTTTATAAGCTCTTTTAAGAGACTCTTCTCCACATTCGATATATTCTAATTCCTCTATTACATCTTCAAAATATTTGCAAGTATAATCATAAAAGATAGTGACAGTCCAATCGTATTTATATAAATATATTGTTTCTATTTCCATAATATTAAAAAAGGCACATTTTAAGTGCCTAAAATTAAAGCATATCTTCCCAATTAATGGCTATTCCAAAACCATACATGTCTGCTAAAAAGTGCCTAAAAGCTTTTTCTGTAGATGGATAATCAGGGTCATCAATATACGCTTTAATAAATTTAGCTAGCTGATCTTCGGAGCTTATTACTGTACCCCAATAATCTGCTTTAGCCATGTGTAGAACATACAACCCATTATAACCATTATCTTTTTCAAGTTCAATGCCATACAGTTTAAGCAATTCATCATACTTTTCTTTCGGTATTGGTGTGATTTTCCCTTCTTTAGTTTTCATCATAGATACTGCAAAATCACACATTTTTTTAGAAAAGTTGAATCCATAATTTTGTAGATAAATCCGCATATCTTCCGGGATATTATCATATAAATCAAAGCTTGCTCCTTTTTTCATATCTTTTAGTATTAAAGGGGGACTATTATATCCCCCTTAGTTTGTATTAGCGACGACGACGACCACGACCAGAGCCTCTTACACCTCTGCGCTCTCCCATCATTTCTTCATCATCGTATTCATCGTATCTATTCCCGTAAGAACCACCACGACTACCACCACCATAAGAACCGCCTTGTCCGCTACGTTCTCCCATTGATTCCATTTCGTCCCAAAGGGTTTCGAAATCTTCTTTTAGGCATTCAAGACTCTCTTTGAAGTCCTTAAAGGCTTTTCCTAATCCACCTTTTCTTTCGCCTTCCATTATTTCAATCATTCCCATAATATTATTATTTAGAATTTGTTGTTTTGGGTTTATTAGACGTATTCATTTCCATCAAAAGAGATTTTATATCTCCCAATCCATCTTTTACGGATTTAACCTCTTGCTCCAATGAATTAATCCTATCTTCTTGTTGCTTTTCTTTGGCAAATTGAGGATTTAGTTCTTTTAAAATACTATCACAAGATTCTATAACAGATTTATGATATGGAACGCTTTCTACAATTTGCTTACTAGTTTGCATCATTGCTTCAACTTCCGAAATGATAGCCTCTTTCTTTTCGGAAACAATCACATTTGGATAAGCAAAAATTTCACCATTTGCCGGTAATTTTTGAAAGTCTAAAACTTCCTCGCCACATCTTACCTTAATGTCAATAAGCATTTCTGGTTGAGGACTATAAGGTACTGACGGATTATAAGTAGGATATTTAGGGACAGGTGAACTTACAGATTCAATCTGTCCTATCTTAACAGTTGGTCTTTCTCCTTTAGAAAGAACATATATAAAACCACCTTGTCTACTTGATGAAAACATATAATAAACTTTTAATTTGTTTTACATAGACGGGATTTTACTCCCGTCTATAGATTCACTTACTTGTTGCTGATGTAGGTGCAGGAGTTGTTCCGCCTGTCTGAAAATTAACAAAACGTATAATCCCCTCTCTTTTATTGATAAAAGCAAAGACCTCTTTTGAGTTTGTTATATCAGAACCAATAACATTTGAGCTGTTATGATCTATAACATTTACTTTACTTTCACCATTATTAGAAGAAGAACTCCCTACATTTGTACTATTATTGGACGTTGGAATAGCAATCGTTACAGGCAATGCTTCACCACCTGTTGGAACTGCTTGATTAACTTGCACAGTCACATAACATTCACAAGGAAGCTGATTATACAGACATTTGTCAATCCCATAGTCTACACTCGTCTCTGATAAGGCTACGTTTGTTGTCGGCAACTCAAATACACAGAGTTGTTTCAAACAAGAACGTTGTCTCGTCGGAATAGCTGGACCGGGACCACCTACCCACCAATACGTATCAAAAGGATTTAATGGATTTCCATACATAGATACCTCCTTCCTTAGCAACCACAGTTACTATAAGGTGTCGCATTTACATTTACAGGCACACTATAATTAACTGGAATCATACTACCCATCGCCGGAATGTAAGGAATTGTTATCGTTTCCGGTTGACGGCATTCGATTTTTGCAAGACGAGCACTCAAATCATTTAAAGCTGCACCAAGAGGAGCCGTTGCCTGTCCGACGATCTGAGATGTCATGGCAGAACTTTTAAATGTGCTATTCTCCTCACGAAGTTTATCAATCTTGTTCTGCATTTCGCGCATTTCAGCCGCACGCTGTCCGGCAAGAATCTGCTGTGTGCTATCCTTGATGGAATTTTGCAGATCACAAGTCTGACGTTGAGTTTCATATGCAACAGAAGCAAAGCCTCTTTCCTGACCAGTCGCAACGCCGTTAATGGCATTTTGCAATGTGTTCGTTTGCTGACAGATCGCCAGACGGTTTTCGCAGCAGCATGAAGCAATCTGTTGAGCGATCTGACAGTTACCCTGCTGGATAGCATTGATAATCTGCATTGAGCTTTGACCAACCTGATTTCCTACCTGTTGCACCTGTGACATCACTCCATTGATAGCATTCTGAACCTGACCGATTGAACAGTTTAAATTAGTAGCCAGATTGTTGATTGCCTGTCCGTTCCCCTGAATAGCACTCATTAGTAATTCCCTTCCTGCATCATTGTTAATCAAATTTGGAATACCAGCAACACCATATCCGCCACCATTTCCACCATCGTTACCCCAACCATTACGACCGAAAAGAGGGAAAAGGAAGAACAAGAAGATAATCCATAAGAACCATGAGCCATCTCCGCCAAACCCGTTTCCATTTCCTTTGCTATTCAAAGCCATTAACAAGTTAGGGTCAATACCTTTCTGCTGCAAAAGTGGAGCAAGCATAGCCATCATTCCACTTCCGCTTCCACTCCCTACATCAGGAGTATAAACCACTGTTCGATTTTCTGACATAAATATTACTTTTTAATAGTTATAGTTTCAATATTGAAACCGTACAAAGAAAGCAATATATCTATAGAGAATTATTACAATTCATGTCAAGTTCGTGGGTTGTTCATAGATTCATATTCTGCTTTGTGCATCCATTTAAATCCACCTGCTGTTTTTCTCTTTTTATTGCAGCAAGAGCTTATTTTTGAAGATAATTCTCGTTTCCCATTTGTATCAATTGCAGCATCGGTCATGCTTGCATATTCTTTTATAAAATCTCCGGGCACTTATCTCCAAGTTTTTCTTTAATTTCTTTTAATTTACAGCGGAACGAATATTTATTCTTTTTAACATGAATCGTATTTCGTATCTTATTTGCTAAAGATTTACTAATTCCTGTCATATTTGCAATTTCTTTATCTGTAAATTTATCACATAATAAGTGGATTAATAAATATCGTGCATCAACGACTTCTTCATTATTAGAAGAAAATATTTCACTGGGTGATATACCAGTTGTTTCACATACTTGTTTCTTAATATTAGAATATATACAAAAATCTATATAGAGTATTTAAATTTTACATAATAAATATATAAACTATCTACAAGATATACTACGCAGTATTTTATAGTATATATCACGTTGAATACCAACTGCATATGAAATATTTCCGAATATATTTGGTAGGTAGTGATAAAACCATTACATTTGTGCCATATATTTATCACTATGACGCTAACAGCAGAACAACAACATAAAGTCGATCAGATAGCCAACGAAGTCTATAAATACTTCGGAGTCGTAGAGCAAGATATAATTAATCATAATATGAAAGAGAAGCCATCTACAGCTCGGTATTTTCTTTATTATATATTGCATTATAGCTTAGGCTTATCTTCGTCAACAATCGCGAATATGTATTTTAGAGCACCACGATGTGTTAAACGTGGTGTCGCTAAAATAAAATTGGGAGTAGTAAGACACAAGTATTATAATGCTATTTATACTGACTTGATGGAAAAGATCCAGCCTTTGATTCCCGAAGATATTGATAAATTCTTAAACAAATAATAAACAATGAACGATTTGAAATTAAACAAGGAAGTAATGACTTCGAGAGAGATTGCGGAAGTAACTGGGAAACCCCATAACGATGTATTAAAGGCTATCCGAGCAATGGAGGGTGCTTGGTATAAAGTCACTAAGGGGAATTTTTCCCTCAGTGAATATACGGATTCCACTGGACGTAAACTCCCTATGTATGAGCTAACAAAAGTAGAGTGCCTGTACATTGCAACAAAGTTTAATGATGAAGCAAGAGCGAAGTTGATTTTAAGATGGGAGGCTTTAGAGACAGGGAAAGCCAAACCAGCAAAAGAAGAGTTAACGATTGCAGACAAACTGAAAGTTGCTACATGGGCAGCGGAATTCTTGAACTTAAACGATAATTCAAAGCTAATTATGGCAAAGAGCATCCTTGACCCATTAGGATTGCCTATACCAGATTATACACCATCGCACGGAATCTTAAAATCTGCAACTGAATTGCTTAAAGCTAATGGAAGTGACTTGTCCGCCAAAGCTTTTAATATTCTTGCTATAAACGAAGGATATTTGGAAGAAAAGACAAGAAGAACTACGAAGGGTGAATCTAAAAAGTTCAAATCTATCACAGCAAAAGGTAGACTTTATGGCGAGAATCAGGTCAGCCCTAATAACCCGAAAGAAACCCAGCCTTTGTGGTATGAAGATAAATTTGAAGAACTTCTCAATCACATTAACTAAAACATATAAAAATGAAAAAGAACATTCTATTTTTAGCATTAGCATTAATACTTGCATTTTCTTCTTGTTCTAAAGGAGAAGATAGTCATAACGATTTTCTTCTTGAAAACACAACATGGTTGTGCATCGAGAATCAAATCACCATGCAATTTACTTCTGCAAAAGACGTAAAAGTCGAATCAGATTTATGGGCTGACCGCTATGGAACTTATATTCAAAACGAAAAGTCTATTAAATTCTTTGATCTATGGGCATTAATATCAATCACTCCTTACGACTTCAAGTCGGCTACCTTGTCAGATTACGGAACCAACATGAAGGTGAAATGCGTAGATAAAAACAACGGAGAAGAAAAAGAGTTAACTTTTGTGAAAGAAGTAGCTAAGTAACATTCCTTTTACTATCTTTGTAAACAAGAAATAGCAGCAACTTTAATTTCTTAACTCATATCATTTATTTTAAGTGTTTTTCATATAATATAGATTTAAAGGGTTCGTCCCCAAGAGTATGTGAATATTCTTGGGGATGTTTTTTATAGTACAGTTTTTATGCTATATCCTCCAACCGAATTATTTCCTCCGGCTGTAATAACACTTTCCAATTTACTGTTTATATCTCTTAATACCCTTGTTTGTGCGACCAATTCTCCTAATAATGGATTAGCCTCAACATCAAAGCTACCGATAGCAGAAAGCGTTTTTAATTGTACGTTTGAATCAGCTACAAAGAATCGCATGGAGTTTAAAAGTGCTTCAAGAGCTTGCGCTGTTTCTTCTGTAATACCTTTTATACCTGCATTCAAACCAGATAGCTCTTGATTGTTGACTCCTGGCAAAACGCCTAAACCTTCTACGATGGATTTATACAATGCGTCTAAAGCTCCTTTGGTATCCGTATTAAATTTATCCATGATTCCAGAAAGTTCCTCTTTCGTCAAGATACTATCTTCTACAGCATTATCAATCATTTTTAATAGAGGTTCTAATATCTTCTGCGTTCCTCTAACCAATAATTGCTTTTTAACAATATTATCCATAAAGTCTTGGAATGTTGTTTCCAACCCTTTCATTCCATCCCCTGTTTCTTTGAAGGCTTCATACCAAGCATTAGCAAATTCTTGTGCGGCAGATTTAAAGTTTTCTTCTGTTCCGAATCCTCCCATTTCAGCTAAAGCTTCTTCTTTTAATTGCAATTGCAGATCGTGTAGCTTTTCAATTTCTCCTTGCCATTCCTTTATTCGTTTCTTGTCGGTTTTCTTTTTCGCATCTTCGGCAGCTATCATCTGTTCGTATGACTTTATTTGGGCTTTTACGTTTTCTTGGGCAAGTTTATTTGATTCTTGAAAAGTATCTACGGAGTAAGCTGCGTCTATTGATTTTTCAAGCTTCTTATATGCCTTATCCAGATTTTCAATTTTTTTTATTTCCCTCTGTATTTGACGCTCCTTCTTTTTGTCGCCAATATTAAAGAAAGCTCCGATTGTTTTTGCCAAACCAGTAATACCTTGCAGGTATCCGCCAATATCGGCAGGATTCGCCATGACTCTTGCGACACCCGATGCTGTATCT
>OATX01000452.1_pt1 | contig 26122 bp, 19 predicted proteins | sample 1516741 | NCBI WGS metagenome assembly OATX01 (sample SAMEA2579984, study PRJEB22360) | human gut metagenome | biome: human gut; feature: human-associated habitat; material: faeces | place: Denmark | collected 2008/2010
TTGGCTGTTTATACCTTCTTGCAAAACTATGATTTCTAATCGAAAAATTTTATTAGCCTTGTAACTAATTGATTATTAGTTAATAACAACTGTTTTAAAGAATTTTTTCCGGACAGCAATGAACATAGATAGAAAAACACCAAATATAAAAACAAAAAAAAGGTGTGGAATCGTCTGATTTCCACACCTTTTCTTATGGATGTTTATTGTTTATTTATCGTTGCTTACTTGACTTCCTCGAAGTCAGCATCCTGTACATTGTCATTGTTCTTATTGCTTGAACCCTGACCTGCATTGCCGTTTGCCTGACCTGCATTAGGACCAGCCTGAGCACCGCCCTGTGCACCTGTCTGAGCGTACATTTCAGCACTTGCAGCCTGGAAAGCTGTCTGCAATTCAGCGCTTGCTGCATCGATACCAGCCAAATCCTGAGCCTTGTGAGCATCTTTCAGTTTCTGGAGAGCAGCTTCGATAGGAGCCTTCTTGTCAGCCGGAATCTTATCGCCAAGGTCTTTCAACTGATTTTCAGTAGTGAAGATCAAGCTGTCGGCCTGGTTCAGCTTATCGATACGTTCCTTTTCTTTCTTATCAGCTTCAGCGTTAGCTTCTGCTTCAGCTTTCATACGTTCGATCTCTTCCTTACTCAAGCCAGATGAAGCTTCGATACGGATAGCCTGTTCCTTACCAGTTGCCTTATCCTTAGCAGAAACTTTCAAGATACCGTTTGCATCGATATCGAAGGTTACCTCAATCTGAGGAACACCACGACGAGCCGGAGCGATACCTGTCAAGTTGAACTGACCAATTGACTTGTTCTGAGCAGCCATCGGACGTTCACCCTGCAATACGTGGATAGTAACTTCTGTCTGGTTATCAGCCGCAGTAGAGAAGACTTCACTCTTCTTGCACGGAATAGTCGTGTTGGCATCGATCAACTTGGTCATTACACCACCCATTGTTTCAATACCCAATGTCAACGGAGTAACATCCAGCAATACGATGTTGCCTACACCAGCTTCTTTGTTCAATACGGCACCCTGAATACAAGCACCTACGGCTACTACTTCATCCGGATTTACACCCTTAGAAGGAACTTTGCCGAAGAAGTCTTCAACCAGTTTCTGTACAGCCGGGATACGTGAAGAACCACCAACCAAGATGACTTCATCGATATCTGCGTTATTCAAACCAGCATCGCTCATAGCTTTCTTACATGGTTCAAGACAAGCCTGAATCAAGTTGTGAGCCAAAGCTTCGAATTTAGCACGAGTCAATGTCTTAACCAAGTGTTTAGGAACACCGGCCACCGGCATGATGTACGGCAGGTTGATTTCAGTTGATGTAGAAGAAGACAATTCAATCTTAGCTTTTTCAGCAGCCTCTTTCAAACGCTGCATAGCCATCGGATCAGTTGTCAAGTCAGCACCTTCATCATTCTTGAATTCCTGTACCAACCAGTCGATGATAACCTGGTCGAAATCATCACCACCCAGGTGAGTATCACCGTTAGTTGACAAAACTTCAAATACACCGCCACCGAATTCCAGGATAGAGATATCGAATGTACCACCACCAAGGTCGAATACGGCAACCTTCATATCCTTGTTAGATTTGTCGACACCGTAAGCCAGAGCGGCAGCAGTCGGTTCGTTCACGATACGTTTTACATCCAGACCTGCAATCTGACCAGCTTCCTTAGTAGCCTGACGCTGAGAATCTGAGAAGTATGCCGGAACGGTGATGACAGCTTCTGTAACTTCCTGTCCCAGATAATCTTCGGCAGTCTTTTTCATTTTCTGAAGAATCATTGCTGAGATTTCCTGCGGAGTATACAGACGTCCGTCGATGTCTACACGCGGAGTATTATTTTCGCCTCTTACTACTGAGTAAGGTACACGTGCAATTTCTTTCTGAACCTGATCGTAAGTTTCACCCATGAAACGTTTGATAGAATATACCGTACGTTTCGGGTTTGTGATAGCCTGACGTTTAGCAGGATCACCTACCTTACGTTCACCGCCGTCTACGAAACCTACTACTGAAGGAGTGGTACGTTTACCTTCGCTGTTGGCAATTACCACCGGTTCGTTACCTTCGAATACTGCAACACATGAGTTTGTTGTTCCTAAGTCAATACCAATAATCTTTCCCATAATTGTATCTATTTTATTTATTTTTTATTCAAGTTTACTCTGTAATGCCGAAGCATTACGCCCTATTTAAGACAAATGGTGTGCCAAAAAGCAAAAACGACAATTTGTCAGAAAAGCCTGACAGCCCCGGCAAGCTCTCCGCCAAAATTTACAGATAAAATGGCATGACATCATCCGTTTCGGCAGTTTCTTCCGAATCTATGCCAGATATTTTCTGGCACACGAGGAGAAAGCATAAAGAATATCCGCAGGTTTCAATCTGCTTTTGTACAAAAGTTTTTGTTTTTTGTACAAAGACATCCGGTTTCTGTACAAAAACCGGCCAACTATTCCCGTTATTTTTTTGAAAGATCGAAACAATCGGTCTGTTTCTCCTTATTATATATAAGCACTTCAGTTTGCATTCCTTTTTCGGATCAGCCAGCACAAGCTTAAAACGTCCAGCAACTGCCTCGCCACGAAATGAGCGTTTATTAAAAATAGAGCCCAATAGTTAAAACTCCTATATCTATGTTGTCTGAATAAGACTTTGAAAAGTATTTTCTTACATTTGTGTCTGCAATGAAAAAACGGAACTTGTTTATAGTAAGTATAATGTTACTGCTGGCGTTTCCTTTGGGCATTTCTGCACAAAAACAAGTAGTAAAAGGGCGTGTCGCTCTATCCGGCACTTCCCTGAAAGCCGATATTTTGCCATATGCCAACATCAGTTTGATGCAATTGCCCGATTCCACTTTTACACAGGGAACGGTAAGCGATGAACAAGGAAAGTTTATCTTCTCATTTTTGCGAAAGCCGACAGTCCGCTACCTGATAAAGGTATCGTACACGGGATGTACGTCCGTATATCAGTCTCTACCATCAAAGCCAGACACCATACAGTTGGGCACCATCAAGCTAAAAGACAACCCGTTACATCTGAAAGAAATTGTTGTAACAGCCCCGCTGAAACCCATGGAGCAAAAGGGAGATACCACCATTTACAACGCCGGTGCCTACCCTACTCCCGAAGGGGCTTATCTGGAAGAGCTGGTCAAGCGTATTCCGGGACTGACGTACGATTCTAAAGACCAGACAATCACGTACAACGGTCATACGATAAAGGAAATTACTGTCAACGGGAAAGATTTCTTTAAAGGCAACCAGCAGGTTGTACTGGAAAATCTTCCTGCCAAATTCATCAGCCAGTTGAAAGTATACGACAAGCCGACCAAAGAGGAAGAAGCTACAGGCATCAAATCGACAGAAAAGAATTATGTACTCGACCTTCAGACCAAAAAGGAAGTCAACAATGCACTGCTCTTATCTGCCGAAGCCGGATATGGTACGCACAAGAGGCGTGACATCAACGGGAAAATCATGCGTTTCAATGAAAGCGGTGATAATTTTATGGTCAACGGACAGTCTACCAACCGTTACTCTACTACGCCTTACGAAGGAAATATATCAAATACCGCAGGAGTCAGCATCACTAAAGTAAAAGATAAAATAGAGGTTTCAGGAAATCTCAGTTATTCGAACGACCGGAACGGCAGTGAATCGAGTTCCTATAGTGAACAATACATGACCACTGCCAACCAGTATGCTATCTCCGAGTCCAGCAGCCGAAGCAAAAGCAACCGGATAAACGGAAGTGCGGACGTTACCTGGAAGATAGATGACAAGACAACTTTCAATTTTTCCGGAACCGTCAACTCCAACAACAACAAAAGCAACAGCCAGAATCGGGAAGCTACATTCGACACCAATCCGGAAGTCGACACACAACGCCCGTTTGCCCAGTTTGAACAAACTGACCCGGCCACCCGCATCAACGACAGCAGGAGTCAATCACAGACGCAGGGCCGGAATATCAATTACAACTTCAGTACGAGCCTTATCCGAAAGCTGAATAAAAAAGGGAACAATATCAGCCTGAATTTTTCTACTTATCAGCAAACGGACAATACGAAATATTATACCTTGTCATCCACGGATTACTATCGGTTGCAAAACTTGACTGGAAAAGATTCTGTACTGTACTGTAACCAGTATCAGCACACGCCAGGCAAGGAACAGCAGTATACACTAAATCTGGCATATACACAGGCACTGACTGAAAAGTCACGCTTGCAGTTCTCCTATGGCTTCAACAGCAACAAAGAGAGACTGAATAGCAATACCTACAATTTAAGTTCTTGGGAGGTTTCGGATATGCCTTTCGGAACATTGCCTGGAGGTTATGAATCAAACAATATCGACAGCCTGACCAGTCGCAGCAACAGCCGGACGACGGGACAAAATCTCTCCGTATTGTTCACATACAATGGTGAAGTATGGGGAGTGCGAAGCGCACTGACCGCTACTATTCAGAAGCGCACCATCGAAGAAAGTACAGGCAGCCAGCTGGCCGATACAACAATCAACTCACTGGAATGGAGACCCAACCTGACCATTACCTACCGGAGCGGCGATAACTATGGCATGATCAGCTACAACGGCAGCACCTCACAGCCTGCGTTGCGCGACTTAATTGCACCTACCGACTACAGTTCGCCTTTGAATGTCACTCGCAGCAATCCCAACCTTCACGCTTCGTATACACATTATATATATGCTATGTTCAGCAATTTCCGCAAGGGGATCATGGTAGGACTGAACTGGAACCAACAAATCAACGCAGTAACACGTGCCACCCTATATAATACAGAAACCGGAGGCAGAGAAACGTTTCCGGTCAACATCAATGGAAACTGGTACTTATCGGGGAATGCTTCCTACGACAAACGGCTCAATCAGTTCCGAATATACGTCATGGGGTCCGGCAACTTCAATCAGAACGTAAGTCTGATAAACGAAGGTTATGAAGACAATATGCCTCAACGAAGCAATACACATACTACCGGACTGAACACTGACCTGAGATTGTCTTACCTGCCCTCGTGGGGAAACATCGATCTGAACGGGAAATGGACATTCTACCAGTCGAAAAACTCGCTACAGAACCGGAACACTTATACACGTGTCTATACACTGGGACTAGAAACTTCCGCCAACTTGCCCGGCGATTTCATTTTCCAGACCGATGCCAATTACCGTTTCCGTAACGGTACAGGCATCTCGGGCAACGATGACAATGAAATATTATGGAACATCAAGCTTTCATGGAAATTCCTGAAAGAAAAACGAGCTGAGCTCTCCCTTTACTGGGCAGATATTTTGAACCAGCGAAAGAGTCTGACGCGCAGCGCCGGTGCTACAGGCTTCTATGAGTACTACGAACAGCAGCTCAGAGGATATGTCATGGTTTCTCTGAAATACGAACTGAACAGCATGAACTAAAGATTTGCTCCAGCCAAAATAAAAAACCGATGTTCTTTCCCTCTACGGAAAACAACATCGGTTTTATCTCTATACAAAGCGATTATTACTCAGACAACTTATCGCCAGTGTTCTTTGTCAGTTTCATCACTTCTGTTCCTCCTTCATCGAGCAATGACAAAGATGATTTATCATCGTTCAACGTAAAGCTTGCCACTTTATTAAGAGCCTCCAGAATCGTTCTTTCCGTATCCATATCCGGACATGCCATCATGGTAGAAATCATCTGAGAGAATTTCAGTGAATTAGCCTTGTTGCCTTCTTGTGTAAACCCACCGTTTACAATGTTACAACTGGCATTTCCATGTACCGTTTTCTCCTCTACGTTGAATGCCAGGAAAGGAGTTTTTTCCTGTTTGCCCAATTCTGTACCATTCACCGACGAAATGATCCACTCACCTGCCAGGTCATTCACAGACACTTCAGGAACTTGCCGTTTTTCCAAACTGATGACTGTATTGCCATCGGCATCGGTCAAAGCCACGCCATCTGCTGTTTCCGCATAGCCGTTCACCTTATTCAATGCCCCAATCACCTTATTTTCAATATCCATATCCGGACACATCATACGAGATGTAGCCACTTGAGTAAAATGAATAACGCCCGGCTTCAGTGAATCCAGCACCAAAGTTCCCATCATATTATTACATCCGGCATTACCATAAATACGCTTAGCTTCCACATCCATGCCGATATAAGGCATATCACTTGCATTTATCTTTTCGCCATCTACGGCCACAATGTTCCACTCGCCTGCCAAATCTACTTTCGGCATGTTCTTACTACTGCTGCATCCAGTCATCGCCATCATCAAAGCTCCTGTACAAACAGCAGTTACTCCCCAAAACTTCGTCTTCATATCAGTCATATTTATATTAAAAAATTAAATCCATTAACTTAAAATATTACAAATCTCTTGCTTAAATAACAAAGATGGCATCAAATAGTTTACCAAAACCAACTTTATCTATTACAAAAATACGGATATAATCGGAATACTGCATGAGGTTTTAGAAAATTTCTTATCTTTGCATATTGAACGGTAACGTTTACCGGGCATTTAAGATTATAATTAAGATAAATGAGTAAAGTATTAATTATCGGTGCAGGCGGTGTAGGTACCGTTGTTGCACACAAAGTGGCTCAGCATCCTGAAGTATTCAGCGAAGTGATGATTGCCAGCCGCACCCAGTCAAAATGTGACGCGATTGTAAAAGCAATCGGTAATCCCAACATCAAAACCGCTAAGGTAGATGCAGACAATGTAGACGAACTGGTGGCTTTATTCAATGGTTTTAAACCCGAAATCGTTATTAACGTAGCTCTTCCTTATCAGGACCTGACCATCATGGAAGCTTGTCTGAAATCCGGCGTAAACTACCTGGATACGGCAAACTATGAGCCGAAAGACGAAGCTCACTTCGAATACAGTTGGCAATGGGCATACAAGAAACGCTTTGAGGAAGCTGGCCTGACCGCAATCTTGGGATGCGGATTCGACCCGGGAGTAAGTGGTGTCTATACGGCTTATGCTGCCAAACATCACTTCGATGAAATCCAATATCTGGATATCGTCGACTGTAATGCAGGAAACCATCATAAGGCATTTGCTACAAACTTCAATCCGGAAATCAATATCCGCGAAATTACCCAGAACGGACGTTATTATGAAAACGGCAAATGGATTACAACCAAACCGCTGGAATTTCATAAGGACTTGACTTACCCGAACATCGGTCCGCGTGACTCTTACCTGTTGTACCACGAGGAACTGGAATCATTGGTCAAGAATTTCCCGACCATCAAACGCGCACGCTTCTGGATGACGTTCGGACAGGAATACCTGACTCACCTGCGTGTCATTCAGGATATCGGTATGGCAAGTATCGAACCGATCAACTATAATGGAATGGAAATCGTTCCGTTGCAGTTCCTGAAAGCTGTATTGCCTAACCCGCAGGATCTGGGCGAGAACTACGATGGAGAAACTTCTATCGGTTGCCGTATCCGTGGCGTAAAAGATGGAAAAGAACATACTTATTATGTATATAACAACTGTTCACATCAGGCTGCTTACAAGGAAACAGGCATGCAGGGCGTAAGCTATACTACTGGAGTACCTGCCATGATTGGTGCCATGATGTTCCTGAAAGGCTTATGGAAACGTCCGGGAGTATGGAACGTAGAAGAATTCGATCCGGATCCGTTCATGGATGCTCTGAATAAATACGGACTGCCCTGGCACGAAGTATTCGATGGCGACCTCGAACTTTAATACTCTCTCTGGAAATCGCGGGTAATTTATTTTATCCGGTATGTATTTTATCTAATAAAAATTAAGAATGTGATGTAAGAAGTATACATCACATTCTTATAGTCTGTTCCAGTTTTAGTCGGATTCCACCAGCAAAATCTGGATAAAGACATCTCATTCAATGATTTAAACAGAAACATTTTCCACTCTATCTATTTATGAATGTAGGAGATAAAGCCCCCGAAATATTAGGCCTAAACGAAAAAGGAGAAGAAATCCGTTTGAGCGATTACAAAGGGAAAAAAGTTGTTTTGTACTTTTATCCCAAAGATATGACTTCTGGCTGTACGGCACAAGCATGCAACCTGCGCGATAACTATACGGCACTCCGTGAGGCAGGATATGAAGTGATCGGCGTAAGCATCAACGATCAGAAATCACACCAGAAATTTATAGAAAAGAACAATCTTCCGTTTACCCTGATTGCTGATACAGAACAGAAACTGGTACAGGAATTCGGTGTATGGGGAGAGAAAAGCATGTATGGAAGAAAATACATGGGAACGTTCCGTACAACCTTCATCATCAATGAAGAAGGTATCATCGAACGGATTATTTCCCCAAAAGAAGTGAAAACCAAAGACCATGCTGCACAGATTTTGGGATAAATTTATTACTTTTATCCCTCAATCAATTCTTGACACATAAAACTATCAGATATGGCGAAAAAAGATGAATTAGCATTCGAAGGAGGAGTTGACACTCCCCAACCTAATAACAATAACAGTGAAAAACTGAAAGCCCTTCAAGCCGCAATGGACAAGATAGAAAAAAGCTTTGGAAAAGGCTCTATCATGAAAATGGGCGATAATCATGTGCAGGAGGTAGAAGTAATACCTACTGGCTCTATCGCACTCAATGCGGCACTTGGCGTAGGCGGCTACCCCAAAGGGCGTATTATAGAAATATATGGTCCGGAATCTTCCGGTAAGACTACTTTGGCCATCCATGCCATTGCCGAAGCACAAAAGGCAGGAGGTATTGCTGCCTTCATCGATGCCGAGCATGCATTCGACCGCTTTTATGCTGCCAAACTGGGCGTAGACATTGACAATCTGTGGATATCACAGCCCGACAACGGTGAACAGGCTCTGGAAATAGCCGAGCAGTTAATCCGCTCGTCTGCCATCGATATCATCGTGATCGACTCTGTTGCAGCCCTGACTCCAAAGGCTGAAATTGAAGGCGATATGGGAGACAACCGAGTAGGATTGCAGGCACGACTCATGTCACAAGCGCTGCGTAAGCTGACTTCCGCTATCAGCAAAACCAATACTACATGTATTTTCATCAACCAGTTGCGTGAAAAGATTGGTGTCATGTTCGGAAATCCCGAAACCACTACTGGAGGTAACGCCTTAAAATTCTATGCTTCTGTACGTTTGGATATCCGTAAAGGCCAGCCCATTAAAGATGGAGAGGAAGTCATCGGTAATCAGACTCGCGTAAAGGTGGTAAAGAACAAGGTAGCTCCCCCATTCAGAAAAGCAGAATTCGATATCATGTTCGGTGAAGGTATTTCCCGCAGCGGAGAAATCATAGACTTGGGAGCCGAACTGGGTATCATCAAGAAAAGCGGATCATGGTACAGCTACAACGATACCAAGCTGGGACAAGGACGCGATGCTGCCAAACAGTGTATTCAGGACAACCCTGAACTGGCAGAAGAACTGGAAGGATTGATCTTTGCAGCTCTAAAAGATAAAGAATAAATCAAGGAGGGTATATTATGAAATTAGCACGCACACTCCTCGCCGTCTGCTTATGCCTGACTGCGATAGCAGGATTTGCCCAAAAGGGACAAAACAATCCTCTCTTCCGTTTTGCGACGAAAGCTGAAGCACAGATGCTCATTACAGACATCGACCAGTATACCAACGGCTGGAATCAGTTTGACATTAACGTCCGGATGCAAACCAATGAAGGACGAAAATCACAACTACTGACACTGGCCATGAGTTGTGTACAGAACTGGAGCGATGCAGATAAGAAAAAGGTAACAAATGCTTTCAATGGAGTTATAGCTTCCATCAAAAAGCAAAAGCTCACCTTGCATTATCCCGATGAAATCGTTCTGATAAAGACGTCCATGCAGGAAGAAGGAGGAGCAGATGCCTATACGCGTAAAAACTGGATTGCGATAAACGAAAACGTACTGAATAACGCACAAGAAACACAGTTGAAATCGCTGGTGGCACACGAGCTGTTTCATATCCTTACCCGCTACGATCTGAATTTCAAAAAGGCAGTATACCAGACCATCGGATTTACGGTACTCGATCGTGAAATTATTTTTCCTACAGACCTCATGGAAAAACGAATTTCCAACCCGGACATCAGCCGTTACGACAGCTATGCGCCTTTTACCGTAAACGGTACCACTCAAAACTACACCATGGTAACCTATACCGACCGTCCTTATGAAGGAGGCAATCTCTTCGATTATATGAAAACTGGACTTATACCTCTGAATGAACATTTCGTTCCGGTACAAGAAAGCGGCAAGACAATCATTGTTCCCGTCGAACAGGCTGAAGACTTTTACGAAAAAATCGGAAAGAATACGGAGTATGTTGTCAATCCGGAAGAGATTCTGGCCGACAATTTCGCTTCCCTCATCATGGAGAAAAAAGGGCTGCCCAATCCGGAGGTAATCGATCGTATCAGAGAAGTCTTGAAAAAATAAACTGAGATAAATCATAATTCTTCATATACCGGTTTTATGCGTTGTTCCATTCCCCCGGAACCACTGCATAAGACCGGTTTTTTAGTCTCCAAACTTACCAGAAAACCGTTTCTGATTTGTACAAAAAACTAAAATCTTTTGTACAAATCTTTTCAAAACATCGAGAGAAAATCCCCCAAAAGATACCGAGATCCCCTTCAAGTCCCGGCCTTCATCCGGTAAATAAGAAAAAAAATCAGGCTTTTTTGCCCTTCACGCCCTTCACATAAGACAAAAAGCAAGCTTTCTACCACAGAAACCTACCGATATTTTTACTTTCTCTAACACAATGTGAAGGGCGTGAAGGGCAAGTCGCAGGCATTTTTCACTGCCAGTATGACAAAATTTAGTATTTTTGCAGCAAATTTGCCTGTAGTCCCACTCGGGCACGAAATTTGTATGCGATACTCACGTATACTATACCAAAGAAAATAAGAAATAAAAACAGATAACATCATGACTACAAAAAATCATCATTCACAAGAAGAAAACGAAGTGCTGAAAGATCAGCAGGCAAAAGCATCGGAACAAGCCGAAGCACAAGCCCAGAATGCTCAGCACGCTGAAGAAGGAAGTGAAGAACTCACTCCCGAACAGAAGTTGGAAAAAGAACTGGAAGAGGCTAAAAAGACCATCGAAGAACAAAAAGACAAATACTTGCGTCTTTCAGCCGAATTCGATAACTACCGCAAGCGTACCATGAAGGAAAAAGCCGAACTGATCAAGAACGGCGGTGAAAAAGCTATCAGTGCCATTCTTCCGATTCTCGACGACTTGGAACGCGCTTTGCAGAACATGCAGAAAGCCGATGACGTAAAAGCCATGTACGAAGGCATCGATCTTATCTCGCAGAAATTCCACAAAGTTCTTTCTCAGGAAGGACTGCAGAAAATGGATCCGGTAGGCGAAACCTTCGATACCGACTACCACGAAGCAATCGCACTGGTACCGGCACCCGACGAAGCGCAGAAAGGAAAGGTTCTCGACTGCGTACAGACCGGATATAAATTGAACGATAAAGTAATCCGCCACGCAAAAGTTGTTGTAGCACAGTAATTCCTAATCCTCGTTTATTATGGCAAAAAGAGACTATTATGAAGTGCTGGGTGTCGACAAGTCAGCTTCAGCAGATGAAATAAAGAAAGCATACCGTAAAAAAGCCATCCAGTATCACCCCGACAGAAATCCGGGCGACAAGGAGGCAGAAGAAAAGTTCAAAGAAGCAGCCGAGGCTTACGAAGTCCTCAGCAACCCCGATAAACGTGCACGTTACGACCAGTTCGGACATGCCGGCGTAGACGGAGGAGCTGGTGCCGGAGGCTTCGGAGGATTTGGCGGACAAGGTATGTCTATGGATGATATTTTCTCTATGTTCGGCGATATCTTCGGCGGACATGGTGGTTTCGGTGGTTTTGGCGGAGGAGGTTCACAGCCCCGCCAGCGTAAGTTCCGTGGTTCGGACTTGCGTGTAAAGGTTAAACTGAACCTGAAAGATATCTCCACAGGAGTAGAGAAAAAATTCAAACTCAAGAAATACGTACAGTGCTCACATTGCCATGGTACGGGAGCCGAAGGCGACGGCGGTGTAGAAACTTGTCCTACCTGTCACGGAACAGGAAGCGTTACACGCACTCAGCAGAGCATCTTCGGTATGATGCAAACCCAGACTGTCTGCCCTCAGTGCGGCGGCGAAGGAAAAATCATCAAGAACAAGTGTAAGGAATGCGGCGGCGAAGGCATCGTATACGGTGAAGAAGTAGTCAGCGTCAAGATTCCTGCCGGTGTAGCCGAAGGCATGCAGGTTACCATCAACGGTAAAGGTAATGCCGGAAAGCACAACGGTGTACCGGGTGACTTGCTGGTTCTCATCGAAGAAGAAAAGCATCCGGAATTGATTCGTGATGAAAGCGACCTGATTTATAACCTGCTACTGAGCGTTCCGACAGCTGCTTTGGGAGGTACCGTAGAAATACCTACTATCGACGGAAAAGCCAAGATCAAGATTGAGCCGGGTACTCAGCCAGGTAAGGTTCTCCGTCTGCGTGGTAAGGGATTGCCAAACATCAACAGTTACGGATACAGCACCGGAACAGGCGACCTGCTGGTCAACGTCAGCGTATACATTCCGGAGAAACTGACAAAAGAAGAACGTCAGGCACTCGAAAAATGGCAGGAATCAGAAAGCTTCAAGCCCAACATCAGCCTGAAAGAAAAGATTTTCAAGAAATTCAGAAGCCTGTTCGATTAAGCATCGGACACTTCCTCCCCGATAAAAGAAGGGTACAGCAAGGCAACTATATACCAAAAAGTTGTCGTGTTGTACCCTTTTTTCTTATAAATCAGCGTTAATCTGCGTTAATCTCTGTTGCAGTCCGAACGGCACTTTCCAAAATTCCGTATCTTTGATACGAGCCATTACAAAAAAATTTAAACAGATGAAATCATTATACATACTACTATTAGTTGCTATCTTGTCCCCACTCACTGCTGTTGCGCAAACGGAAAACCAGCAAAACATAGCAGCCACTGAAACAGAAGCTCCAGCTGCCTCCCCAACGGAAACCGCGCTCACCGTAGCCAAAGACAGCCTGAGCGTTCCCCTTTCCTCCCCCATTCCACAGCCGGGATTTGTCGCCCCTTTCGGTATGTACGGCATTACCCCGTTCGATTATGGCTATGCTACGTGGCAGCTCCATAAAGGATTCAACGCTTCCATCGGTCTGAACCTGACCTTCAGCCCCAGCCGGTATGCCCCTTCGGGAGTAGGATTCGGACAGGATGCCGCCTTCATGTACGCTATTCCCGTGACCGACCGTCTCAGTGTAGCCGGAGGACTTTATGCCAGTAACATGGACTGGGGATTCCTTCGATACCATACAGTAGGTATTGCCGGAGTGGCGGCCTATAAACTGACCGACCGAATCAGCATCTACGCCTACGGAAACAAATCTTTCAACCCCAAACGCTCTCCCTACTATTACCCCCTTCCCAACTATGCCCCCGACCGCATAGGCGGCATGATCAACTTCAAGGTGGGCGAAAGCAGCTCGTTCAGCATAGGCATAGAGGGCAGAAAAAATGATTATCCGTGGTGGTACTGATCAATATGTCGATAAATAAATTAACTTTGCATAGTTAAAAATATCATAAGCGCAATGACATATCAGGAAACTCTCACATACTTATACAATAGCGCTCCCTTGTTCCAGCATGTAGGAAAGGCAGCATACAAAGAAGGATTAGAAAACACACTGGCACTCGATGAATACTTCGGACACCCCCACCGCAAATTCCGCACCATTCATGTAGCGGGCACCAATGGGAAAGGCTCCTGCTCGCACACCCTGGCCGCCATACTTCAGTCGGCAGGCTACCGTGTAGGACTTTATACCTCTCCACATCTGGTCGACTTCCGCGAACGCATCCGCATCAACGGAGTCCCCGTTTCACAAGCATTCGTTGTCGATTTTGTAGAAAAGCACCGTTCTTTCTTCGAACCCCTTCATCCTTCCTTCTTCGAACTGGCTACCGCCATGGCATTTCACTATTTTGCCAGTCAGCAAGTCGACGTAGCCGTCATCGAAGTCGGGCTGGGCGGGCGACTGGATTGCACCAATATCATTCATCCTGACCTGTGCCTCATCACCAACATCAGCTTCGACCATGTACAGTTCTTAGGAAATACCTTAGCCAAGATAGCAGGTGAGAAAGCAGGCATCATCAAACCCTCCGTACCCGTCGTTATCGGCGAGACCACTCCTGAAACCAAACCCGTGTTCCTCCAGAAGGCAGCCGAAGTACATGCCCCCATCTACTTTGCCGAAGAAGAACATCCACTGTTGAGCGCCTCACACGACGAAGCAGGAAACTATGTCTATCAGACTACCCGTTACCACAATCTGAAAGGCGAATTAGGCGGACTTTGTCAGGAAAAGAATACCAATACACTGCTTACTGCCCTCCCCCTGCTCGAACAGCAAGGCTACCATATAACCGAAACTGATATCCGAAACGGATTCGCCCACGTATGCGAACTGACCGGTCTGATGGGACGCTGGCAGAAACTCTCCAGCCACCCTGCTATCGTATGCGACACGGGACACAACGTAGGAGGCATCCAGTACATCGTCAAACAACTGTCCTTCCAGAAATACAAGCAGCTCCACATCGTCATCGGAATGGTAAACGACAAAGACATCAGCGGCGTACTTGCCATGTTGCCCAAAGATGCCCAATATTATTTCACCCGTGCCAGCGTACAGCGCGCTCTGCCCGCCGAGAAAGTCAAAGAACTGGCAAACTCATACGGACTGTCGGGCGAGGCCTATCCCGATGTCAAAACAGCAGTCGAAGCCGCACAGAAGCAAGCCGGTGCCGACGACTTCATATTTGTAGGCGGAAGCAGTTTTATCGTTGCCGATTTGCTTTCTACCTGCTTCCCGAGCGAATAAAATAACAGATTTGTTTGTGTATTTTGAATAAAATCTTTTTATTTGCACACATATTATACCTATAATAAAGATAACAATATAGAATCCAAAACATGAATAACACATTTTATTACGAAAATAACCTTTGCGGTCTGAAAAGAGCCGACTTCCAGAAGAACATCGGAGGCAAGGAAACCGATTTATTTATCCTGAGAAATGACAATGGTGCCGAAATGGCAGTTACCAATTACGGAGGTGCTCTCCTTGCCATCATGGTACCCGACAAGAACGGCAAGCTGGCCAACGTAGTACAAGGCCATGACAACATCGAAAGCGTAATCAACAGTCCGGAACCCTTCCTCAGCACTCTGGTTGGCCGTTACGGCAACCGCATCGCCAAAGGAAGCTTCCTGCTCGACGGAAAAGAATACAAACTCACCATCAACAATGGGCCCAATTCATTACACGGAGGACCGACAGGTTTTCATGCACGCGTATGGGATGCCGAACAGACCAGCAAGCAGAGCCTGAAGCTCCATTACCTCTCGGCCGACGGTGAAGAAGGATTTCCCGGAAACCTCGATGTCACTGTGGTATATACCTTTACCAACCAGAATGAATTTATCATAACCTATACGGCAACGACCGACAAACGTACAATTGTCAATCTTACTCACCACGCATTTTTCAGTCTTTCCGGTCTGGCAACTCCTACCGCCAGCGTAGAAAACAATATAGTCACTCTCAACGCCGACTTCTACACTCCTATGGATGAAGTATCTATCCCCACAGGAGAGATTCTGAAAGTAGAAGGCACTCCAATGGATTTCCGTACTCCTCACACCGTAGGCAGCCGCATCAACGAGCCATTCCAGCAGTTGGTATACGGAGCCGGATACGACCACTGCTATGTCATCAACAAGCGTGAAGCAGGAACACTTGTCTTTGCAGCCAAATGTGTTGAACCAACAAGCGGACGTACACTGGAAGTTTATACCACAGAACCGGGTGTACAAGTATATACAGCCAACTGGCACAGCGGTTTTGCTGGCTGGCACGGCGCAACTTTCCCCGCCCGCAGCGCCATCTGCTTCGAAGCACAGCACTTCCCCGACACTCCCAATAAGGGACATTTCCCGTCGGCAGCCCTCAACCCTGGCGAAGTTTACCATCAGGTAACCGTCTATAAGTTCGGGACTGAAAAATAAAATTCAAATACCAAGAAAACTAACCTAATTTATTAACCCAATATTTTTCAATTAAACCATGAATCAACAAAAACAGAATGGCAATCTCATCGCAATTATTACGATGTTTTTTCTTTTTGCGATGATCTCTTTTGTAACCAACCTTGCCGCACCATTCGGAACAATCTGGAAGAACCAGTACGCCGGTGCAAACACCCTCGGTATGATGGGAAACATGATGAACTTCCTTGCATACCTGTTTATGGGTATTCCTGCCGGAAACATGCTTGTAAAGATTGGTTATAAGAAAACTGCCCTTATCGCCATGGCAGTCGGCTTTTTAGGCCTGTTAACCCAGTACATCTCCAGCCTTGTGGGCGCCGATGTAGATGTATTTGCAATGGGTGAATATTACATCAAGTTGAACTTTATCATCTACCTGCTGGGAGCATTCATCTGCGGTTTCTCAGTATGTATGTTGAATACAGTTGTAAACCCGATGCTGAACATGTTAGGTGGAGGTGGTAACAAAGGAAACCAGCTCATTCAGGCAGGTGGTGCCCTGAACTCCCTGTCAGGAACCCTGACTCCGCTTTTCGTAGGTGTACTGATTGGTAGCGTGACTCCCCAGACAGCCATGAGCGATGTAGCTCCGCTGCTCTTCATCGCTATGGGTGTATTCATCCTTACCTTCATCATCATTTCGTTTGTTTCCATTCCGGAACCCCACTTGCGCAAAGGCAAAGTACAGAAAGAAAAATTCTCTCACAGCCCGTGGAGCTTCCGCCACACCGTACTGGGCGTTATCGGTATCTTCATCTATGTAGGTATTGAAGTAGGTATCCCGGGAACATTGAACTTCTACCTGGCCGATTCCAGTGAAAAAGGTGCCGGTCTGCTCACCGACGGTGCAGCTATCGGTGGAGCCATTGCCGCAATCTACTGGTTGCTCATGCTGGTAGGCCGTCTGGCAAGTAGCGTTATCAGCGGTAAAGTATCCAGCCGTGTACAGCTCATCGTTGTATCAACCGTTGCTATCTGTTTTATCCTCATAGCCATCTTCACTCCGAAAGAAGTAACCGTTTCCATGCCGGGCTATAGCGCCGACAATGGTTTCCAGATGGCATCCGTACCTTTAAGCGCCCTGTTCCTCGTACTCTGCGGACTCTGCACCTCAGTGATGTGGGGAGGTATCTTCAACCTGGCAGTAGAAGGACTCGGCAAATACACCGCACAGGCTTCCGGTATCTTCATGATGATGGTAGTAGGTGGTGGTATCCTGCCGCTGTTACAGCAGTTCATCTCCGATTCAGCCGGCTACATGAACAGCTACTGGCTCATCATCGCCATGTTGGCATACCTGCTGTTCTACGGACTGATCGGTTGCAAGAACGTAAACAAGGATATCCCTGTAGATTGATAGACTGATATAATTAGAACAACAATATTAACCTTTAAAGCTTATACCATTATGATGGATATAGAATATGTAAGAAGCCGTTTCATCAAACACTTCGACGGCACAACGGGAAGCATTTACACTTCTCCGGGACGTATCAACCTGATTGGAGAACATACCGACTATAACGGTGGTTTTGTTTTCCCCGGAGCAGTAGACAAAGGGATCATGGCAGAAATCAAACCCAACGGAAAAGATAAAGTCTGTGCCTATTCCATCGACCTGAAGGACTATGTAGAATTTGGTCTGAACGAAGAAGATGCCCCCAAAGCAAGCTGGGCACGCTATATATTCGGCGTATGCCGCGAAATGATCAAGCGCGGAGTAGACGTAAAAGGCTTCAATACCGCTTTTGCAGGCGATGTACCCCTGGGAGCCGGAATGTCTTCTTCAGCTGCCCTCGAGTCGACTTACGCATTTGCCCTGAACGACCTGTTCGGCGACAACAAGGTCGACAAGTTCGAACTCGCCAAAGTAGGTCAGGCTACCGAACACAACTACTGCGGCGTGAACTGCGGTATCATGGACCAGTTTGCATCTGTATTCGGTAAAGAAGGCAGCCTGATGCGCCTCGACTGCCGTTCACTGGAATACCAGTACTTCCCCTTCCGTCCGGAAGGCTACCGTCTGGTACTGGTAGACTCAGTTGTTAAGCACGAACTCGCATCGTCCGCTTACAACAAGCGCCGCCAGAGCTGCGAAAACGTAGTGGCAGCCCTCCAGAAGAAATACCCGCAAGTGGAATTCCTGCGCGACTGCACCCTCGACATGCTGAACGAAGTCAAGGCAGAAGTTAGCGAAGAAGACTACAAACGTGCTGAATACGTCATCGAAGAAATCCAGCGCGTACTCGACGTATGCGACGCTCTGGAACGCAACGACTACGAAACCGTAGGACAGAAGATGTACGAAACCCACCACGGCATGAGCAAGCTGTACGAAGTAAGCTGCGAAGAACTCGACTTCCTGAACGACATTGCTTTCGATTGCGGCGTAACCGGTTCACGCGTAATGGGAGGCGGTTTCGGCGGCTGCACCATCAACCTGGTAAAGAACGAACTCTACGAAACATTCATCATCACAGCCAAGGAACGCTTCAAAGAAAAATTCGGTCGTACCCCGAAAGTATACGATGTAGTGATCAGCGACGGTTCACACAAAGTCTGCTAATTATCGTTTTTAACTCATAAAACATTTCCGTGAGAGTCCTGCGGGATTCTCCGGAAATTTGTACAAAACATTTTATTTTTTGTACAAAAAATAAAAAAAGCTCACCACGTTTTTTCCCAAATGTGGTGAGCTTTTTTTATATACCACACGGCATATTTCCATTTTCTTTCCCTCTTTGGAGCAAAGAACCAAGCAGTAAAAAAAGCAAACATAAGAAAGCAGAACTAAAGAAATACTAAAAACAACAAAAACTTCCCTTTTTTATATAGTTTTCGAATAAAAATTCCTAAATTTGCACCCGAAGTTGTACATCCGTGCGGCTGTGGGAGCCTTGCGCTCCTAGACGGAAGCAAGATGCCACAATCTTCTATTTATGGCATAACTATCTGCTTCATAGCAATATACATGCTATGGAGGAGAAGAAAATATATGCCCTTATGAATAACAACCCCCTCAAAAAGGAACCCCGAAGAACATGAAAGGAGAAAAAGAGGAAAGACGTCTATGGCTACCCTTGCAAACCATCTACAACAAGGAACTACAGGTAGCCGAATTTCTCCGAGAACAAGAAATCGAGTATTACATCCCCATGATGTACGAAGCGCGCGACCTCCCCAGCGGAGAGTGCGAGCACGTTTTGGTGCCCGCCATTCACAATCTGCTCTTCATACATCGCGAATACGACAAGGACTGGTGCTACAAATTGTTGCAGACCTCTCCCTACCCTCTGTATTTTCTAAAAAAAGAACGAGACGGCCGAGAATATTGTACCATCTCCGAAAAAGAGATGAACAATTTCATGCGCGCCACCGACCCCCGTATTCAGGGCACACGCTTTATTGATCCACAAAAACTGAAAGACAAAGAAGGCATGCCGGTACGCATCATCAAGAAAGGTCCCCTTTTCGGCATCATCGGCAAACTCATGCGCTACGGCAGTCGCCATTATGTAGCCATCGAAATGCCTCAGAGCACCGCCCTGCTGAAAGTCAGCTACACCTGGTGCGAATTCGTCTCCGAATAAATTTTATTACAGACAAATAGCTCATCTCTCATAGATCGGTACAAACCCTCTGGCGTACCGATATTACTATTTGTGTCCCATCCCCATCCGGAAACAAACAATCACATTTTATATAACTTAAGACAAGTATGAAGATTAAAGCTTTATCACTTCTCATTTTCATGGCATGCTCGCCCCTGCTCATGGCGCAGTCGGGCATGACCGACCAACAGGTATTAGAGTATGCCAAAGATGGAGTAAAACAAGGAAAAGACCAGCGTACCATCGCAACCGAACTGGCACGCCGCGGCGTAACCCGCGAACAGGCGGAACGTGTGAAAAAGCTGTACGAACAGCAGACCAACACCGATTCGAACAACCTGACCGGTACCGCCAAAGCCGAAGCACGCCTGCGCGAGCAGACACAGGAAGACAACTCCACGATGCTCGACGAAAAGCCACAGGCACAGGAAGTGGCACAGCAGGACGCCGTATTTGGACGCAATATCTTCAACACCCGTAACTTAACGTTCGAACCGAACGTCAACATAGCCACTCCGCCCAACTACCGTCTCGGCCCGGGCGATGAAGTGGTAATCGACATCTGGGGAGCCAGTCAGAACACCATCCGCCAGCAGATCTCGCCTGACGGCACCATCAACCTGGAGCAGCTCGGTCCTGTCTTCCTGAGCGGCATGACCGTAGACCGCGCACAGCAGTACCTCACCGACGAGCTCCGCAAGATCTACTCCGACCAGAGCAACCAGATCCGCGTCACGCTGGGCAACACCCGCACCATCCAGATCAACGTGATGGGTGAAGTGGTACAGCCGGGCACCTACGCCCTGTCCGCCTTCTCCACCGTGTTCCATGCCCTCTACCGTGCAGGCGGCGTGAGCAACATCGGTAGCCTCCGTAATGTGAAGGTATCCCGCGGCGGAAAAATCGTCGCTACCGTCGACGTCTACCAGTTCATCATGCAGGGCAAGACCCGCGACGACATCCGTCTGGAGGAAGGCGACGTGATCATCGTCCCCGCCTACGACGCACTGGTACAGATTACCGGCAACGTGAAGCGCCCCATGCGCTACGAAATGAAGAAGGGCGAAACCCTCTCCACCCTGCTGAAATACGCCGGAGGATTCACCAGCGACGCCTACACCAAGAGCCTGCGCATCGTGCGCCAGAACGGCAAGGAGTATCAGGTGAACACGGTAGACGATACCGACTACAGCGTGTGCAAGATGCACGACGGCGACGTAGTGACTGCCGAGGCCATTCTGGACCGCTTCACCAACAAGCTGGAAGTACGCGGCGCCGTATACCGTCCGGGCATCTACGAACTGGGCGGCAAGCTGAACACCGTGCGCGAGCTGGTAAACAAGGCCGACGGACTGATGGCAGACGCCTTTACGGGCCGTGCCGTACTGTACCGCGAGCGTGAGAACAAGACCCGCGAAGTGAAGCAGATCGACATCCGCGCCATCATGGAAGGCACCCAGCCCGACATCCCCCTGCAGAAGAACGACGTACTCTACATTCCCAGCATCCACGACCTGGAAGACCTGGGTAACGTACAGATATACGGCGAAGTAGCTCATCCGGGCGACTATCCGTATGCCGACAACATGACACTGGAAGACCTCGTCATCACCGCAGGCGGTCTGCGTGAATCGGCCTCCGTGGTACGTGTCGACGTGGCACGCCGCGTAAAAGATCCGAAGAGCACCGAAAGCTCGGCTACCATCGGACAGACCTTCTCCTTCGGCCTGAAGGACGGCTTCGTAGTAGACGGCGAACCGGGCTTCACCCTCCAGCCCTACGATCAGGTATTCGTACGCCGCAGTCCGGGCTACAGCGCCCAGCAGAACGTAACCGTAAACGGCGAAGTACTGTACGGCGGAACCTACGCCCTGACCACCAAGAGCGAGCGCATCAGCAGCGTCATCGCCAAGGCAGGAGGTGCCACTCCGTTTGCCTACGTAAAGGGCGCCAAGCTGATCCGCGTGGCGAATGAAGAAGAAATCCGCCGCATGCAGGACGTAGTCACCCTGCTCCGCCGTCAGGTAGGCGACGCCATGATCGACTCGCTGGGAATCAACGTACAAAACACCTTCACAGTAGGAATCGACTTGGAAGAAGCCCTGGCCAATCCGGGCAGCGATGCCGACATCGTACTGCGTGAAGGCGACGTGATCAGCGTGCCGGAATACAATAACACCGTGAAAATAGACGGTGCCGTGATGATGCCGAACACCGTATCCTTCAAGAAAGGCGAAAGCGTGAAATACTACATCAGTCAGGCCGGCGGTTACGGTCAGAACGCCAAGAAGAGCAAGAAGTTCATCATCTACATGAACGGCCAGATAGCCGAAGTGAAAGGCAGCGGCAAGAGCCAGATCGAGCCGGGCTGCGAGATCATCGTGCCCAGCAAGCGCAAGAAGCAGTTCAATATCGGCAACGCCGTAGCTTTGGCAAGCTCAGTAACTTCTCTTGCAACCATGGCAGCAGCCATCACTGCACTAGTAAAATAAACGAATTATCATACAGCGTAATTATTCTATAATGGCAGAAAACAAGAACTATCAACAACCGGACGTACAGGAACCGGAAAACGATGAACAGGAAATAGACTGGATGGAGATTTTGCGTAAAATCATCGCCATCCGCAAAACCCTCTACAAGGCAGCCGGCGTAGGACTAGTATTAGGTATCATCATTGCCCTGAGCATCCCCAAGCAATACACCGTAACTGTTACCCTCTCTCCCGAAATGGGTAGCGATGCCAAAGCAAGTGGCGGACTTGCTAGTCTGGCTTCTTCCTTCTTAGGGACAGGAGCAACCAGCAGTCCTGATGCGCTGAATGCTACCTTGGCACCGGATATCGTAGCCTCTACCCCGTTCATTTTAGAATTATTCAATACCAAAGTACAGACACTGGATGGTGAACTGGATACTACTTTGGTCGCTTATCTGGATGAACAAAAATCTCCCTGGTTCAGCTATATTGTGAAAGCTCCCGGTATGGCTATTGGAGCAATTAAATCACTTTTTGCAGAAGAAACAGATACTACAACTGTCTTGAATCCCTTTCAACTGACGAAAGAGGAATCTGAAAAGGTAGAAGGGCTAAGAAAGGTTCTTACAGCTGATGTAGACAAAAAAACAGCCAAAACTACTATCAGTGTTACGCTGCAAGACCCCAAAGTAACAGCCATTGTAGCTGATAGTGTAGTAGCCAAACTTCAGCAATATATCATCGACTACCGTATCAAGAAAGCTAAAGAAGACTGCACCTATCTGGAACAGCTCTACAAGGAACGCCAACAGGAGTATTACGATGCACAGAGCAAGTATGCACACTATTTCGATAGTAACCGTAACATTGCCCTACAGAGCGTACGTGCTGAGCAGGAACGTCTACAAAACGATATGAACCTTGCCTATCAAGTATATAGTCAGGTAGCTCAGCAGTTGCAGGTAGCGCGCGCTAAAATACAGGAAGAGAAACCCGTGTTTGCGGTGGTGGAACCGGCAACTGTACCTTTGCAACCTTCTGGAACTAGTCGGAAAGTGATTTTAATAGGAGTTGTATTCTTAGCAATTTGCGGTACTGGAGCGTGGAAGTTATTCGGACTAATCTATTGGAAAAAATTAAAGGAACAATTCTAACTAAATTTTCATTAACATATATGCTAATGAAAATATGACAATCCTATCTCTCCACTCATATCTTAAAAAAGATAATTAAATAATTATTTATCTTTTTTATTTTAATCCAAATGTTATCGTGACAGATACTTCTGCAAACAACAACCGAATAGCCAAGAACACTCTACTACTATATATACGTATGTTCTTCATGCTACTCATTAATCTGTATACCTCAAGAGTTGTACTTAGTACATTGGGTATTGTAGATTATGGTATCAACAATGTAGTAGGCGGTGTAATTACTATGCTGGGATTTCTTACTGGCTCACTGAGCGCAGCTTCATCTCGCTATATTACTTATGATTTAGGAAAAGGCGATATGGCAGCCTTGAAAAAAACATTCGGAAACATTCTAAGTATCCATTTTATTCTCGCAGCCATCGTGCTAGTGCTCGGCGAAACATTAGGTTTATGGTTCATGTCCACTCAATTACAAATCCCCCCGGAACGTGAAATTGCGGCCATGTGGGTTTACCAGTTCTCTATACTTTCTTTTATTTTGGCAGTTATTAGTGTTCCCTATAATGCTACTATCATAGCACATGAAAAGATGTCAGCCTTCGCATATATAAGCATTGCTGATGCAATTCTTAAATTATTGATAGTCTATCTGTTAGTAATTATTCCATACGATAAATTAATAATCTATGCAATATTATATTTTTGCATTCAGGCATTCGATCGTATCGTTTATGGCGTATATTGTTCTCGGCATTTCGCGGAAACGCATACCCGTTTAAGATATGATGGCAAACTGTTTCGAGAGATTTTTGCATTTGCCGGATGGACTATGAATGGTAATTTAGCTATAATAGGATATACACAAGGTCTCAATATATTGCTTAACATCTTCTTTGGGCCTGCAGTGAATGCTGCACGAGGCATAGCGGTACAAGTACAAGGTGTATGCCAGCAGTTTTGCAATAATTTCCAAATGGCACTTAATCCTCAGTTGACGAAAAATTATGCGCAGGGTGATCTTAACAATATGCATCGCTTGTTGGTAAAAAGTTCCAAATTTTCGTTTTACATTTTATTTTTTATTGTCCTTCCATTGATGTTTAAGGCTGAATTTGTGCTCAAGTTATGGTTAGGCATCGTTCCTGAACATACGGTAACCTTTCTCCGCCTTATACTTATCGTGGGGTTGCTTTACACATTATCCAATCCGATAATTGTGTCAGTACATGCAACAGGAAAACTTAAAAAATTCCAATTGATAGAGGGGACAATGTTATTGACCATCGTACCAATTGCCTATATTTTACTGAAATTCTTTGGTATACGTCCAGAATATGTGTTTGTTGTACACATCGTCGTTGAATTGTGTACTCAGTACGCAAGAATGCGAATCGTGTTACCAATGATAGATATGAAGTTAGAAGATTATTTTCGATCCGTCATAAAACCAATTTTATTAGTAGTAATTCTATCTCCGTGGTTACCTTATATAGCTAATGCAATTGTACATGGACAATGGATCTCATTTTTTGTTGTATGCATAATATGTGTAATATGTATATCCGGATGTGTGTACTTCATAGGTTGTACAAACTCAGAACGGGTGTTTATCAAAGAAAAATTATCCGGAATTCTAATGAAAATAACGTAAGTATCCAATTTTGACATATGGCCTCAAAGAATAAAAAATATGAGCTTTGCTGCTGTAACAAAAATATTAAAAGTATGTATAACAGCAGTAATTTCGAATTATTCGGATAAGTGAGAGAAAAGGAAATTAAGTTACTTTCAGAGCAAAAGAATAATCAAGGATTAAAGACTGATCATCCGCTACAAGGCGGAAGCAATGTCACGAAAGAGTATGGTACAAGGATACAAGACATCAAATAGTACCGGTACAAGTAGAAGGACAACCGGAAACGGAGGCCAATCTCCAAAAGGAAGTGTCCTCTTCTCATACTCCGGAAAGAAAGGAGAATACGGAACCCTGTCCTGTAAGAATGATGATAGACATCCGTATGACAAACGGAATACGGATAGAGCAACGAAACTTAACCTACCAAAAGTTGAAATGTCATGTCTAAAAAGGAAGCGATATGAATTCCATGGAAAAATCAATGCTGCTTGACGAGCTTTTCGCTCTGCGTAAAGCGGATAAGGAGCGTGAAGCAAAACTTCAGGAAAAGCTGGACCGGATGACAGAGCTGCTGATGAATCTGAACGAAAGCTCACAAGCTCAAGTCAAGGTTATTGATGGGCTGAAACAGATGATATCCAGTCGGGACATCCTAATAGAAAAACTTCAGAAGGAAAATGCAGCCCTGAAAGAGCAGAAGAAACAGGACAGAAAGAATCTGTATGGGTCTAAAAGCCAGAAGATTTCACGTAAGAAAAAGGAGGAAGCACCTTCTCATGAAGAGAACAAGGATGACTTTGACGGAACTTCAGGACCTTCATCCGTTTCTGCAAGTGACGAAGATGCTCTTTCACAAGCACCGGAGAAAAAAGAGGAAAGACCCTATCGTAAGGGGATGTCTTACAGGCGTATGAAGGCCGACAAGTCAGTATGTCATGATTCAGACTTCAGCCGGCTGCCGAAAGATGCCGTAATCATCAAGACCTTCTACAAGTATTCTTACCAGCAGA
>OATX01000468.1_pt1 | contig 25183 bp, 24 predicted proteins | sample 1516741 | NCBI WGS metagenome assembly OATX01 (sample SAMEA2579984, study PRJEB22360) | human gut metagenome | biome: human gut; feature: human-associated habitat; material: faeces | place: Denmark | collected 2008/2010
GATGAACGAAAACGGCGCGATGATTTTGCTGCCTGCCGCCACTTTCTTTAAGAGCGGGATTCAGGTGGAAGAATTGCAACAGGCAAAATCACTGTTGGACCCGTTGTTGGGAAGCAGCGCCGGCGTGGTGTTTGCGCTGGCATTGCTGATGGCGGGTATCTCTTCGACTATTACGAGCGGTATGGCGGCAGGCTCTATTTTTGCCGGTATATTCGGCGAGTCGTATCACATTAAGGACAGCCATTCGCAGGTGGGAGTAATTCTTTCCTTGGGCATCGCATTGCTATTGATTTGCTTTATCGGAGACCCGTTCAAAGGGCTGCTGATTTCACAGATGATATTGAGTGTCCAGTTGCCGTTTACCGTGTTCCTGCAAGTGAGCCTTACCTCGTCCCGTAAAGTAATGGGACAATATGTAAACAGCAAATGGAGTACGTTCGTGCTCTATACGATTGCTGCTATTGTGACAGTATTAAACATTATGTTATTAATATCAAGTTTATAATGAAACGTCACTTATTAAATGAAAAGTTCGTGACAATCGAACAGCTGGCCGACGGCGGATATGCCCATAAACTCCCGGGAGTGACCGTGGGATATTCTTTTGCAGAGACATTTCTGGGAGAAATGTTGGTTGCATCTACGCCCAAAGGTGTATGCTATATGGCATTTGTAACCGGAAACAGAGATGTTTCATTGATTGAAATGGTCAGCAGGTTTCCCGGAGCTCACTTTGAGGAACGTACGGACGAGTACCAGCGCAAGGCATTGGCCGCTTTATCCGCGGATGAGGAAAACGTGGAAACAGTACCTTTACATTTGAAGGGAACCGAATTTCAGTTGCGCGTGTGGAAAGAGCTGTTGAACATCCCGTTCGGCGAAACAACCACTTACAAGGACATTGCCGCCGCGCTGCAAACTCCCAAGGCTTTCCGGGCTGTAGGTTCCGCCATCGGCGAGAATCCGGTTTCGGTATTGATTCCCTGTCACCGGGTGCTGCGTACGGACGGAGCTCTCGGCGGTTACCATTGGGGGCTGGAGCGTAAAGTCCGACTGCTGGAGTGGGAGAAACAGCATAAGGAAGCCGAATAGATAAACTTAAAAACATACAGACATGAAGATTATAACCTACAACGTAAATGGTTTGCGCGCTGCCGTAACCAAAGGTTTTCCCGGATGGCTGGCAAATGAACAACCGGATGTGCTGTGTCTGCAGGAAACCAAATTGCAGCCGGAGCAGTATCCGGCGGAAGCGTTGGATGCATCGGGATACAAGCATTACCTGTATTCCGCCCGAAAGAAAGGGTATAGCGGAGTAGCCATTCTGACGAAACGCGAACCGGATCATGTGGAATATGGTATGGGTATTGAAGAGTACGATAATGAAGGCCGTTTTATCCGCGCCGATTACGGCGACCTGTCCATTGTGAGTGTTTATCATCCTTCGGGAACAAGCGGTGATGAGCGCCAGGCTTTTAAAATGGTATGGTTGGAAAAGTTTCAGCAATATGTGGTGGAGTTGCAGCGCACCCGTCCGAAGCTGATTCTTTGCGGAGATTATAATATCTGTCATGAAGCGATAGACATTCACGACCCTGTCCGCAATGCTACAAACAGCGGTTTCCTGCCGGAAGAAAGAGAGTGGATGACCCGTTTTCTGAATACGGGCTTCATAGATACTTTCCGTCTGTTGCATCCCGACAAGCAGGAATATACTTGGTGGAGTTACCGTTTCAATTCGCGGGCGAAGAACAAAGGCTGGCGTATAGATTATTGCATGGTGAACGAGCCGGTACGTCCGATGCTGAAAGAAGCGCGCATTCTGAACGATGTGGTACATTCGGACCATTGTCCTATGATGTTGGAAATTGCAGATTAAAAGACGATGATGAAAGACAGAATAGAGAAAGCCGTTGAGCTGTTCAAGAGCGGTTATAACTGTTCGCAATCGGTGGTAGCCGCCTTTGCCGACATGTACGGTTTTACGGAAGAACAGGCTTTGCGCATGTCCGCCTCTTTTGGCGGCGGTATAGGGCGGATGCGTCAGACTTGCGGCGCTGCCTGCGGCATGTTTTTGTTGGCGGGGCTGGAAAAAGGCGCCGTCGACGGTAAAGACCGTGAGGGCAAAGCCGCTAATTATGCGCTGGTGCAGGCACTTGCGGAAGAATTCAAGAAACGTAACGGCTCGATGATTTGCGCCGAGTTGCTGGGACTGAAAAAGCCCGAAGGCTCTTCCGTTCCCGAAACCCGTACGGAGCAATACTATGCCAAACGTCCTTGCGCGAAAATGGTGGAAGAAGCCGCGACGATATGGGCTGAGTACTTGGAAAAACAGCGGAAATAAGCCGGCAACAGCCGTTTTTTATGACAGATAAGCGAAAAAAAAGAGAGTTAATGTGTTATGTAACATAAAAATAACTATCTTTGCCGCCGAAATAAAATCTGATTCTTCGTTTGGGGAAGCGGATTTTTAAGCATGTCTAACTAAAAACAAAGAGAAAATGTTAAAAGAAAAAGCCGGTGAAACTGCAGGAAAAATTTGGAACGCACTGAATGAAACTGAAGGTTTAACTGCTAAACAAATCAAGAAAGCTACAAAATTGGTAGATAAGGATTTGTTTTTGGGTCTTGGCTGGTTATTGAGAGAAGACAAAATTTCTACTCAAGAAGTTGAAGGCGAACTGTTTGTAAAGCTGAACTAAGAAAGAGATTAGAATGTTATAAAAAATGCGTTGATACATTTGATATGTTATCAACGCATTTTTTTTTGTCTTCTCCTTTTTGTATCTTTGCGCACCAAAATTTTAGAAACAAATGAAAAAGAATATACGTAACTTTTGTATCATCGCTCATATCGATCACGGTAAATCAACTTTGGCCGACCGTCTGTTGGAGTTCACCAATACTATCCAAGTAACCGAAGGACAGATGCTGGATGATATGGATTTGGAAAAGGAGAGAGGTATCACCATCAAAAGCCATGCTATCCAGATGGAGTATATGTACAAAGGCGAGAAGTATGTTCTGAACCTGATTGACACTCCGGGGCACGTGGACTTTTCCTACGAGGTGTCCCGCTCCATTGCCGCCTGCGAAGGTGCGTTGCTCATAGTGGACGCTTCACAGGGCGTGCAGGCGCAGACCATCTCCAACCTGTATATGGCTATTGAGCATGACTTGGAAATTATTCCGGTTATCAACAAATGCGATATGGCGAGCGCCATGCCCGAAGAGGTAGAGGATGAAATCGTGGAACTGCTCGGTTGCAAGCGTGAAGAGATAATCCGCGCTTCCGGTAAGACGGGAATGGGCGTCGAGGAAATCCTTGCGGCAGTCGTCGAGCGTATTCCTCATCCCGAAGGCGATGAAGAAGCGCCTCTGCAGGCTTTGATATTCGACTCCGTATTCAATTCTTTCCGCGGTATCATCGCTTATTTCAAGATTGTGAACGGTGTGATACGTAAAGGAGACAAAGTGAAATTCTTCAATACGGGCAAGGAGTACGATGCGGATGAAATCGGTGTGCTGAAGATGGATATGGTTGCCCGTCAGGAATTGCGTACGGGCGACGTAGGCTATATTATCTCGGGCATCAAGACTTCCAAAGAGGTAAAGGTGGGCGATACGATTACGCACATAGCCCGTCCGTGCAAGGAAGCGATTGCCGGTTTCGAGGAAGTGAAGCCGATGGTGTTTGCCGGTGTATATCCCATTGAGGCGGAAGACTTTGAGGACTTGCGCTCATCATTGGAGAAGTTGCAGCTGAATGACGCTTCGCTGACTTTCCAGCCCGAATCTTCATTGGCGCTGGGCTTCGGTTTCCGTTGCGGATTCCTGGGATTGCTTCACATGGAGATTGTACAGGAACGTCTGGACCGCGAATTCGATATGAATGTGATTACCACCGTGCCGAATGTATCTTACAATATCTACGATAAGCAAGGGCACATGACTGAGGTGCACAACCCCGGCAGCATGCCCGATCCCACTTTGATAGACCGCATTGAAGAGCCCTATATCCGTGCGTCCGTGATTACCACCACGGACTATATCGGCCCTATCATGACACTCTGTCTGGGCAAGCGCGGCGAACTGGTGAAGCAGGAATATATTTCCGGTAACCGTGTGGAGATATACTATGATATGCCGTTGGGCGAAATCGTTATCGACTTTTACGACAAGCTGAAAAGTATTTCCAAGGGATATGCCTCTTTCGACTATCACGCGAACGGTTTCCGTCCGTCCAAACTGGTGAAGCTGGATATCCTTCTGAACGGCGAACCGGTGGATGCCCTCTCTACCTTGACGCACTTTGACAATGCGTACGAGCTGGGACGCCGTATGTGCGAGAAGCTGAAAGACCTGATTCCGAGACAGCAGTTTGACATTGCCATTCAGGCGGCTATCGGTGCCAAGATTATTTCCCGCGAAACAATCAAGGCAGTCCGTAAGGACGTTACGGCCAAGTGTTATGGCGGTGACGTGAGCCGTAAGCGTAAATTGCTTGAAAAACAGAAGCGGGGTAAGAAAAGAATGAAACAGATTGGTAATGTGGAAGTGCCGCAGAAAGCGTTCTTGGCTGTGCTGAAATTGGATTAGTTGCTAAACAATTCATATGACACAGGGGTTGTTCTCTTTCCGTAGGGCTATCTTGACAACCCCTTTTAAATTTAAACCGAATGAGAAAAGTTCTATCGTTTTCGGCCTTCCTGATGGCAGGCCTGTTCGTTTCCCAATATCTCCCTGTGTGGGCGGGCGGAAACTATAATGCGGTAAAGGCCGTATCGAATGTATTGCTCTATGTCTGCTTGAGTTTTATAATGATTAATGTGGGACGTGAGTTTGAAGTCGATAAATCACGTTGGCAGACATACGCGAAAGATTATGGCGTTGCAATGGCTAACGCCGCCCTGCCCTTGGTTCCGATTGCTATTTATTATGTTTTTGTCCTGCTTCCGCCCGAATACTGGAATAGTTGGGAAGCGTGGAAAGAGAATCTCCTGTTGAGCCGTTTTGCGGCTCCCACTTCCGCCGGTATTTTGTTTACCATGCTGGCCGCCATCGGCTTAAAGACAAGCTGGGTTTACAAGAAAATTCAAGTGCTGGCTATCTTTGATGATTTGGATACCATCCTTCTGATGATTCCGCTTCAGATTATGATGATCGGCCTGCGCTGGCAGCTTCTGGTGATTGTTTTCATTGTATTTCTTTTGCTCTCTTTCGGTTGGAAACAACTGGGAAAATACGACTGGCGGCAGGATTGGAAAGCCATTCTGGTATATTCGGCCGTAGTGTTTGCGTGTACGCAGGCTGTATATCTCATCAGCAAGCATTTGTATGGTGAGGCAGGCAGTATTCATATAGAGGTGCTGCTGCCCGCTTTCGTCTTGGGAATGGTGATGAAGCACAAGGAGCATGACACACCGGCGGAACGTAAAGTTTCCACGGGGATTTCTTTCCTCTTTATGTTTCTGGTTGGAATGAGCATGCCCCGGTTTCTGGGTGTGGACTTTGCGGAGGCGTCGTTGGGACAGCACTCGGTTACGGGTTCGCAGGAGATGATGTCGTGGGGAATGATTATGTTTCATGTACTGATAGTGTCGTTATTGTCTAATATCGGTAAACTGTTTCCGGTATTCTTTTACAAAGACCGTAAGTTCAGCGAGCGTCTGGCGCTCTCTATCGGTATGTTTACCCGCGGTGAAGTAGGGGCGGGGGTAATCTTTATCGCTCTTGGATATAGTTTGGGCGGCCCGGCATTGATAATTTCCGTATTAACCATAGTGCTTAATTTAATTTTAACGGGTATCTTTGTTCTGTGGGTAAAGAAGCTGGCGTTGTTGAGTTATGGAAGTGTGACGGAATGAAATGTCGGCTACGCTTCCTTTCCCGAAGAAAGATGAAACCTTCAATCAAATACTTATGATTATTCTACGTACCGTGAAAAACATTTCGTCGCTGAACATAGTGGCGAGTATTCTTTTATTTCTCACCGCTATCCTGGCTGCCGTCGTGGCCAATTCGTCTTTATCGCCGATATACCAGGACTTTCTGCTTCAGGAGCTTCACTTGCGCATCGGGAATTTCAATCTGCTCTCTCACGGCGGGCATCCGTTGAAGATGATAGAGTTCATAAACGACTGCCTGATGACTGTTTTCTTTCTGGCAGTGGGGTTGGAGATAAAGCGTGAATTGCTGGTAGGCGAACTGTCTTCCGTCCGAAAGGCGGCTTTGCCTTTTATCGCGGCATGCGGCGGTATGCTGGTTCCGGTGGTCATCTACTCGCTTCTGGTGGTTTCCGGTACTCCCGAAACGCGCGGCATGGCTATTCCTATGGCTACGGACATCGCTTTTTCTTTGGGAGTGCTCAGTTTGCTGGGTAAGCGTGTGCCGTTGAGCCTGAAGGTATTTCTGACGGCGTTCGCTGTGGTGGACGATATTGGCGGGATATTGGTTATCGCACTGTTTTATAGCGTTGACGTGGCATACGGGTATTTGATAGTGGCGGCTGTTCTGTATGTATTCCTCTACTATATGGGCAAGTTTGGGGTGACGCAGAAGATATTCTTTCTGTTCTTCGGTATAATAATCTGGTATTTGTTCCTGCAATCGGGCATACATAGTACAATCTCGGGCGTGATACTGGCGTTTGTGATACCGGCGCGTCCCCGTTTGGACGCGGGTAAATATATCAAGCGCATCCGTGACGTCATAGGGGAGTTTCCGGTTTCCAAATCAGATAATATCGTGCTGACCAATGCGCAGATTGCTACGCTGAAGCAGGTGGAGCAGGCGTCCGATTATGTTATCAGTCCGTTGCAGTCGTTGGAAGACAATCTGCATGGAGCTGTAAACTTCGTGATTCTGCCGTTGTTTGCCTTTGCCAATGCGGGTGTGGTGTTCAGCGGTAGCGGCAGTATCGTGGGAGATGTGAGCGTGGCTGTGGCCGCAGGGCTGCTGTCAGGCAAATTCCTGGGAATATATCTGTTTACGTGGCTGGCGATAAAGAGCGGTTTGGCCTTGATGCCTGCGGGTATGAACTGGAAGAATATAGCCGGTGTTTCCTTGTTGGGCGGTATCGGCTTTACCGTATCTTTGTTCATCGCCAATCTTTCCTTTGCGGGCGAATACCCGGAATTGCTGAATCAGGCGAAGTTCGGTGTGCTTGTAGGGACGGTGCTTGCCGGGGTATTGGGATATGCGGTGCTGAATACGGTGCTGCCGAAAACCACGAAAACAAAGTAGCTTATTTCAGGAAGATATGCTTCGGAAAGAGCGGGTTCCCGCTCCCGGACTTTACTCCTTGATATGAATCAGCATATTTGCCAGAATTGCCGTAACTCCCCCCGTCGTGATGCCGGATGAGAAGATATTCCGTAGCGTTTCCGGCAGTTGGCACAGTATCTCGGGAACCAGTTCCACGCTCAAGCCGAGGGAAAAACTGACGGCCATGACAAGAGTAGCCTTTCGGTTGATTTCTTGCGCCGCGATGATGCGGATACCGGCTGCGGCCAACCCCCCCCACCACACACCGGCCGGTAGAAGGCTACCGTACCGAACATCAGCAGCGTAGCGCCGCCCAATACCGGTTCGGGCATCAGCGAAAATACCAGTCCCACGGCGGGAAACAGGCCGAGCAGTACAAGAAAGGCCGCAATGTAATATCCCACATACCGGCTGGCAACTCCCGTCAGTTGTATCATCCCGTTGTTTTGCGCAAAAACGGAGTTCGGGAAAGAATTGAGCGCACCCGCCAGCATGGAGTTGAAGCCGTCGGCGAGGATGCCGCCCGAAGCGCGTTTCACGAATGTTTCTCCTTCTACCGGTTCGCCGGAGATAAGGGAATTGGCCGTAATGTCGCCATACGCCTCAATGGCGGTAATCATAAAAATCAGTCCCAACGCGATAATGGTGGATAAGTCGAAAGCCAGCCCGTAGCGGAAAGGCATCGGCAGATTGAAACCGCCGTAGCTTTGTATCGAGGAGAAATCTACAACCCCCATGCACCACGCCACGATGTAACCTATCACTAATCCGATGACAATGGAGCTCATGCGCAGGTACCGGTTGGAACTCCGGTTGAAGGCGATGATAAGCAACAGAACCAATGCGGCAAGTCCCACATGGCGGAAACTGCCGAAGCTGCCGTCGGCCTGTGCGATGGCTCCGCCGCCGCAGGCGGTAATTCCCACTTTTATCAGACTCATTCCGATAAGGGTAACTACAATGCCGGATATCAGCGGCGTAATAATCTTCTTGGTGTACTTCAGCACCCGGCTTATCAGCATCTCCACGCTTGAAGCCGCCATACAGGAACCGAAAATCAGTGGAAGCCCACCCGCCATGCCGGCGGAAATGATGGGGCCGATGAACGAGAAGCTGGTTCCCTGAATGCACAGCAGCCCGGTGCCTAACCCGCCGAACCTGCGGCATTGGATAAACGTGGATATGCCGGATGCAAACAGCGCCATGGAAACCAGGTAACCGGTTGTTTCCGTATCGAGCTTCAGCGCTCCCGCAATGATGAGCGGCGGGGTGATGATGGCTACGAATATGGCCAGCAGATGTTGCAACGCGGCAAAGAAGGCTTCCTTGAAGGGCGGCTTGTCGTTCAAGCCGTAAATCAGTCCGTTTTCCTGTTGTTTTTCCATTGCTCCGGGTTATCTGATTTTGATTTCGCAGTTGTCGAGGCTTTCGATGATGGCCAGAGATTCTACATGAATACCTTGGCTGCGCAGCTCGTCGCCTCCGTGCTGAAAGGCTTTCTCTATGATGAATCCCATACCTACCAGCTCCGCGCCGGCTTGCTTCACCAAGTCCATAATGCCTTTGGCGGCGTTTCCGTTGGCGAGGAAATCATCGATGAAAAGCACCTGGTCGCCGGGAGTGAGGAAATCTTTGCTGACGCATACGTCGTACGAACGTTGTTTGGTGAATGAGTATACGGAAGTAATCAGCATATTGTCCATGGTGCTCGGCTTCTTTTTCTTGGCGAACACTACGGGAAGTTCCAGCAGATAGCCTACCATAATGGCGGGGGCGATGCCGCTGGCCTCGACGGTGATAATCTTGTTGATATTGGTAGAAGCGAAGCGTCTGACGAACTCCACGCCGATGGATTTCATCAGAATCGGGTCCATTTGATGATTGATGAAGTTATCTACTTTCAATATACCTCCCGGATAGCATTTTCCGTCTTTCAGAATACGGTCTTTTAAAATTCTCATAATATAACAGGTCTTGTCTTTAGATTTATTCTTTGTCTTCTTGTTCTGTTTCTTCTTGCGCCTCTTCTCTGGGCAGCAGTCTTGCCGAGATGCGTTTCTTCGGAGTAAGGCTCATGTCTTTCAGCATTTCCGCTTGGCGGACTACGCTGCCGTTGCCTTCGGACAGTTGGTTGAGCGCTTTGTCATAGTCTTTTTGCAGGCTTGTCATGCGGTCGCCGAGGGTGAGGAAAGTGTCGGTGAAACCTACAATCTTTTCGTATAAGGCCGTGCCGCGCTTGATGATGGCCTGCACGTTTTTCACTTGGTTTTCCCGCTTCCACAGGTCGAGCGAGAGACGCAGGGCGCTGATGAGGTTCGTGGGGCTCATCAGTACGACTTTCTTGTTGTAGGCGTACTCCCAAAGGTTGGCGTCGCTTTGTATGGCAAGCAGGTAAGCGCCCTCTGTGGGGATAAACATCATGACGAAATCCGGCGACTTGATGTCGTAGTGCGAATAGTCTTTCCGGCTGAGCTCGTCGATGTGGTTGCGGACGGACTGCAGATGCGCTTTGAGCCAGCGCGCCTGTTCTTCGCGGTCTTCGGCGGATGTATAGGCGGCGTAGGCGGTGAGGGAGACTTTGGAGTCTATTATCATCTCGCGCTCATCGGGGTACTTGATGAGGATGTCGGGTTGCATCTTTTGGCCGCTTTCTTCGCTGACAATCACTTCGCCGCGTTCGTCTTTCAGGAACTCCTGACGGAAATAGTGCTCGCCTTCAATCAGGCCGGACGCCTGCAACAGACGTTCCAGAATCATTTCACCCCAGTTGCCTTGCATCTTGGAATCGCCTTTCAAGGCACGTGTCAGGTTGTTGGCGTCTTCACTGAGGCGGTTGTTCAGTTCCACCAGTTCTTTGATGCGTTCTCCCAGAGAGAAACGTTCTTTGGCTTCGGTACTGTATACTTGCTCCACCTTTTCCTTGAAGTCTTTTATCTTCTCGTCCAGCGGGCGCAGAAGATTGCCCAGATGCTCGGCGTTCAGCTTGGTGAAATCTTCCGTCTTGCTTTGGAAGATGCGGTTTGAAAGGTTCTCAAACTCGGTGTTCATACGCTTGTGCAAGGCTTCGGCTTCTTCTTTCTGTTCGGCGAGGCGTTGTTCCCATTGCCGTTGCTGCTGGGTGATGCGCTCGCTAAAGGAACGTTCCTGCTCGGCGAGGCGTTCGTTGAAGCCGCGTGCCTGTTCGGAAATGCGTTCGGCAAACAGCCGTTCTTGTGTGCTAAGGCGTTCCGCTGCTTGGCGGCCGGCTTCTTGCAAGCGTTCTTCGGCAACGGAGCGCTCGCGGGCGATACGCTCTTCGGCAGTGCGGTTCAGTAACGCTTCACGCGCTTCGGCGGCCTCTACTTGTGTTTTTAGGGCGGCGGCTTTTCTGCCGGCCATCAGATAGCCGATGACGGCTCCTGCGATAATTCCAACGAGTAATAGTATGATATTCATAATTGTGTATGGGGAAATAAAGTTTCAATGGGCTGAACATTCGGTATCAAAGGGTGGTATCCGCCGTACCAACGGTTGGTACCGATAATACCAGCGGTTGGTACAAGCAATACCAAAGCGTGGTACGAGGAATACCAACGGTTGGTACGGAGAGTACCACACCGGGGAATGTCTTGCAGCCTGCGGGCTTATGCCTATTGCGTCAGTATCTCGTTTCCGTTTTCGGTAATGAGAATCATGCTTTCCCATTGGGCGGAAGGCAGACCGTCGTCGGTGCATACTGTCCAGCCGTCGGCTTCGTCGATGAAGACCTCGTATGTGCCCATGTTAATCATCGGCTCGATGGTGAACGTCATGCCCGGTACTATCAGCATGCCCGTACCGCGCTTGCCGAAGTGCTCTACGTCCGGTTCTTCGTGGAACTTGATGCCTACGCCATGTCCGCAAAGGTCGCGCACTACGCTGTAACCGTTCTTCTCGGCATGCTCCTGGATGGCGGCTCCCACATCGCCCAATCGGGCCCAGGGCTGTGCGGCCTGTATGCCGATGTCACGGCACTCTTTGGTCACCTGCACCAGACGTTGCATCTCGGGACGGACGTCGCCAATCATGTACATGCGCGATGCGTCGGAGAAATATCCTTTATATATGGTGGATACATCCACGTTTACAATATCTCCGCTGCGCAGGAACTCTTTGGTGCTGGGGATGCCATGACACACCACATCGTTGATGCTGACGCATACGCTCTTGGGAAAGCCCTCGTACAGGAAAGGGGCGGGGATGGCATCGTGGTCGGTCGTGAAACAGTATACCAGATGGTCTATCTCTGCCGTAGACATTCCCTCACGGATATTCTCAGAGATGTAATCGAGCAATGCGGTGTTTATCTTTGCGCTTTCGCGTATGCCGGCCAGTTGCTCTTCCGTGCGCAGCAAGTGGCGTGACGGCAATTTATATCCTTCTCTTTTATAATGTTGAATCTTGGCTTCTACTTCGTCGGAATAGTTTTTAGGAGCAAACCGGACTCCTTTTACGGACTTCTTCATTATTGCATATTTTATAAACGATGTGCAAAAATACGAATAATTTAAGTGTGAGTATTTATAATGTTTGAATAATTAGAAACTAATCCGTACTTATTCTATGAGAACAATAAAAAAGGGACGCTTTCCAAAGCATCCCTTTTGCGTATACATCGGTTTGTATTGATTAGAATTCGTAGTGGAAACCGAATGAGAGGTCTTCGCTTTTGAGGTTGAAACCGTAACCGCTGCCGGCGTTCATATAGTCGTCCCTGTAACCCAGGAAACCGCATTTGGCAAGTACGCTGAACTTGTCGTTCAGCTTGATGGCGATGCCCGGTTTGAAACCGATTTCAAAACCGTTTACGGCATCGGCGCCTTTCACCTTTTGAGTGGAGAAGCCCAGACCGCCATCGATGAACAGGCGGACAACCTTGTTTTCATAATAAGAGTAACGTGCGTATGGAGCAAGGCCGAAAGCATTGTATTTTCCTTCGTCCAGTTTGCTGTGCGAGAATGTCAATATACCGCCGACAGCCCATTTTTCATTCAGGTTGTATCCTACTTCCGGATTCAGCGTGAAAGTCGTTGCGTCGACATCGTCGTTGTGCCATAAAGATACTGTTCCGCCAACATACACTTGTGCTTTTGCTGATAAAGCAGCCATTGCGACAAATAATAAGATTACAAACTTTTTCATTTTCTTCTTACCTTTTAGTTATACAAATTGTTATTGAACCGTGAATAAGAATATATCCGAGCTCCGACCGGCAGAATGGTTGAAGTTCTTGTTGACATGTTCTTTATTCGGGGTGCAAAAGTATAGGTTACATTCGTATGAGACAAATTTTTAGTTACTTTTTTATAAAATAAAGAATCGGGAACGGTACAATGCATTACTTTTGCAGCGGTAAAAAGTTTGTTTTACAGGTTGTATTTTTTCAAATGAAGAAGAGTCTTATTGCGTTAGCGTTCGGCACCTTAGGATTGGGTATCGCCGAATTTACGATGATGGGCATTTTGCCCTATGTTGCCGCTGATTTGAATATCAGTATTCCCGTTGCGGGACATTTTATTTCCGCCTATGCGCTGGGCGTATGCGCCGGTGCTCCCATGTTGATTTTGGCGCGTAAACGTCCGTTGAAGCATATTCTGCTGGCATTGATGGCTTTGATGCTGGTAGGAAATCTGGGGGCTGCGGTGGCTCCCGATTATTGGTCGTTGCTGGCGGCGCGTTTCATTTCGGGCTTGCCGCATGGGGCATACTTCGGAGTTGCTTCCATTGTGGCGGGTAAGCTGGCTGACGAGGGTAGAAGTTCCGAAGCCCGCAACGGTCAGCGGGGGTTAGAGCTCCCGATGCCGTATCCATTATGATAGCGGGGATGACGGTCGCCAATCTGTTTGGCGTTCCGCTGGGCACTTCCTTGAGCCACATGCTCTCGTGGCGCGTTACATTCTTGCTGGTGGGTTGCTGGGGCTTGATAGTTCTTTATTATATATGGCGCTGGGTGCCTGTGGTAGAGGGGCTGAAAGATACCGGATTCAAGGGACAATTCCGTTTCCTGAAGACACCCGCTCCCTGGTTGATATTGGGGGCGACGGCTTTGGGCAATGGCGGCGTATTCTGCTGGTATAGCTATATCACGCCGTTGCTGACGAACGTTTCGGGTTTCAGCCCCGAGAGTGTGACGGCGTTAATGGTTCTGGCGGGATTTGGTATGGTGGTCGGCAATCTGGTGAGCGGACGGCTTTCCGATAAATATACTCCGGGCAAGGTTGGCATGGTGGTGCAGGGCATGATTTGCATTGTGCTGTTGATGCTGTTTTTCCTGTCGCCCAATCCGTGGTGCTCCGCCATATTGATGGCTCTTTGTACGGCGGGGCTGTTTGCGGTGTCGAGCCCCGAACAGGTATTGATTATCCGCGTAGCTCCCGGCGGGGAGATGCTGGGCGGCGCCTGTGTGCAAATGGCATTCAATCTGGGCAATGCCATCGGAGCATACGTAGGAGGCCTGGCTCTTAGTGGCGGATACCGTTATCCGGCTTTGGCAGGCGTGCCTTTTGCGCTGACAGGTTTCATCTTATTCGTTATCTTCTATAAGAAATTTCAGTCTAAATATTAAGCATCTCATTATTTTTATGTATGTTTGCCCGTAAATATTAACTAAACTTGATAATTATGAAGATTTTGAACTTAGTGAAGATAGTGTTGTTATGCGTAATGACTATCGGGCTGGCTTCTTGCGGGGATGATAACTACTATACCATACAGAATACCGATGAGAAGTTATGCAGCGATGCTTGGATGGAAGATTATACGACCGACGAGGGAGAATGCAGACATATATTGGAATTCACAAAGGGAAAGCAGAATGGCAAAGAAGTTCTTTCCGGAAAAGAAACGCTGATAGTCTATGAAGTCGGTAAGATGAAGACTACGGAGAGTGATTTCACATGGCGGTGGATAGATAACTCGAGAGAGGGACTTGTTCTGAATTACGGAGCCGGTGAGATAAAGTACTTTGAGAATGTTTGGGTACGTGACCATTACCTCTCCGGAAAATTGGATGGAGAAATCATAATGTTGACCGCCTCCAAGTCTATGACTAACCGGAATTAGAAATAAAAGATAATGAGAAAATATTTAGGTATACTGTTTTTATTCACATTGACATTAACTCTTACGTCATGTGAAGAAGATGATCAATATGATATAGAATCTATCTTTATAGATCGCGCATGGACAGGAGATGTTGGCATGAATGCCGATTATGGAGAACCTCTTTTTAGTACATTTACATTTGGTTGGGATGGATTTGGTGAAGAATATCAGTATTATCAGTTGGATGGTAGGCTCTATGAGCATTTCCGTTTCCAGTGGTATTGGGAGGATAGTAGCAATCGGAATCTTGTATTAGATTATGGTAGAGCCGGAATATCTTATATGGATGATGTAAGAATCGCAGGAAATCGAATGTATGGAACTTTTTATTTATCGAATGATGCTGTTCCATTTGAGTTTAGATTAGATATGGAATAAAATAAAAAAGAAAGGGTGTATATCAAAGTGAATCTCAACTTTCATTCTGATATACACCCTTTTACTTGGATATACCTTATTGTTTCTTTAGGAATAATTTCTTGAAGTCTCCCGGATAAGGCGTTTCAAACTGCATCAACTCTCCGGTCACAGGATGATAGAAGCAGAGCTTGAAAGCGTGTAATGCCAATCGTCCGATAGGATTTACCTCTTCCAATCCATACCGTCCGTCACCTATGATGGGATGTCCCAAATCCTGCATGTGCACACGAATCTGATTCTTGCGTCCCGTCTCCAGATTCAACTCTACGAGTGAGAACCCGTTGGCGCGTTTAATGGTGCGGTAGTGGGTGATTGCTTCTTTTCCGCCATCGTCTGTCGGGTTGGAATATACGTACAGCTTGCGGTCGGTGAGCCAAGACCTTACCATGCCGGCATTGTTTTCCATTTCGCCCGCAACGACGGCTACATAACGCCTGTCGGTCACAATGTCATGCCAGTTGTCGCGCAATGTGTTCTGCGTCTTTTCGTCTTTGGCAAACATCATCAATCCCGAAGTATCACGGTCCAGGCGATGGACGATGTACACACGGTGCTGTCTGCCCGACCGCTGAACATATTCGTTCAATATGGTATAGGCAGTGCGTTCTTTCTGTCTTTCCGTATTGACGGACAACAGACCCTGCATCTTCTCGACGACAATGATATATGCATCCTCATATACAATCTTCAGCAGTTTGTTGCTGAACTCTTTACGTCCTTTCTCGCGGCTGATTTGCACTTTCATGCCCGGTTTCAAAGGGAAATTGTACTGCGTTGTGATAACACTGTCCACATATACAATTCGTTTGCTCAATAATGATTTCAACTTGGTACGGCTGGCATCCGGCATTTTGGCAGCCAGGAATTCCATCAGTTCCATCGGCTCTTTTACCATGTAGTCCGTATATTGCGTGCGGGCTCTTGCCATGTTTCTTTCTTTTGCCACGAGTATAATAATTTGTAATTAATGATTCGTTTCAATTCTCAAGCCTTTCAACTCTTAAACTTCTGCTTTCAGTTCAAGCAGTACCACGTTCTCCACATGGTGCGTATGCGGGAACATGTCTACCGGCTGTACGGCTTTTACTTTGTATTTTGCATCGAGCAACTGCAAGTCCCTTGCCTGCGTGGCAGGATTACAGCTCACATACACGATGCGTTTCGGCTCGGCAAACAAGATAACATCCACCACATCCTGATGCATACCGGCACGGGGGGGATCGGTGATGATTACATCCGGACGGCCGTATTCGTTGATGAAATCCTGCGTCAGCATATCTTTCATATCGCCGGCAAAGAACAGCGTATTCTTGATGCCGTTGATTTCCGCATTGACCTTGGCGTCTTCGATGGCTTCGGGCACGTATTCGATTCCGATAACCTGACGCGCCTGCTTGGATACGAAGTTGGCAATGGTTCCCGTGCCCGTATAAAGGTCGTATACCAGTTCGTTGCCTGTGAGTCCTGCGAAATTGCGGGCTACTTTATATAGATTGTATGCCTGTTCGGAGTTCGTCTGATAGAACGATTTGGGGCCTACCTTGAAACGCAGGCCTTCCATTTCCTCAAAGATATGGTCTTTGCCTTTGAACGTATGCACGTCGAGGTCTGTAATGGTATCGTTGCACTTATTATTAATAATGTATAATAACGACGTGATTTCGGGGAAAGTATCCGCCACATACTGCAACAGTTGTTTGAACAAAGCCATTTCCTCGTCTTTCTCAATCTTGCAGATAAGGATTACCATCAACTCGCCGGTACTGGACGTGCGCACAATCATATTGCGCAACATCCCTTCCTGCGTACGCAGATTGATGAACGAGTAATCGTGCTCGTAGGCATAGTCGCGTACCGCATTGCGGATACGGTTGGATATATCATCCTGCAGCCAGCATTTCTCTATGGCCAATACCTTGTCGAAGGCGTTGGGAATGTGGAAACCTACCGCGTTCATTTGCTCGTACACCACGTTTTGCCGGACTTCTTCCGCAGTCAGCCAGCGTTTGTTGGAAAAAGTGTATTCGAGTTTATTCCGATAGAACTCCGTTTTCTCGGAGCCGAGTATCGGCGATATTTCCGGAAGCTCTACTTTCCCGATGCGGGTAAGGTTGTCCGTTACTTGTTTTTGCTTGTATTTTATTTGCTCTGAATAGGGGAGCACCTGCCATTTGCAACCGCCACATACACCGTAATGTTGACAAAACGGGACTGCTCTTACCGGTGAGTATTGGTGGAACTTCACCGCTTCCGCTTCTGCGTAATTATGCTTTTTTCTCTTGATTTGCAGGTCTACCACGTCACCCGGAACGACGTATGGTACGAAAATTACCAAATCATTGACCTTTGCGATGGCTTTTCCTTCGGCAGCCACATCTGTAATCTCCACCTTTTCTAACAGGGGAAGTTCTTTTCTCTTTCTTGCCACTTTTACACCAGTATAATAAATTCAGTGGCAAAAATAGGTATTTTTTCGGGATTTCTCTCTATGAATCGGAATATTAAATTTTGCAATGTCGAAATTGCATTTTGCCTTAAAGTTTTTTCTTAAAAAGTTTTCTAGTCTGCGAAATATACTTAGATTTGCGAACAGAAAAATGAAAAAAATCACAATCAAGAACTTTAAATTTATATTATGGACAAAAAAAGAGTTTATACCTTTGGTAACGGCCAGGCGGAAGGAAAAGCCGGCATGAGAAACCTTTTGGGAGGTAAGGGAGCTAACTTGGCAGAGATGAACCTTATCGGAGTTCCGGTTCCTCCGGGCTTTACAATTACGACAGAAGTTTGTACAGAATATTATGAAATGGGGCAGGACAAGGTTGTTGCTCTGTTGAAACAGGAAGTGGAAAACGCCATCGCACACGTAGAAACGCTGATGCGTTCTAAATTCGGCGATGTGGAGAACCCGTTGTTGGTTTCCGTACGTTCGGGCGCGCGCGCTTCCATGCCGGGTATGATGGATACGATTCTTAACCTCGGTTTGAACGATGAAGTGGTGGAGGGCCTGATTCGCAAGACGGGCAACGCTCGCTTTGCATGGGACTCTTACCGCCGTTTTGTACAGATGTACGGTGATGTTGTATTGGGAATGAAGCCGGTAAACAAAGAAGATGTAGACCCCTTCGAAGCTATTATAGAAGATGTGAAACATGCCAAAGGCGTGAAGTTGGATAATGAACTGGAAGTGGAAGACCTCAAGGAACTCGTAAAGAGATTCAAGGCCGCCGTTAAGGAACAGACCGGAAAAGATTTCCCGACTTGCGCTTACGAACAGTTGTGGGGAGCTGTCTGCGCCGTGTTCAACTCATGGATGAACGAACGCGCTATCCTTTATCGTAAAATGGAAGGAATTCCCGACGAGTGGGGTACTGCCGTAAGCGTTCAGGCAATGGTGTTCGGTAATATGGGCGACACTTCCGCTACGGGAGTTTGCTTCAGCCGTGACGCCGCTACGGGCGAAGACCTTTTCAACGGCGAATATCTGATTAATGCGCAAGGTGAAGACGTTGTGGCGGGGGTATCCGTACTCCGCAGCAGATTACCATCGTCGGTTCCAAGCGTTGGGCTGAACTTGCCGGCGTGAGCGAAGAAGAGCGTGCCGCCAAATATCCTTCCATGGAAGAGGCGATGCCCGAAATCTATAAGGAACTGGATGCTTTGCAAACCAAATTGGAAAATCACTATAGAGATATGCAGGATATGGAGTTCACCGTACAGGAAGGTAAGCTCTGGTTCCTTCAGACACGCAACGGTAAGCGTACCGGTGCCGCTATGGTAAAGATTGCCACCGACTTGTTGCATCAAGGCATGATTGACGAAAAAACGGCCTTGTTGCGTTGTGAACCCAATAAGCTGGACGAATTGCTTCACCCCGTATTTGATAAGACGGCTTTGAAGCAGGCTAAAGTGCTTACCCGCGGTCTTCCGGCTTCTCCGGGTGCGGCTTGCGGTCAGATCGTGTTCTTTGCCGAAGACGCTGCCGAATGGCATGCCGGCGGTAAGCGTGTGGTGATGGTGCGTATCGAAACTTCTCCGGAAGATTTGGCCGGTATGGCCGTTGCCGAAGGCATCCTGACGGCACGTGGCGGTATGACTTCACACGCTGCCGTTGTGGCCCGCGGTATGGGTAAATGTTGCGTATCCGGTGCAGGCGCATTGAATATCGACTACAAAGCCCGTACGGTAGAGGTAGATGGCGTTGTGTTGAAAGAAGGCGACTTCATTTCTTTGAACGGTAGCACCGGTGAGGTTTACAAAGGAAAGGTAGAAACAAAAGCAGCCGAATTGTCCGGTGATTTTGCCGAATTGATGCAGTTGGCTGATAAATATACGAAATTGCAGGTACGTACCAATGCCGATACTCCGCATGATGCAGAGGTCGCACGTAATTTCGGAGCGGTGGGTATCGGTCTTTGCCGTACGGAACACATGTTCTTCGAAGGTGAGAAAATCAAGGCTATGCGTGAGATGATTCTGGCGGAAGATGCGGAAGGACGCCGCAAGGCACTGGCTAAGATTCTGCCGTACCAGCAGGCTGACTTTAAGGGTATCTTCAAGGCGATGGCCGGTTGTCCGGTAACCGTTCGTTTGCTTGACCCGCCTTTGCACGAATTCGTTCCCCATGATTTGAAGGGACAGCAGGAAATGGCGGATACCATGGGCGTAAGCTTGCAGTATATCCAGCAGCGTGTGGAAGCGCTTTGCGAACATAACCCGATGTTGGGTCACCGTGGTTGCCGTTTGGGTAATACTTATCCCGAAATCACGCAGATGCAGACACGGGCTATCCTCGGCGCCGCTTTGGAATTGAAAAAAGAGGGCGTTGAGACACATCCTGAAATCATGGTTCCGCTGACGGGTATCTTGTACGAGTTCAAGCAGCAGGAAGAGGTTATCCGCGCCGAAGCGGCCAAGTTGTTTGCCGAAGTTGGCGACAGCATCGATTTCAAAGTAGGTACGATGATTGAAATTCCGCGTGCGGCTCTTACTGCAGACCGTATCGCTTCTTCTGCGGAATTCTTCTCATTCGGTACGAATGACTTGACGCAGATGACTTTCGGCTATTCACGTGATGATATCGCTTCTTTCTTGCCTATCTATCTGGAGAAGAAGATTCTGAAGGTAGACCCGTTCCAAGTGCTCGACCAGAATGGAGTAGGACAGTTGGTACGTATGGCTACCGAAAAAGGCCGTGCCATTCGTCCGGACTTGAAGTGCGGTATTTGCGGTGAGCATGGTGGTGAGCCTTCTTCCGTGAAATTCTGCCACAAGGTAGGTTTGAACTATGTCAGCTGTTCTCCGTTCCGCGTGCCTATCGCAAGACTTGCAGCGGCGCAGGCAGCCATAGAAGATTAAGAAATGACAAGAACGCCGTAAGGCGAACTGGATAGGGCAATCAGGCCGTAACTCTCATTTGCATGGGATTACGGCCTGATTTATTTGTAAAGCACGGGGTCTTCCGGCTTCTATTTCTGTACATTGCACGGAATAAGCAATAAAAAACGCATCTGTGGCTTTTTACAGCTTACAGATGCGTTGCAACAGGGTTTTATAAGGGGTTGCTTATTTCATTCGTTTTCCTACTGTATCCCAGTCCACGATGCTCCAAAGAGCGTTGACATGGTCGGCGCGTTTATTCTGATAATCCAGGTAGTAAGCATGTTCCCAAACGTCGAAGCCCAGCAGCGGGGTCAGTCCCGAACGTACGGGATTGCTTCCGTTGGCTTCTTTGGTGATCTGTAGAATCATCTATTTTGTCCATTCTATTCCGTTGGCTTCTTTGGTGATATGCAGTTTACCGTTCTTGTCTACCGACAGCCATGCCCAGCCCGAGCCGAATAATCCGACTGCCGCTGCATTAAACTCTTTCTTGAAGTTCTCGAAACTACCGAAATCACGTTTGATAGCTTCCGCCAGCTTCCCGGTGGGTTCGCTTTGAGACGGTTTCGGAGAGAATTGCAGGAAGTATAATGTGTGGTTCAGCACTTGTCCGGCATTATTAAAAATAGCGCCGTCGGGTGCGGTAGCTACGATAGTAACCAAATCTTTGTTTTCATACTCCGTACCCGGAACAAGATTGTTCAGATTGTTCACGTACGTTTGCAGGTGTTTACCGTAATGGTAATCTATTGTTTGCTGACTGATTACAGGTTCCAGCGCGTTGTTTGCGTAAGGAAGTTTTGGCATTTCATGTGTCATAATCATTATCATTAAAGACATTAATAACGTATTCATAAGTTCAATTATTTAGTTTTGAAACTTTACTATACTAACGTGATAACCTATGGAATTGTTCGCTGGTGTCCGAACCTTTTTTTATCTTTGTGCCCGAACTTTACCCGTTAGATGATTAGGAATATGTCCGATTATATACAAGAATTGAATGAGGGACAGCGTGCTGCGGTGCTCTACAATGACGGCCCGTCACTGGTGATAGCCGGTGCGGGTTCGGGAAAAACCCGTGTACTGACCTACAAAATAGCTTATCTGTTGGAGAACGGTTATCAGCCCTGGAACATTCTTGCGCTTACCTTTACTAATAAGGCAGCCCGTGAGATGAAAGAGCGCATTGCCCGGCAAGTAGGTATAGAACGTGCGCGCCATCTTTGGATGGGGACATTCCATTCCATATTTTTGCGCATTCTGCATGCGGAAGCCGCACAGATAGGATTTACCTCGAAGTTCACCATTTATGATACGGCGGACAGCAAAAGCCTGTTGCGCTCTATCATCAAGGAAATGGGACTGGATGAAAAGGTGTACAAGCCGGGTATGGTGCAGTCTCGTATCTCCAACGCTAAGAACCACTTGGTGTCTCCTGCGGGCTATGCCAACAACAAAGAAGCCTACGAAGGCGATTGCGCCGTCAAGATGCCCGCCCTGCGCGATATTTACCGCCGCTATTGGGAACGTTGCCGACAGGCGGATGCTATGGATTTCGATGATTTGCTGTTTTATACTTTCCTGCTTTTCCGCGACCATCCGGATGTGCTTGCCCGCTATCAGTCGCAGTTTCGCTATATTTTGGTGGACGAGTATCAGGACACCAACTTTGCCCAACACAGTATTGTGCTTCAGTTGGCGAAAGAGCATCAGCACGTCTGTGTGGTGGGTGATGATGCGCAAAGTATTTATTCTTTCCGGGGGGCGGATATTGATAACATTCTGTATTTTACAAAGGTATATCCGGGTACGAAAGTTTTTAAGTTGGAACAAAATTACCGTTCCACCCAAACGATTGTCTCTGCCGCCAACAGTCTGATAGAAAAGAATCAGCGGCAAATTCGCAAGGAAGTCTTTTCGGAAAAGGAGAGGGGAGAGGCTATCGGGGTGTATCAGGCATACAGTGATGTGGAAGAGGGCGATATTGTAATCAACAAGATAGCCGAATTGCGCCGGCAGGAGAATTACGCTTATTTCGACTTTGCCATACTCTATCGTACCAACGCGCAGAGCCGCGTCTTCGAGGAAGCCATGCGCAAACGCAGCATGCCGTATCGCATTTACGGCGGACTGTCTTTCTATCAGCGTAAGGAAATAAAAGATGTAATCGCCTATTTCCGTCTGGCAGTCAATCCGAATGATGAAGAAGCCTTCAAACGTATCATCAACTATCCGGCACGCGGAATAGGCGATACGACGGTAAGCAAAATCACTGCCGCCGCCACTGACAACAATGTAAGCCTGTGGACCGTACTCTGCGAACCGCTGACTTATGGAGTGAATATCAACAAAGGGACAGCGGGCAAGCTGCAAGGTTTTCGCGACTTGATAGCCGGATTTATAGAGGGCGTTACCGAAAAGAATGCCTACGAACTCGGTACGGAGATAATCCGTCAGTCCGGTATCATCAATGATGTTTGCCAAGACAATTCTCCAGAAAACCTCAGTCGCAAGGAGAATATCGAAGAACTTGCAAACGGTATGGGCGACTTCTGCGCCCAGCGGCAGGAAGAGGGTAACACCAATATCACACTGAGTGATTTCCTTTCGGAAGTCTCCTTGCTTACCGACCAAGATTCGGACAAGGACGGAGACGATGCAAAGATAACCCTGATGACCGTACATTCCGCCAAAGGGTTGGAATTTAAGAATGTCTTTGTGGTAGGGATGGAAGAAGAGTTGTTCCCCAGCGGTATGGCGGGAGACTCTCCGAAGGCGCTGGAAGAAGAACGCCGTCTGTTCTATGTAGCCATAACCCGTGCGGAAGACCATTGTTTCCTTACTTACGCCAAGAGTCGCTACCGTTATGGAAAAATGGAGTTTGGAAATCCCAGCCGTTTTCTGAAAGATATAGATGTACGTTTCCTTAAATTGCCGCAGGATGCGGGATTGAGCCGCAGAATAGATGAGAATGCCATGTCTTTCCGTCGGGAGAACAGAGAAAATATCTCTTCCGGCATGTATGGAAAACGTGAGGAAAGAGTTCGTTCCCGGCAGGAAATCATTGCCCCCACCGTTCCACGTAATTTAAAGCGGGTGACGCCTTCTATGGGAACAGCTTCTGCCGCATCTTATTCATCGGCAGTCGCAGGCGGAAACACGGTGCAGCCGGGGCAACTTATCGAGCATGAACGTTTCGGCCTGGGCGAAGTGATGAAAGTGGAAGGCGAGGGTGATAATGCAAAAGCCACCATTCGTTTTAAGAATGCGGGTGACAAGCAACTTCTTTTGCGTTTCGCGCGTTTTAAAGTGATAGGGTGATATTAATAAGAAAAGTTTATACAACGATAAAAATGACAGACAAAGATTTCGACCTTTTTCCTTCTCCTTGTTATATCATGGAAGAAGAACTGCTGAGGAAGAACCTCACATTGATAAAGAGCGTTGCCGACCGGGCGGGAGTAGAGATTATTCTTGCTTTCAAATCCTTTGCCATGTGGCGTTCATTTCCCATATTCCGTGAATATGTAGAGCATTCTACGGCAAGCTCCGTATATGAGGCACGCTTGGCGTTGGAAGAATTCGGCAGCAAGGCACATACGTATTCTCCGGCGTATACGGAAGCCGACTTTTCAGAAATCATGCGATGCAGCAGCCATATTACATTCAATTCGTTGGTGCAGTTCAAACGTTTCTATCCCATGATTCAGGCGGACGGACAGAGTATATCCTGTGGCATACGCGTCAACCCGGAGTATTCCGAAGTGGAAACGGAGCTGTATAATCCTTGCGCTCCCGGTACTCGTTTCGGTGTAGTGGCCGGACAGCTTCCCGACGTTTTGCCGCAGGGTATTGACGGATTCCACTGCCACTGCCATTGCGAGTCGTCCTCATACGAACTGGAACGCACGTTGGAGCATCTGGAAGCGAAGTTCTCCCGTTGGTTCCCGCAAATAAAATGGTTGAATCTGGGTGGCGGACATTTGATGACCCGTAAGGACTACGATGTAGAGCATCTGATTCGTCTGCTCCGCGGATTGAAAGAGCGTTATCATCATTTGAATATTATCTTGGAACCTGGTTCTGCGTTTACCTGGCAGACGGGGGTGTTGACTTCCGAAGTGGTGGATATCGTAGAGAACCGCGGTATTCGTACCGCTATTCTGAATGTCAGTTTCACCTGCCATATGCCCGATTGTCTGGAAATGCCCTATCAGCCTGCCGTTCGGGGCGCTGAAACGGGTGATGGAGGTGCATATGTCTACCGTTTGGGAGGTAATTCTTGTTTGAGCGGTGACTATATGGGCTTGTGGAGCTTTGACCACGAACTTCATATCGGCGAAAGAATCGTTTTTGAAGATATGATACATTACACCACGGTGAAGACGAATATGTTCAACGGAATTCATCATCCCGCCATTGCCATGTGGACAAAAGAGGGGAAGGCTGATATATTCAAGCTATTTTCTTACGAAGATTATCGTGACCGAATGAGTTGATAATCAAAAGTCTGCTTTCGCTTTGGGTGGAATGTTCAATTTTATGTGTGAAAAAAGTGCGTAGAATGTTTGCAGGTTTAAGGAAAATATCTACCTTTGCAACCGCAAACGCGGAAATAGCTCAGTTGGTAGAGCATAACCTTGCCAAGGTTAGGGTCGCGAGTTCGAGTCTCGTTTTCCGCTCTTTTCTATGATTTAATGATTGCAATTACCTATGCCCAGGTGGCGGAATTGGTAGACGCGCACGTTTCAGGTGCGTGTGTCGAGAGGCATGCAGGTTCGAGTCCTGTTCTGGGCACAAGGGTAGAGGCAATGGTCTATGAAATGTTTGGAATATGTTGGAGAGGTGGCGGAATTGGTAGACGCGCTACTTTGAGGGGGTAGTGACAATTATGTCGTGGGAGTTCGAGTCTCCTTCTCTTCACGCTTTTATACATTGCGGAAATAGCTCAGTTGGTAGAGCATAACCTTGCCAAGGTTAGGGTCGCGAG
>OATX01000540.1_pt1 | contig 22871 bp, 22 predicted proteins | sample 1516741 | NCBI WGS metagenome assembly OATX01 (sample SAMEA2579984, study PRJEB22360) | human gut metagenome | biome: human gut; feature: human-associated habitat; material: faeces | place: Denmark | collected 2008/2010
ACTGTAACAGCCCTCTGACCGGACAAATTCTAACAGCGGCAGATCTGCTGCTATCTCGCGTGTGATTTCACGCTCATTCAGCCATACATGTATTTTCATCTTATTGTTCGTTCTCCATTTCTGATATTGTCTTTTTATAAGCAAAGACTTTCATACCTTTTTACACCAATGCCTGTCTTTTATTTTTCCAAAGAACAGATTGCTCTGCGGATCAGCACGCCAGCAACATGTTCTCTGTAATCAGCTCCGGCTCTGCGGTTGCTGCCATAAGTAAACTGATCTGCGCACCAGGTTGCAAGTTCCTTTACCAGTGCCTCATCTTTTTCAAATCCTTCCGGAAGCTGCTTTCCAAAACCATCCGGTTCACCGGAACCGAGCGGCAGCTCTACCAATCTGGCATGAACCGGTCTTGCTCCGATACTCACATGCAGACTGCCATCATATTCAGACACTGCACAGGCAACCACCGGAAAATCGGTAGCCGTATTGCGCTGGCTTAAATAGGCAATGCGGATCGGCTTTTTTGCCACATGCAGAGCTACTAAAATATCATTATCATATGGCATATCAATAAATTCTTTTAAGGAAACCATACCTGCATGATACAGCTCTACCTGGGTATCCATTGCCAGAAATACGGTCAGTACATCGGAAAAACCAAAACGTCCGAAAATACTTCCACCTACGGTTGCACAGTTGCGGAACTGTACACCGACAATATGGCGGACACTTTCACGGATGGCTCCGTCTGTATATGCGGCAAGTCCCGCATGTTTTTCTATCTCACGCAGTGTTGTCATGGCACCGATGACAAACTCTGTATCCGTCTCGGTGATCTGATCCAGTCCAAGCCCTGACAGATCGATTGCCGTCGCAATTCTCCGGTCACCGATCTTCATCCAGACACCGCCTGCGATGATCTTATTATTCTTTTTCTGATTCAGCTCATACGCTTCTTCTAAACTTTCTACCTTGCGGTATTCATTGATCGTTAACATTGATTCCTCCTGTGTGTACGCATAAAAGGGTGCTATTTATATTATACTGTACAGAAGTACTGCCGTCAAACGGGAATAAGGGAAAAACAAGGACTTTTCCCGGAAAATCAAGGACTTTTCCCGGAAAACCAAGGACTTTTTCTGGAAAACTGTGGTTTCCCGCAAAAAATGGGCATATTACGCAAACTCTCATTTGCAATATGCCCATTCTCTAAATAACTCTTATTCTTTTCTAATAAGTAAACAACTGCGTCCAGTACGGCGTTCTCTGACTATCTGTACGGTAACCGACACCAAGCTTCTTAAAGTTCGGGTTTAAGATATTCGCACGGTGCCCTTCACTGTTCATCCATGCATTCATAACCGCTTCCGGTGTTTTCTGACCCCATGCGATATTTTCCCCGGCTCCGCGATAAGTGATACCAAGATCTGTGATCGCCGTTCCAAAATTTCTTCCATCCGGTCTGGTATGGGAAAATGATTTTTCAATTTCTTTTGAACGTGTCATTGCGGCAGTCGCAACTGTATCATCCCATGTAAGTTCCGTTAAGCCGGCCTTTTTCCGCTCTGTGTTGACCAGTTTTAAAACCTGTTTTGCATAGAAATTTTCCGTTACATCATCTTTCGGCTGTTCACTGTCTGTAGTACTGTTCCCACCTGATTCAGTACCGCCCGGCTGACTTTCTTCCGGCCTTTCTGATGTACCCGGCTTTTCCGATGTGTCTGGTTTCTCTGACGTATCAGGTTTTTCTGATGTATCCGGTGTCTGCTCTTCTTTGTCGTCTTCTGGAATTTCCGGTATGCAGTCTTCCGGTAAAACGATTGCCGGAAAACGATCACATATTTTTTTCAATACATCATTGATAGAACCTGTCTCAACAGAGTTCCACTGATTTGTTGTGCAGTCCTTCTCATAAACTGAGATGTTCACACGGTTAGCGGACGCTGCCTCTACCGGTGCAGATACGCTCATCGCAATTCCAAGTGCCGTTGTAAATGCTAGTATTGTCTGTTTCTTCATGATATTCCTCCATTTGTAATTTTGCATTATGTAACAGTTTAAATATTTCTTATCCATTTCAAATATATTACATAATTGTTACAAGCAGAAGAATATCATAATTTATACTGCCATCCAACCGGTAAAATCTGGAATTTCCGGTATTTTTTACTCCACTCCCATCTTTTTACAGACATCGTTCAGACAACAGCGGTCACAATACGGTTTTGTCCGCGCCGTACATACTTCACGTCCATGATACACAAAACGGTGACACAGATCATTCCCTTCCTCCGGCGGAATGATCTTCCAGAGTGCCATCTCTACTTTTTTGGGTTCTTTGATTCCATCGACAAGACCAATACGGTTTGCAAGGCGGATACAGTGTGTGTCAGTTACGATTGCAGGTTTTCCAAAGACATCTCCCATGATCAGGTTCGCACTCTTTCTTCCCACACCCGGAAGTTTTAAAAGGGCGTCAAAATCTTCCGGCACATTTCCACCGTACTGCTCCCATAAAATCTTCATACATGCACTGATATCCCGTGCCTTGCTTTTTCCAAGTCCGCACGGTCTTACAATTTCTTCAATTTCTTCCACCGGTGCTTCGGCAAGTGCTTTCACATCCGGAAATTTTTCATATAATTTTTCTACAACGATATTTACCCTTGCATCGGTGCCGCCAGGCGGACACTGACCAGAATTTTCCACGCCTGGTCATATTCGAGACTGCATCCGGCATCCGGGTATTCTTTTTTCAGACGCTCGATCACTTCTTTGGCAAGTTCTTTCTTTCTCATGGTTAGCCTCACTTCCTTATTGTCTTATTACAAAATATATTCCCTTAAACACATTTATTTTAAGCGTTATTCTTGTCTGTTTTCAGGTATCACAAGTTTTAGCGCAGGCACCAAGCTTGTGATACCTGATATTCTATCATAAAACCTTACCTGAAACAATGAAAGCAATACTGGCCAAAATTACTTTCTCACTTCCTGCGCTCCATAAATAGATTTATCCCCGTTCACCAGATAAGCAAAAATGCATACGATCAGAAACGGCACCATATCATTTGCTCCAAATACTTCAAGTCCGATCAACACCGGCGCAAGCAGTGTGTTCGTTGCACCTGCAAATACAGCTGCGTATCCGAGTGCCGCACAGTGAACCGGCGAAATGGAAAGAATTCCCCCTAAAACAATTCCAAGCGATGCACCAATGGAAAATAACGGTGTAACCTCCCCACCCTGATATCCGATTGCAAGAGTTAAAATTGTCAGCAGCAGTTTTAAGATCCAGTCATAAGAATAAATCATTCTGCCAGAAAATGCTGCCGAGATCAGATTGGTTCCAAGTCCGCTGTATCTTCCGTTGTAAAGCAGAAACAAAATCAGTGCTAACGGGATGGAAATAACACCTATCCTGAAATATGGATTTTTGATTTTTTCTCCGAAAAACTTTTTTGATTTTGCAAGCAGAAACGAAAACAGCCGTCCGGTCAGTCCAAAAATGATTCCAAGCACAATGAGCCGGACAGCCATACCAGCATCTGATATCTCAAGTGTATCCTTAAGCGGCACATAAAATTTTTCCAGCCCCAGTGTATGGGAAGTATAAGCAGCTATATATGAAGCAATCAGTGCCGGCAGCAGTGCTTCATACTGTATTTTTCCTGCAACGATCACTTCCATGGAAAAAAATACGGCTGTAAGCGGCGTCTGAAACAAACCACCGAACCCCGCCGCCATACCGGTGATCAGCATAACGCGGCTGTCTTTTGGAAGATGAAATCTGCGCCCAAGTGCATGTGATAACGCTGCACCAATCTGTACAGCGACTCCTTCACGACCGGCACTTCCTCCGAATAAATGCGTGATCCAGGTTCCAGACATGACCAGAGGAATTAACAACAACGGAATATCCTCTCTTTTTTTCTGTCCCGTCTCAAATACTAATGTCATCCCCTTTAAGCTTGTCTCGCTGAAATGATGATACAGCCATGTGATCAAAAGACCAGCAAACGGCAGAAACGGTATCAGATACAAATAATGGCCTGTCCGAAAATCAGAAATTGTCAGTAGTCCTCTGCCAAATACTGTATCAATGATTCCAACCAGTACACCGGTTAAAATGGCAAGCAAGACATATTTCAGAGATAAAACAATCGTTTGTGATTTGTTTTCCATCCGTTTAATCCTTCGCTGTGCAATTTTTTGCACAAACATCCTTTCTTTATCTGATTATTTTTCGAAATCACAAAAAAAGCTGATACCCCCGTGCAGTCTACACAGAAGTCATCAGCTAAATTTAGCGGTTTCGAATTAATCGTGGGAGAACCTCATTCCCGTTTCATACTTTTTTTGTAAAATATCATATCTTTCGCGCTATGTCAATAAAAAATATTTTACATTACAACTTTATTGTGATACAGTATTGCAGTAATGTTTCATTCATGATATACTTGCAAAAATTTATATGAACAGACAAAGGAGAGTTTTGTTATGACAGGACAGACAATAGGACTGCTTCTCGTCATGATCATTTATCTGATCCTGATGGTTGGCATTGGTGTACTCTATTCCAAAAAGAACAATGATGTTTCTGATTTTTATCTGGGTGGCCGTAAACTCGGGCCGATTGTAACTGCAATGAGTGCGGAAGCATCTGACATGAGCAGCTGGCTTTTGATGGGACTGCCCGGTGTTGCGTATCTTTCCGGTTGTGCTGAGGCCGGCTGGACTGCGATCGGGCTTGCAATCGGTACCTATCTCAACTGGCTGATCGTTGCAAAACGCCTGCGCCGTTATACCCACAAAGCAAACAATTCCATCACGCTGCCGGCTTTTTTCGAAAACAGATACCGTGATAAAAGCCATGCACTGATGGCAATTTCTGCAATTATGATCGTGATTTTCTTTGTGCCGTATACCGCTTCCGGTTTTGCTGCATGTGGTAAATTGTTTTCTACACTGTTTGCTGTTTCCTATCTTCCGGCAATGATTATCAGCGCGATCGTCATTGTTTTGTACACCACTCTTGGTGGATTCCTTGCCGCAAGCATGACGGATCTGATTCAGAGTATCATCATGACAATTGCACTCTTTATCGTTGTAATTTTCGGTATCCACACTGCCGGAGGATTTGATGCCGTTATTGCGAACGCAAAATCCATGAACGGATATTTAAGTCTTTTTTCTTCCTATGACCCTGCAGCCGGCGCATCCGTTCCATACAAAAGTCTTACTATTGCATCAACACTTGCATGGGGACTCGGATATTTTGGCATGCCGCATATCCTGCTTCGTTTTATGGGAATCGAGGATGAGAACAAATTAAAAACCTCCAGAAGGATTGCATCCGTATGGGTTGTTATTTCCATGTTTGTTGCCATTTTTATCGGTATTATCGGTTCTGCAATGACCAAAGCCGGTGCCCTTGCGTTATTTGAGAATTCGGCTCAGTCTGAGACACTGATTGTCAGAACAGCTGTCCTTTTAAGTAATCACGGTGTTTTATCCGTTATCATGGCTGGACTTATTCTTGCCGGAATCCTTGCAAGTACCATGTCAACTTCGGATTCACAGCTTTTGGCTGCATCCTCATGTGTTTCACAAAACCTGTTCTGTGATTGCATGGGATTAAAGCTTTCCAAAAAATCTTCCATGCTTATGGCAAGACTTACAGTTGTTGTGATCGCCATTATCGGTGTTTTCCTTGCCAGGAACCCAAACAGTTCTGTATTCCGCATCGTATCTTTCGCCTGGGCAGGATTTGGTGCGACTTTCGGTGCTGTCATGCTGTTTTCATTATTCTGGAAACGTACCAATCGAAATGGTGCACTTGCCGGAATGATTGTCGGTGGCGTTATGGTATTTATATGGAAATATCTGATTGCCCCACTTGGAGGCCTGTTTGGAATTTATGAACTGCTTCCGGCATTTTTATGTTCTGCAGCTGCGATCGTTGTTGTCAGTCTTTTGACTGCACCACCTTCACAGGAGATCGTTGATGAGTTTGAGAGTGTATAACAGATTTTAAAAAAGATTTATTTTATTTCGATCGAATACATCTAAAAAACGGGGATTACATACTATAATAACATGTAATCCCTGTTTTTTTCATGATAAAACACTAAGATTTACGCTTTAACCTCTGTTTTTCCCCTGTTTCCAGCATAAATTCATAAACAGGGCCTTACAATCTTCAGCTTCCTCCGGGTTTACCGCATACATTCCCATCACAACACCGGTAAAACCCCCTGCAACTTCAGAAGATAAGTATTTTGTACGTGTGCTTCCAAGCAGAATTTCTTTTCCGTCCAACACTCCATAAAACTGATACTGCGCCGGATCGGATACCACTTTTAAGGTAACCTTTGCATCATCCGGCAGTTCTATTTCTTTTACCACCATAATCGCATCCCCGATGCGCAGACGTAAGATCAATGTGCGCTTCTTCTCATCACATAAAACAGCCAGATCATAATGATGTTCCTCGGACAGATAAAATGTGATACCCGCTTCCGGCGAATTCCCGGAAAGTCCGACGGTAAGTTCTGTGTCAAACTCCGACTGGCGGACGCCTAAAAATGTTGGTGTTTCTGCATCATTTAAGGTAAAACGATTGCCCAAAAGTGTCACACTGTTTTGGGCAAATGCATAACATTCCTTGTGGTACTCACGCAGATGGCAAAAACGCTGCGGCTCATTTTTTAATGTCTCAAAAGAAACATCATAACGTCCGTTTATTTCCTGTGCCGTGGCATTTAACGGCATATCCATCACAGATTCCACGGTTCCATTTACACCTGCAGTGAACCATCCATCGTTATCCCAGGTAACCGGAACTAAAAATACCTCACGTCCTAAATGATGGAACGGCATCCAGTCGCTCTGGATCCGGAATCCCAGACATACCATAAAGGTTTCCCCATAAGGTGTGGTGATAAGATCACCATGACCGATCCCCTGTATATGATTTTCATTGCCGCCTAAATTTCGGTTTGTAAGTACCGGATTCTCCGCATACGCCTCAAATGGTCCGTAAGGATCTTTCGATCTTGCATAAGTCACCATATGTCCGTATTCCGTACCACCTTCTGCAACCATCAGATAATACCAATCACCGAAATGATACATGTGCGGGGATTCGATGTATCGTCCGCCGCTGCCCTTCCAGATCGGTCTGCTTTCCGTCAATCGTTTTCCGGTTGCGATATCGATCTCACACTGGAAAATACAGCCTCTTCCATCTGATTCGTCAGTTCCATTGCTGATAAAATAAACTTTATCTCCCTCAAAATATAAAGATGGATCAATGCCTCCCTGATCCACAAAAACAGGGTCTGACCATTCTCCATAGATATCGTCCGTATAGACATAAAAATTTTTCTGATAGGTATTGTTGTTGGTAACCATATAGAACCGTCCGTTATGGAAGCGGATCGTCGGTGCAAATACTCCGCCTGATCCAGGAACCTGATACAGATTCACCTGGCTTTTCCTTGTAAGACAATGTCCGATCGGTTTCCAGTTCAGCAGATCTTCGCTTTCAAATAATGGAACCCCCGGGAAATATTCAAATGAACTGCAGGCAAGATAATATTTGCCGTTTGCACTGCAGATACTTGGATCCGGATAAAAACCGCGGACAACTGGATTTTGTACTCTCATGTCGCTCTTCTCCTTCTGCAGCATTCCTCAACAGACTGTTTGATTCAAATTTCTGTCTGCCGAACTGCATTATTTATGATACGGTTCGCCATTCATAATCCGGTAACTGCGGTAAACCTGTTCTAACAGGATCACACGCATGAGCTGATGCGGAAATGTCATTTTCGAAAAACTGAGTTTACAGTCAGCACGTTTTAACAGGTTTTCCGACATTCCCAGTGATCCGCCGATCAGAAACATGATCTGACTGATTCCTGAAGTCCCAAGATTTTCAATCTTTTTTGATAACTCCACCGAATCAAATTCCCTGCCGTCGATTGCAAGGGCAAATACATATGCGCCCTCTTTTGCCTCCTTATCCAGACGCATCAGAATGCGCTCGGCTTCTTTTTCCCTGATCTGATTTTCTACGGTATCACTTGCATTTTCGGGCGTCTTTTCGTCGGCAACCTCTATAATATCTAATTTACAGTAACGGCTTAAACGTTTGCTGTACTCTGCGATCGCATCCCTGTAAAACTTTTCTTTGATCTTCCCGACACATAAAATTGTAATTTTCATAGTTCCTCACATTTTAAATAAAAATTATATTGTTTCCGGAATTATGCAGCGAACTGTTAATAGTCATTCTAGCAAATCCGCTTGCATGCATCTACATTATAATTTATACTAAAATTACTTGAAAAACAATAGATGTTCATACATCTGGAAATGAGGAAAACCATGTCACAGGAACCATTTGATTTTAGCAGTACAGCCGAGAGCGATTTCGCACCGTCTCACGCGTATGTATCGAAGAAAACAAAAAAAGAAGACGTCACATCTACCGCCTACACATTCACCATCGTAAGCGTTGCCGGTTTTATTCTTCTGATCTTGTTTGGACTGGATCTGCTTCCTTTTCACAGTGCTTCATACACGAAAACACTGATTCTTATCGTCATGGGAGTTATGTTTGCCATCTTCTTTTTCATCGGCATAAAATCCTTTATGGAATTAAAAACGCTTTCAAATGCAGCTGATCGTGAAGAAAAGCAGTTTGAAGAGATCTGCCACTGGTTTTTAGATACCTACACAGCAGAAACAATCAATGCTGATGCCGGCATTTCAGACGATTCTGACGAGCAGAATTATTTTCTGCGCTATGAGGTCATGCGCAGTCTGCTCCTTGAAAAATATCCGAAGACAGATGCCTCCCTCTTAGATCACATTATCGAAACGATTTATGATAAAATATTTTTGGCTTAATACTTTTTTCTGTCAGATATATGTGATATAATAGGTAAAATATTTGAATTTATGAGGTGGCTATTGTGAAAATACTTGAAGAGAAGATTCTTTCGGAAGGAATTGCAGTCAATGAAGATATTTTAAAGGTAGACAGTTTTGTAAACCATCAGGTTGATCCTGTTTTAATGCATCAGATCGGTGAAGCATTTGCCGCACACTATAAAGATTGTGGAGTAACGAAGGTCGTAACGATCGAGAGTTCCGGTATCGCTCCTGCTCTTATGACAGCGTTAGCGCTGAATGTTCCAATGATCATTTTAAAGAAACAGCCTTCAAAGGTGTTAAATGATAATCTGTACCAGACAGTAATCACTTCTTTTACCAAAGGGACAAGCTATGAGCTGACATTATCCCAGCAGTTTATCAATGAAAATGACCATGTATTGATCGTGGATGATTTTCTTGCAAACGGCGAAGCTGCAACAGGAGCAATCCGCTTGCTGCGCAAAGCACATGCAACGATCGCCGGAGTCGGTATCCTGATTGAAAAATCATTCCAGCCGGGACGCGGAAAATTAATGGAACAGGGCATTGATGTATACTCTCTCGCCCGCATCAGTAAACTTGGAAAAGATCTGATCGAATTTATTCCTGAAGAAGAATAAATATATGCCTTTGGTGTACATTAAAAGCATGAAAAAAGTCAGTCACATGTTTGTGGCTGACTTTTTTCATGCAATGTTTTCTTAGCTGTTTCCTTACGGATGATATCCCAAATTTACACGATAGATATCACTGACTAAACCTGTCTTGTTATTTACTGCCATGACAGATAATACATAATCCCCTTCCGGAACAACAATCGGTTCTGTATAAACAGCCGATTCTGTTGTTGGATCTGTAGAATCCCATGTATAATAAATCGTGCAATCTTTCTGCTGTGTGATTGTTACAGTGGTCTCCTCAGAGAAAACTCCTCCATCTGGTGAGACAGATGGCAGATCCGGTTTTTTAAACTGAATCTGGTATTCTTCTGTTACGATATCACTGTAGATGCCTTTTTCATTACAACATACAGCATTGATTTCAAAATTTCCAGTATGATTTAACGGAATACCTCCCTGTGGATATGGAATCCCATTTTCTTTATCCGGAACAGTGCCATCCGTCGTATAATAAATGTCATTTCCGGCAATTGAGTAGATCACGACTGTAATATAATCATCATATTGCCCACTAAGCGGAGATATGATCGGTTCACCAACCTCATAATCATCGAATAATGCAAGTATATTCTCATCCGTAACATCTTCTTTTAAAGAAAGAATGCTGTCATAATCCCCCATTTCATCATAAATGGAGATCAGATGCTGATAAGCCTCTTTATTCGTTTTGTCAAGTTGAAGGATTTCCATATATAAAACGAGTGCTGAATCATATTCTTTCTGGCTGGTATAGATCTCTGCCATTGCCTCACGAACTTTGATATCATCCGGCTGCAATGCCAGTGCCGTCTTATAATATCGCAGTGCATTTTCATAATTACGATCCACCAGCTCTTTTTCTGCCATTTCAATCTGATAATCATAGGAATTTGCATTCTTATTATCGATATAAAGTTTTACAGCAATGCCAACAGCCGCACCGGTTATGATAAGACAGCAGCAGACAATAAGTGCCAAATGACTTTTTTTCTTCTTTTTTGTTTTTTTTGGCTCCGGTTCCTTCTCCTGCGGATTTTTTTCACCTTCTCCGTCTTTTAGAAGTGAACGCAGATAATCATCCTCAAGTACGTTGTAATCCGAAACTATCTGTGCTTCGTGGCCACAGACAGAACAGTAAAGGCAGCCTTTTTTTAACTCTGCCCCACACTTCGCACATTTCATGGGATATCCTCGCTTTCGACTTATTAGAATAATCCGGTAATCACACCGTTATCGTCAACATCAATTCCATATGCAGCAGGGTTTTTCGGAAGTCCCGGCATTGTCATGATTGCACCGGTAATGGCAACAACAAATCCGGCTCCGGCTGAAACATAAACTTCTCTCACATTAATGGTAAATCCACTCGGACGGCCAAGTTTTGTCTGGTCGTCAGACAGGGAATACTGTGTTTTCGCCATACATACCGGGAAATCTGACATTCCCATGTCTGCGATACGTTTTAATTCCTTTGCTGCGGCAGATGCATATGTCACACCGTCAGCCCCATAGATTTCTTTTGCAATCGTCTCGATTTTTTCCTCCAGTGACAGATCATCTGCATATAATGGCTTAAAGTGACTCTCTTTTGTTTCTAAAGTCTTTAATACTTTTTCGGCAAGTTCCACTCCACCTTTTCCACCGTTCTCCCACACTTTCGCAAGTGCAAATTCACAGTCTCTCTCACGGCAGAACTGTTCGATATAATCGGTTTCTGCCTTGGTATCGGTTACAAATGAATTTAATGTTACAACAACCGGAACACCATATTTCTGCAGGTTTTCAATATGCTTTTCAAGGTTTACGATACCTTTCTTTAAAGCCTCTAAATTTTCCTCTCCAAGATCGGCTTTTGCAACACCACCATTATATTTTAATGCACGGACAGTTGCAACTAAAACAACGGCATCCGGGTGAAGTCCTGCCATACGGGATTTGATATCGAAAAACTTCTCAGCACCTAAGTCGGCGCCAAAACCAGCCTCTGTGATCACATAATCAGCAAGTTTTAAGGCTGTCTTTGTAGCACGGACACTGTTGCAGCCATGTGCAATATTTGCAAATGGTCCGCCGTGAACGATTGCCGGTGTATGTTCTAAAGTCTGAATGAGATTTGGTTTCAAAGCATCTTTTAACAATGCAGCCATCGCACCGGTTGCTTTGATATCATCAGCGGTAACAGGCTTTCCATCATAAGTATATGCAACAATGATCTTTCCAAGTCTGCGTTTTAAATCATGCATATCGTCTGCAAGACATAAAACAGCCATGATCTCTGATGCAACAGTAATTACAAAATGATCTTCCCTGACCATTCCATCCATTTTTCTGCCAAGTCCAACCACAATATTTCGGAGGACACGGTCATTCATATCCAGACAACGTTTCCAGACAACCTGTCTTGGATCAATGCCAAGTTCATTTCCCTGCTGGATGTGATTATCAAGTAAAGCGGCAAGTAAATTGTTTGCAGAAGTAATTGCGTGGAAATCTCCGGTAAAATGAAGGTTCAAATCCTCCATCGGAACAACCTGTGCATAACCGCCTCCTGCAGCGCCGCCTTTAATTCCAAAACACGGTCCAAGGGACGGCTCACGAAGTGCAATTACTGCTTTTTTCCCAAGCTGTCCAAATGCCTCACCAAGTCCGACACTGATCGTGGTCTTTCCCTCTCCTGCCGGAGTCGGATTGATTGCCGTTACAAGGATTAACTTTCCGTCCGGCTCATCTTTTACACGCTCAATCAGTTCATCTGAGAGTTTTGCCTTATATTTACCGTAAAGCTCTAATTCATCCTCTGCAATGCCAAGTTTTTCCGCAACCTCACGGATGTGCAGCATTTTTGCTTCCTGTGCGATCTCAATGTCTGTTTTCATAATGATCCTCCTCGTGTCTTATAAATACTCTTCTTCATATTGTTCAAACTGCTCCTGCGTCATTAAAACGCGGCGCGGTTTTGTACCTTCTTCCGGGCCGACAATGCCGGCCTCCTCGAGCTGATCCATAATTCTTGCTGCCCGGTTAAATCCAACTTTAAAATAACGCTGCAGCATTCCGATCGAGCCTTTTTCTTTCTCGATCAAAAGCTTTGCGGCATCTGCAAAATATGCATCCCTTCCATCTCCGGTTCCTGAATTTGAATCAATGCTTACTGTCATATTTTCTGACTCTGCGTTGTTCATATGTTCTTCCACTGCCGCATTGTAGGAAACCTGTCCATTTTCTTCTTTGATGTAATTGACAACATCCGATACTTCCTTATCTGAAACAAACGCACCCTGTACACGCACCGGTTTTGGAATTCCCTGCGGATAGAAAAGCATATCTCCCTTTCCAAGCAGTTTTTCCGCACCGTTCATATCAAGAATCGTTCGCGAATCAATACCGGATGTTACCGCGAATGCAATACGGCTCGGCATATTTGCCTTGATCAGTCCGGTGATGACATTGACGGAAGGACGCTGTGTTGCAATGATCAGATGAATGCCTGCAGCACGCGCGAGCTGTGCCAGCCGGCATATTGCGCCTTCAACATCATTCGACGCAACCATCATCAAATCCGCTAACTCATCTACGATAATGACGATCTGCGGCATTTTTTCCGGTTTTGGTTCTCCTTCCACATCCGGAAGGCTGTCGATCTTGGCATTGTATCCCTTTAAGTTACGGACGTGCGCCTCCGCAAACTTATTATAACGGTCAGTCATCTCTGCCACAGCCTTCCGTCAGTCAGCCATCCCCCCCACAGCCCAGTTCAGTGCCCCTGCCGCTTTTTTCGGATCTGTGACAACCGGGATCAGAAGATGTGGAATACCATTATAAACGCTTAACTCCACAACTTTCGGGTCAACCATGAGCAGTTTGACATCCTTTGGGTCTGCCTTATACAAAATACTCATAATAATCGTATTGATGCAGACGGATTTACCGGACCCCGTCGCACCGGCAATCAGAAGATGCGGCATCTTTTCGATATCAGCCACAGATACTTTACCGCCGATATCTTTTCCGACACAAAAAGAGATCTTTGAAGGATGGTTCTGAAACTCCTCTGATTCCACCAGTTCACGGAACGATACCATGACATTTTCTTTGTTCGGCACTTCGATGCCGATTGCTGCTTTTCCAGGAATCGGAGCTTCGATACGGATATCCGCTGCAGCGAGGTTTAACTTGATATCGTCTGCCAAATTGACGATTTTACTTACCTTTACACCCATTTCCGGCTGCAGTTCATATCTGGTTACTGCCGGTCCACAGCTGATATTCGTGATTGTGACATTGACACCAAAATTTTTTAATGTCTGCTGCAGTTTCATGGCAGTTTCCTGCAACTGTTTTCTGGTATCTCCCTGCTTGTTTTCTGCCTGTTTTAACAGCGTAACCGGCGGGAAGACATATTCTTTCTCCGGCGGTACGATTTCAACATCCATCTCTTCCGGAATATTATCCATATCTTTCGTCTGTACTACTGTTTCATGCTGCACCGGCAGCACATCTTCAGCAGTTTCTTCCGGCAACGGCTCAGATTCTAAATCTGCCCCAAATAACGATATAGTATCCGTTTCTTCCTCATATGGAATCTCCTCTGCCCCCTGCTCCATTCCAAATGCCATCGCCGGATCAGGGCGTCCAGGTATAACAAACGGTGCTTCCTCTGCAACTGTCCGTGAAGCTTTCGGTTCTTCCATCTGGATTGGGAACGATACCTGCTCCTCCTCTGCCGCAAACAACTCTGTTTTTGCTGTCAGCGCCTGTCCCATTGCATCTAATGCCTCATCTGAAAATGCAGATGGTGTTGTATTTGATATCGTACTTCCTGCAGTCAGTGTGACATGTTTTTCCTCTTTGATCTCCGGCAAATCGATCATATCTTCCGGCAGAATCTCACTGATATCCTGGGAACGTTTCTGCGGTGTATCCGGAATCAGCTTTGTATCAATGGCAACGCCCTCAACCTTTCTGTCCATTCTGCGCTGCTGTTCCCGCTGCTCACGCTCTTCTCTTCGCATTTCAACACGTTCTCTGTGACGTTCATTGCTGATTTTGGCAGACTCATACACCCTGCGCCCACCTTTTTGCATGCCACGAAATGCAGATCGCTCCGTGATGAGTACAAGCGAGATAATGAGTACGATCACATCGATCACATATGCCCCGATCACTCCAAATCCGGAGCATAACATATGGGAAAGTCCGCCTCCGATCAGCCCGCCTCCACTTTTCGCATCAAAACTGTACCGATAAGCATCCATTGCACTTTTTGCATCAGTTCCATCGGAAATGAGTTCAAAAAACATACATAAAAATGCCACAAACAAAATGACCGCCACTAATTTTACGGCTGCCACCCGGTTTCCCTGGTTCGAAACGGCAAAAAAAGTCCCCACCAGTAATACGATTGGAAATATATATGAAATAATTCCAAATAAACCAAAAAAGAAGCGGCTGACTGTACCGCCGATCGTACCGCCAAATCCAAAGTTACTGATAAACAGCAAAAGTGAAACAGCAACCACGATCCATAAAATCACCTCACGCGTAAATTCAGCTTCACGCTCCTGCTGTTTTTTTGTATTTCTCTTATGTCCAGAATTTGTTTTCCTGCCGGATGATGATTTTTTTCCGGTAGCAGAACGCTTCCTATTCCCTGTTGCCAAAATATTACCTCCAACTCAATTTCTGTAAATGCACAGATATATTGCATTTATTTATGCCATATAGATATATCCGCCAATCGAGATCACACCCACGATCAGACAGTAAATGGCAAAACCTGTAAATTTTTTTCTGCGTACAACGATAAGCATTGTCTTAATGCAGACATATCCCACCACTGCGGCTACGATCATACCAACTACATAATATGCAATCTCTGCACCGGAAAGTGCAACTGCCGTGCAGTCTTTTAATTCCAGTACCAGTGCTCCAAGAATTGCCGGTATTGACATTAAAAATGAGTATTTTACGGCAAAATTGCGGTTAAAGCCGCTGAGCAGACATGCCGTGATCGTTGTTCCGGAACGTGACAATCCCGGAAGTGTTGCGATTCCCTGTGCTATTCCGACTCCAAATGCATTTGTATATGTAACGCTCTTTGGCAATTTTTCTCCATCTCTGGTATGATCTGCAATAAAAAGCAGGACAGCGGTAAGGATCAGGCAGATACCCGGTATCAGCAATATCTCCGATGCCATCTCGACAACATCTTTTCCAACCACACCGATGATTCCGGTTGGAATGGTAGATACAATGATCAAAACGACTAATTTACGGTAACTGCTGTTTACGATCCGGAGGTAAGGTTCGTCTGTCTTACCGGTTTTATTTCCGATAAACCGGATAAGGTTAATAAAACAGTCTCTGATTATTCCGATTCCCTCCACGATCATTTTTAAAACATCTTTATAGTAAACAATGCAGATTGCTACTAATGTTCCGATATGTAAAAGGACATCAAACAGAAGTCCTGTGTCTGTATCCACACCAAATAATATCTTAAAAATCGCCAGATGTCCGGAACTGCTCACTGGCAAAAATTCTGTTAAACCCTGTATGATCCCCATTAGTATTGCCTGTAATAATGACATATCTGCCTCCTCTTTGTATCTTCGTAATAAATCGTTCTTTTGCGGTAACTTTTTACATACATATTTTATCTTACCATATTTGAGGCAGATTGTCATTAACTGGTTATTTTTTTTCTATCATCTGATGCAGTCGGGAAAATGCATCGGAAATACCACCGACTTCATTGATCAGTCCTTCCTCCACCGCTTCTTTCCCGACCAGGATTGTACCAAGATCTTTTGTGAGGATTCCTGTATTCATCATCAGCTCCTCCAGACGTTTTTCACTTGCTTTCGAATGGGTGCTGATAAAGTGAACGATCCGGTCCTGCATCTGTTTAAAATAGTCGTACGTCGGTTTTGCACCAATCACGGTTCCACTCATGCGCACCGGATGGATCACCATGGTTCCGGATGGCACAATAAACGAATAATCGGTCGATACCGCTAAAGGCACACCGATGGAATGACTGCCGCCAAGGACTAATGAAACCGTTGGTTTGCGGATCGATGCGATCATTTCGGCGATTGCAAGACCGCTTTCCACATCACCTCCAACCGTATTTAAAAGCAGCAGCAGCCCTTCTGTATCCGGGTTATCTTCCAGCTCTGCCAGTTTTGGAAGAACATGCTCATATTTCGTCGTTTTTGTGGTTGCCGGAAGACAGTCATGTCCCTCAATCTCCCCGATGATCGTCAGCAATGAAATTTTATTTTTCATCTGGATCTGTCCAAACTCTCTGATCTCCTCATTTTTCTTTTCCTGATTTTCTGCCATGATATTCTCCATTCCTGCGCTGTTTTTTGCGCATCTCAAGTTTGTGCGCAAGCACAAATCTTGCGTGTGAAAAATCTTATTTTTCACACTATACTCTTTTTCCATGATATAAAAAACAGGATGTTTGAAACATCCTGTTTTTTATACGATATTCTCATTTAGTATATCCGTCTGTAAAATAATCATACAGAAAATCAATTTTACGTTTCTTTTATATATCTTTATTTTAAAAAAGCATTACTAACATCCGAGCAGATAATTATATAATCCCTCGTATTTTCCTTTGGAATTGTTCCAGGAATAATCATTTGCCATGCCGCGGTCAATCATCTGGTTCCACTGTTTCCTGCGGTCGAAGAAAATATGTTTGGAATAATTGATCACAGAAAGCATTTCATCTCCATTATAATTTGCAAAGGAAAAACCGTCTCCCGTATTTTCATATTCGTTAAATGGTTTTACCGTATCTCTCAGTCCACCTGTTTCACGAACGATCGGAACTGTACCGTAGCGGAATGAAATAAGCTGTGTCAGGCCACACGGTTCGAAGCGGGACGGCATCAGGAATGCATCTGCTGCTGCGTACAGTTTGTGTGCAAGTTCATCAGAATAACAGATATTTGCAGAAACACGATCGCCATATTTCCATGCATAATGGCGGAACATGTTTTCATACTGCGGATCTCCGGTACCGATAACAACCAGCTGTGTATAGTCGTCCACGATCCGGTCGATTGCATAATTTACAAGATCTAAACCTTTCTGGTCGGTCAGTCTTGAGATCAGACCGATCATGTACTTTTTCTTGTCAACGGCAAGTCCTAATTCTTCCTGCAATTTTACCTTATTCATGTATTTTTTCTTACGGAAATCAGACGGCTTATAGTTGGTATAAATCTTTGTATCCGCTGCCGGATCATATACCTGATAATCAATACCGTTTACAATACCCTGCATATCAAAATGCCGTGCAGACAACAGACCATTTAAACCTTCTCCATAATACTCGGTCTGAATCTCCTGTGCATAGGAATCACTGACTGTAGTGATATAATCGGCATAGACAAGACCACCCTTTAACATGTTGGCATCTTTTTTAAATTCCAGCTTATCCGGTGTAAACAGGGAAGCTGAAAATCCGGTCAGTCCCTGCATGGTCTTGATATCCCATACTCCCTGGAACTTTAAGTTGTGGATCGTCATAATACTCTTCATGCCCCAGTAAAAGGAATCAGCCTGAAATTCATTTTTTAGATATACCGGAATCAGACCCGTCTGCCAGTCATGACAGTGAATGATATCCGGACAGAAGTCGATCTGTTTTAACATGGACAAAACAGCCTTGTCAAAGAAACAGAATTTTTCAATATCATAACGGACATCACCGTACGGTACTGCACAGTTAAAATATTCCTGATTATCAATAAAATAATATGTAATGCCATCCATGACATATTTTAAAATACCGACATACTTATTCGTAATATAACTGCCGGCACTCATATAAAAATGAGCAACATATTCAAACTTGCTGCGAAACTTGTCCGGTATGCAGCTGTAATTCGGTATTACAACCCGGACATCCCACTCGTTTTTGTCAAATTCCTTCGGCAATGCTCCACATACATCTGCCAAACCCCCGGTTTTAATAAACGGAACACACTCCGATGCTGCAAAAAGTATTTTCTTCATAGCAATCTCCATTCCTGTGTTTATTCTTCAAATCTTAATTACTATTATCATATAACATTTCCGAAAAGAATACCATATTTTTTTACTGCAAAGCAGAAAAATTTAATACAATGTAAAAAAACTTTTATTTATAAAAAACGACACAGACTTTTCATCCATGCCGTTTATCTTATGTACCTTGAATCTTATTTATTCATCCCAGTTGTGATATACTTCCTGAACATCATCATCATCATCCAGCAGATCAAGAATACGGTTGATATTTGTTAAATCTTCCTCTGCTGTCAGCTCTACATAATTCTGTGGAATCATTGTAACCTCTGCTTCTGCCATAGGGATCTTCTCTGCTTCAAGTGCAGCGTGTACTGCCTCAAAGTCATTTGGATTTGTGATGATCTCGTAGCTGTCATCTTCCTCAGAAAAATCCTCTGCGCCTGCATCAAGTGCGATCATCATCAGATCATCCGCATCCATCTCACAGTCTTCTTTTGCGATAATGATCTGTCCCTTTTCATCGAACATATAGGAAACGCATCCCTGTGTACCGATGCTTCCGTGTCCCTTTGTAAATGCGTTACGGACATTGGCAGCTGTGCGGTTCTTATTGTCGGTCAGACATTTTACGATGATAGCTGTTCCGCTCGGACCATATCCCTCATAGGTACAGTACTCGTAATTGACAGAGTTTCCTTCACCGGATGCCTTTTTGATACCACGCTCAATCGTATCATTTGGCATGTTACTTGCTTTCGCTTTGGCAATGACCTGAGCCAGTTTAAAGTTGTTTGCAGGATCCGGGCCGCCATCTTTTACTGCAACGGCAATCTCACGTCCGATAATTGTAAAAATCTTTCCTTTTGCTGCATCATTTTTTTCTTTTTTGTGCTTAATATTCGCAAATTTGGAATGTCCTGACATAAATACTTCCTCTTTTCTCACTTGTTTATTGCTTCGAAAATACATTTTATTTTATCACTATTTCCGTTTTCTGGCAAGCCTATTTATGTATACAACTCTAAGCTTACCTCAAGCGCCTTATCTATTTTCACCAGAATCTGGGAATCTAAATGACATACCTTGTCTTTCAAACGTTTTTTATCGATTGTGCGAAGCTGCTCTAAGAGCACCACAGAATCTTTGACCAGATCATATTTTCTGCTGTCAAGTTCTACGTGTGTTGGAAGCTTCGCTTTATTCATCTGGGATGTAATTGCTGCACAGATCACGGTTGGACTGTGCCTGTTGCCAACATCATTCTGTATTATGAGCACCGGTCTTACACCGCCCTGTTCTGAGCCGATGACCGGTCTTAAATCTGCATAAAAAATATCACCACGTCTAATTACCATATACTTCCACTCCATTTTCTTGCTTTACGGATAGTATTGCCAATTTTTACTGGTGTATTCCATTCCTTTCTATTATTCCGAAAAATGATCTCTCGTACCGATGATCCGTCCACCATGGATATAAACACGTGGTATACGTTTTCCAAGATCACAGGCGAATTCATAATTAAAACGTCCGGATAACCCGCCGACCTCTTCCATGGTAATGCACTCATCACCATCCCTGCCGATCAGTATCACTTCATCCTCATTTTTAACATCCGGAATATCTGTGACATCTACCATAAACTGATCCATACAGACACGGCCAAGAATCGGTGCACGCCTTCCGTGGATCAGAACAGCTCCTTTGTTTGAAAGTCCTCTCGCGTAGCCGTCTGCATAACCGACCGGGATCGTTGCAATCATACGCGGTTCTTTTGTGACATAAGTTCCGCCATAACTGATTGCCCTGCCAGCCGGAAGCTCTTTTACATATGCAACATGTGTCACAAGCGATAATGCAGGTTTTAAGCTGATTGCCGTCTTATCCACGTCCTCAGACGGCCACATTCCATAAAGCGTAATCCCTGCACGCACCATATCCATGTTTGCCTCCGGGATATCGACAATTCCTGCACTGTTTGAGCAGTGGTGAATCGGGATACTTACCCCGCGTTCTTCTAACATGTCGATCATTTTACGGAAAAGTTTTATCTGCTGGTATGTCGGCTCCTTATCTTTTTCATCTGCTTTTGCAAAATGGGTAAAAATACCCTCCACTATAATATGCGGTAGTTTTGAAAGCTGTGCCATCTCATCCGCTACTTCTTCCGTAACCTGATAACCGATCCGGCTCATTCCGGTATCAATTGCAAAATGAATCTTGCAGTCCCAACGGAAAGCTTTTCTGCCATCTCTCTGGTAAATACGGTCGGACGGATGCCCGCTTTGATCATATCCACATACTGATCCGGGAACACATATCCTAAGATCAGGATTGGTTTCTGGATCCCGTGATTTCGAAGGATCAGTCCCTCTTCCACCGTGGCAACCGCATAACCGTATAGATAATCAAGTTTTTCAATCGTCTCTGCAATCTCTACGGCACCATGTCCATAGCCGTCAGCCTTGATGACCGCCATAATTTTTGTATCTTTTGCAATGTTCCCACGCATTGCATCCATGTTGTGAAGAATTGCATCCAGATCGATCTCCGCATGCACTCTGCTGTATCTGTTCATGTTGTTCTCCAATCTATTTTTTTCATTACTTTTTTGTTCAACACAAAATCTATACGCGCTTTTACTGTTGTGTGTAAATATTTAGTACCTTTTTGATCCCGGTGATCAGATCCGAGGCTGTAAGGCCCTGTAAACCTGTCGTCTGTACCATGATATCACCTGCCAAACCGTGAAGGTATACTCCAAGAGGTGCCGCCTGATATGATGTCAGTTTCTGTGCCATAAGTGCACCGATCAAACCGCTTAGTACATCCCCGCTTCCTGCAGTTGCCATTCCGGAATTACCGGAAAGATTCAGATACCTTTTATGATCCGGCAGTGCGGTCACTGTATGTTCATCTTTCAGGACGCAAATAACCTGATTTTCATCTGCAAAATCTGCAGCTGTCTGCAGCAGATTCTTCTGGATTTCTCCAACTGTTTTTCCGGTAAGCCTGCTCATCTCTCCAAGATGCGGTGTAATCACGGCAGTATTCTTAAAATTTTTCCATCTATCTGCCCCCTGCACTCCGGTGTTTTTCTGCTCTGCCACCAGATTTAATGCATCAGCATCAAAAAGAAATGCTTTATTCTCATGTGACGTTCCATATTCTAACACAAAATTTAATATCTGTGCAGAAGTTTTTTCTTTTCCTAGTCCGGGACCGATCACAATGGCATCTGACCAGTCAAGGATCTCCCTCAGAACCGGTTCTTCCGGTACTAAAGTTTTATCGTAAGTAGTAAGAACCGCCTCCGGAACACTGCACTGTAAAATAGTTCTGTTTTCCCCCGGAGTCAGCACACGCACCAGACCACACGCTGTGGCATAAGCTGCTTTCGCAGACAAAACTGCCGCCCCTGCCATATTGACACTTCCGGCGATCAGCAAGAGTTTTCCATAACTGCCCTTATTAGAATGGCTTTTTCTTTTTGGCAGTATCGAAAAATCTTTTTTTTCAAGTGCCATCACGGCCGGCGGTTCACCCAGCCAGCTTTCTTTCGTGATGCCAATATCACATACAATGATCCTGCCGGCATACTCATTTCCCGGCCAGAGGATACTGCCTAATTTTTCAAATGCAAATGTGATCGTAAGATCTGCACGAAACGCTGTGCCAAGAATGGCTCCCGTGTCCGCAGAGATCCCGGATGCAATGTCTACCGCCGCTTTTTCCCCGGAAAGTTCATTCATCCGGCACAGCATATCTGCATATTCACCGGTCACATCTCTTGAGAGTCCCACACCAAATATTGCGTCTATTACAAGAGTAGGGTTGATCTTTTCCGGGATATCCATGTATATAGAAATACCGTATGCATTTAAAATATCCTGCTGTACCCTGTTTGACTCCGAACAGTGCTCTTTATTTCCGGCATAAACGACCGTGACAGCATGTCCTTCCAAAAATAAAAGGCGTGCGATCGCAAGACCATCTCCACCGTTATTTCCACTGCCACACACAATGAGTACTTCCGTAAGATCCACATTTTGTCTATGCAGCTCTTCCACAAATGCTATTGCAGCGCGCTCCATCAAGAGAAGTCCCGGCACCTTAAAATGTGAAATGGTATTTGCATCATATTTTTGCATTTCCCGGCTGTCTACAAGATATTTCATGAAATCCTCCTTGTTTTGCGGAGCAAAATGCGACTGCCTTTGCAGGAGCAGAGGAT
>OATX01000567.1_pt1 | contig 22084 bp, 10 predicted proteins | sample 1516741 | NCBI WGS metagenome assembly OATX01 (sample SAMEA2579984, study PRJEB22360) | human gut metagenome | biome: human gut; feature: human-associated habitat; material: faeces | place: Denmark | collected 2008/2010
TCATCATGATGGAAATATAAGAGCGGGGGCTTCCGGCGCCAGCCTCCAGCGGCTGGTACTGTGTTATGAGGAGGAACTGACCCGTATCCGTAATGAGACACATGAGGACTCATTCACAGTTGAAACGGAATTTGAACGTCGCTTTAGTCCCGTTAAAATAGCGCTGGCCGCTTTTATAACCGGATGTGTTGCCGGCATAGTATTAACTTTCAAAATCAAGAAACAATGAATAAGAATTTCATGTACGGCGTCGGTGCCGTGAAATACAAGGACTTTGTGGTGGGTTACATAGAGAAGAATTCGTTTGACATGGGCGGGCAGAAACCCGAATCCGCCAAAATCGAGGCGGAGCAGGTGCCGGGAACCCCGGTGCTTATCATTCCCCAGTCGAATGGCAGCATCGCCCCCACGTTCAACGTTATCCAGCTGAACTACGAAAACCTGCATAGCTTGCTGGGTGGTACCATGCACTACAAGGAAGAGGACTCGGAAAAGAAAACCCCGATTGGTTGGACGGCCCCAACGGCAGCCGTGTTGCTGACCGGTCCGTGGGAAATAGCCCTTGTTTCGGGGCAGAGCATCCTGATTCCCAATGGCACGCTACTTTCCAATCTCGGCGGCAAGCTGACCCTGACAGAAACGGCGAAAATCGAATGCACGCTGGAAGTGGCCATGCCGGAAGACGGCTCCCAGCCCCATGGCGTATTCAATACGGATTCTATCCCGGAAGAGTGGAAACAGTATAAACTGCCTCCTGCTGAATCTGCCGCTGCTGCTTCCACTAACCCGGCCGAGGAGTAGCGTATGGACGAAGCTGTCATCAAGCAGATCCAGCGTGAGGGTGCGGACGCGCTGCTGGATATCGGTGTGAGCGTCCCGCTGAAAGCGTTTCATATCCCTTTCAGGAAATCCCCGCTGGAGCTGCGCGTGACCATGAGGCGGCCTTATATGTCCGGTCAGATTCTTTTTGCCCGGACATATTTGTCGATGGGGATCACCAGTGAGGAGATGTGGGGGTTCAGCAAGGAGGAGGAAATGCAGTTTCTGGCCTCTCACGGCAAGGCGGTGAGCCGTATGGTGGCCTATACCCTTTGTCGTGGCCCTTTCAGCCGCCGCGTGCTTTTGCGCCCGGTGGCATGGCTCATAAGGAACTTCATGGAACAGCGTTATCTGGTGGGTGCGATCAAGCGTTTTGTCAGCCTGATGGGTACCGACCCTTTTATACCTATTATCAGATCAGCCGAGCGGACGAATCCGATGAGCTTGAGACTGAGCCAAAGAAAGAAGGGGAGTTAAAGAGCCGTTATGAAGGCTCCCATAGCCCTTTCGGTTTTGTGTGGCAGATTGCCAGTGCCACCGGCTGGAGCGTGGACTATATACTGAACAAGGTGAATTACCAGACCCTGATCATGATGCTTAGTGACGCTCCCCGGTATGTCCGTGACAAGTCCGGATCTTCCGGTCCTGCGGATGAGCGGAGCGCCGAGGATGAAGCGGATGGAATAGTAGGATTTTTTCAAAGCAAGCTAAAATAGATGAAACCGGTACAAATAGAATTCCTTATGGTGGACCATTTGAGCGCCCGTCTTGACAAGGCCGTGGGCAAGATCGAGCGGATGTCCCAGCAGGCATCGTCCGCCAACAGACAGATCCGGGAACTTGACAGGAGCGGTTCCCTGTTGAACAACACCGTCGGCAAGCTGGCGGCCGCCTTTACTATCAAGGAGCTGGTGTCGAACATCACCAAGGTACGCGGCGAGTTCCAGCAGCTGGAGGTGTCGTTTCAGACCATGCTCGGCAGTGCGGAGAAGGCCGACACCCTGATGCAGCAGTTGGTACATACGGCCGCGACCACTCCTTTCGGCCTGGAGGATGTCGCGCAGGGTGCCAAGCAGCTTCTTGCCTACGGGTTTGAAGCGGAGAAAGTGAACGAGACGCTGATCCGCTTGGGTGACATCGCTGCCGGACTTTCCATCCCTTTGAACGATCTGGTCTATCTTTACGGCACCACCATGTCCCAGGGACGGCTTTATACACAGGACCTGAACCAGTTCACCGGCCGGGGCATCCCTATGATCGCCGAACTGGCCAAGCAGTTCGGCGTGGCTGAAAGCAAGGTGAAGGAGCTTGTGGAGGAAGGCAAGGTCGGTTTTCCCGAAGTGCAGAAGGTCATAGAGAGCCTGACGGACGAGGGCGGAAAATTCGGTGGTCTGATGGAGGCACAATCCAAAACGATAACCGGACAGATCTCCAATATAGAGGATGCCGTTTCAATGATGTTCAATGAAATCGGGCAGCAGTCGGAAGGTGTCATCAACACCACGCTTTCCGGTGTTTCCTACATGGTGGAGCATTACGAACGTTTCGGCCGTATCCTGCTCGGGCTTGTCGGCACGTATGGTGTGTACCGGACTGCCGTCATGACAGTCACGGCCGTGAAAGGCTGGGCGGTGGCTGCGGAGGCGTTGCATTACAACTGGCTCCTGCTGGTTGAGAAAGCGCAGAAAATGCTCAACCGGACCATGCTTTCCAATCCCTATGTGCTGGTTGCGACCCTGCTTGCCGGTGTTGCCGTGGCACTGATCTCCATGAAGACGGAAACCGAACGTTTGCAGGAATCCGAGGAAAGGTATCAGCAGCAGAAGCAGAAAACCATAGAGGCCGAGGAAGAGCACAGGCGCAAAATAGAGGAACTGTGTTCCATTGCCGGGGATGAAGCCGTGTCCACGGATGCCCGGCGTGAGGCGCTAAACAAGCTGGAACAGAAATATCCGGATATATTCTTCAAATACGACACCGAGTATGAGAAACTGAAGAATATCAAGAAAATCAAGGAAGAGATAGCCCGATTGGAAGCCGGTGAGTCCATATCCAATCCCGCCAATGAATTGAAACGTGTGGATGACAGGATAAAAGAACTTGAAGGCAAGACCCGGTTGGCAACCGAATATTACCAGGACAGCTACGGGCGGCAAAGAGCCCGATATGTCCAGAAATCCGCACGTTCAAGGGATGAGGAGGCAGAGCTTCAGAATCTGTACGGAAAACGCAAGAGCCTGAACGGACAAATCCGCAAGGACGAGGTAAATGCCTATTTCGAAAACCTGACCGGTGTGAGTAACGAGACCCTTGCACAGCAGATAAAGCAGCGTAGAACCCTGCTTGCCCGGATGTCTGTCCAGGAGAAGGAATACGGAAAGATTACGCAGGGTGACGAAAATCTTACCGGAACTTATTCCCGTGACGAACTGAAGTATCAGCTGAACAAACTGGTTTCGGAACAAAACCGGCGTAACCTGCCCACGGATTCAAGCACTGACTGGGTGGCTGCGGCAAAAGAGAAATACCAGGACGCGCTCAAGGCTTATAACGCCTTTCTTCAGGAAACGTCCAACAGCCTTTCCCGTGAGGAGTTTGAGAAGAAGGCGAAAGAACTGAAGGATGCCGTTGATACCGCCAAAAAGGAGTACGACAAGGTCAAGCCCGGTGAGGATAAGGATTCCGAGGCCGAACGGAAGAAGGCGGACAAGGCGGAGAAAGAAGCCCAACGCCGCAAACAGGTTTCTGAAAAGCTGGGCCAGGAACTCGCCGGGCTGCAAAGGAAGAATGACGAGGCGGAGATTGAGATGATGACCGAGGGGCTGGAGAAGAAGCTGCGCCAGATAGACAATGAATACCAGGCACGCAAGGATGAAATAGCCAGGCAGGAAGCCGGTTGGAAACGTGACAACGCGAAAGCGGGGCAGTCCGGTTCGCTGTCGGAAGATCAGCAGTCCGAAATAGACAAGGCCCGTGAGCTGAACGAGTCCGGCCGACAGAAAAAAATAGCGGAAGCTTATCGGGAAGAGTTCGGAGTGATGCAGGAATATTTGCAGGCCTACGGCACCTTCCAGCAGCAGAAACTCGCCATCGCGACCGAATATGCGGAAAAGATACAAAAGACGACATCCGGCAGCGAGAAGCTCTCTCTCGGTGTTGAACGTGACAGCAAACTTGCCGGCATCGAAGTGCAGGAACTGAAAGCCCGTATTGACTGGGGTACTGTCTTCGGTGAATTCGGCGGGATGTTTTCCGATATGATAAAGCCTGTATTGGCGGATGCCAGAAAATACATGCTCACTGACGAGTTCCGAAATGCCGACCATGCCAGCCAGGACGCGCTTGTCTCTGCCGTCCAGCAGATGGAGAGGGCTTTGGGCGGTTCCGGCAAGGTCAGTTTCAAGAAACTGGGTGCCGAGGTTACTGCCTACCAGAAAGCCCTTTCAGACCTGAAGGAGGCACAGGCGGTGTATGCGGACACCTATACGGCACTCATTGCCGCCCAGAAATCATACATTGAGGCGCAACAGTCCGGAACCGAACAGGAGAAGGAGTCCGCCCGGCAAGCCCTGGAAACGGCGCAGGCCAATGCCGATGCCGCGAGTGAGAATATAAACGCCTTGCAGGAAACGGCTGACAGTGCCCGGCAGTCCCTCTCGAATACTGCCTCCGGTCTGAAGGCCAGTATGGAGAATGTGAGGGACGGATTGCAGCAGATTGCCTCCGGCAGTATCAGCGGGGCGTATAATGGCCTGATCACACTCGGCAAAGGTGCCAAGGAAGTGGACGGCAAACTGGGCGAGGCTTTCGGAAAGGTTTCCGAAACACTTGAGGATGTGCCTGTTGTCGGCTGGATTGTAAGTATTATAGACCTTTTCAAGGATGGTTTGAGTGTGGTCATCGGTGGCCTGCTCGACGCGGTGTTCAATGCCGTGAGCGGTATTCTTGACGATGTGCTTTCCGGTGATCTTTTTGTGACTATCGGAAAATCGCTGCTTTCCGGTGTGGGCAAGATATTCGACGCATTGACCTGGGGCGGATTTTCCTCCTGGACGACTTCAAGCAATGCCAAAGAGGTCCAGGAAACCATCGACCGGCTGACCGAGCGCAACGAGACCTTGCAGACGGCTATCGAGGACCTGACGGAGGAGATCAAGGCGAGCAAGGGTACAAAGTCCGTGGCCGCCTACCGGGATGCCTACAGGCTCCAGCAGGAGACGAACTCGAACTATCTGGACATGGCCATGTCGCAGGCCGGCTATCACGGTTCGCATCACAGCTGGAATTATTACTGGGGCGGTTTCTCACAGGAACAGATTGACCGTTTGAGCGGTCAGATCGGGCGTAGCTGGAACGGTGACATCTGGAACCTAAGTCCGGAGGAAATGAAGAAGTTGCGCAGTAACGTGGACATGTGGACGCAGATCCAGGATACCGGCAAGGGCGGATATGGAGGTCGTCTGACCGAGAAGCTGGATGACTATATCGACCAGGCGGGCAAGCTGGAGGAACTTACCGACCAGCTGTATGAAGGTCTCACCGGTATTTCCTTCGACAGCATGTACAGCAGTTTCGTGGATAACCTGATGGATATGAAGTATGATGCCGCAGCCGCGGCGGAGGACATATCCGAGTATTTCATGCGTGCGATGCTGTCAAACAAGATCGGTGAGCTGTATTCCGACAAGCTGAAAGGCTGGTGGGAGAAATTCGGCAAGGCGATGGAAGACAATGACCTTACAGAAGCCGAGCGTAAGGCCCTCCAGGACGAGTACATGAAGTATGTCGAGGAAGCCGTCGCTCTTCGTGACAATCTTGCCGCGGCCACCGGGTACGATAACTCGGGCGGTACGAGCCAGAGCGCCAAAACCGGCGGTTTTTCAGCCATGACACAGGACCAGGGTACAAAACTGGACGGCATGTTCACCAGCGGGTTGCAACACTGGTCGAGCATCGATGAGAAGATGGAGAGCGTCATCGACAAGATGAACACCGCCGAGGGGCATCTTGCCCGTATCGAGGAGAACACCGGCACGAGCGCGTCGCACCTTGGCAAAATAGAGGAAGAGATTCGTAAAATCAATCGTGACGGAGTAAAATGCAAATGATATGGAAAAGATATTAGGCGGTCTGGTACTTGTCAACGGTACCGACATCTGGAGTACATACGGGGTGTTCCTCGTTGAGGACAAGCGCGGCGGGATGGATAACCTGACCGCCATCCTGACCCCGAGCAAGACGAAAACGGACACGGCTGTGAATATCCGGGAGGAGGACGGGGAGAAATATTCCTCCGTGCTGACGCCCAGGAACGAGGCCCGTGACGTGACGCTTCATTTCGCCCTGTTTGGCAAAACGCAGGCCGGCTGGCTGAAGAAGTATTTCGAGTTCATCAATTTCCTGAAGAAAGGCCGTGACGGGTGGCTTGAGATTTCCTTTCCCCAACTTGCCCTGACTCTCCGTGTGAAATATACGGATTGCAGCAAGTTCCAGCCTCTGACCTATCTCTGGAAGGAAGGCGTGCACGCCGGCAAGTTCAAGGTGAAGTTCCGGGAACCTGTCCCGGTCATATAAATGTGATTCAAACCCTATTCAAACGACGTTTAAACAAGATACAGACATGCTGACCATCTATGACAGCAACGGCAACAGACGGACCGATATCGAGGCGGGCGACAGCTCCACCCAGGTGAAGGAGGTGCAGGGTGACAATGTCCTGACACTCTCTTTCACGCATTACGAATATATCGCCCTGGACGTGAATGACCGGGTGGACTTTGAGGGTGAGCGCTACTGGCTGACCGAACGGTACACCCCGAAGCAGAAGAGCGGCCAGGAGTGGGTATATGATTTGAAGTTTTACGGTATCGAGAGCCTGGTGAGACGTTTTCTTGTGCTGGAAACCACCGACGGGAACACCGAGCCTGTGTTCACGCTGACAGCGACTCCGCGTGAACACGTGGCCATGATCGTGAAGTGTATCAATGACGGAATGAACCACACCACCGACTGGAAAGTGGGGCGGGTGGACGGTACGGACCTTATCGTCATCGATTACGAGGGGAAGTACTGCAACGAAGCCCTGAAAGAGATAGCCGAAGCGGTCGGCGGGCAGGCTGAATGGTGGGTGGAAGGCCAGACCGTGAACGTGTGCCGGTGTGAGCATGGCGAGGAAATAACGCTGGGCTACGGGAAGGGACTGACCGGAATCGAACGCGACACGACGGGTACCGACAATTTTTATACCCGGTTGTTCCCGGTAGGCAGCACGCGGAACATAGATCCGTCAAAATACGGGCATAGCCGCCTGATGCTTCCGGGGGGCAGGCAATATGTCGAGATACATACGGAGGAGTACGGCATCTATGACCGTTACGAGCAAGACGCCTTCAGCGGCATTTATCCCCGCAGGATCGGGGCTGTCAGCAGTGTGCGCAGCGAAGATGTGAAAGATGACGACGGCAACCCTTTCACGGTCTATTATTTCAGGGACGACAGCCTGAACTTCGATCCGAACGATTACGAGCTGCCCGACGAGACCAAACGTGTATCGTTCCAGGACGGTGACCTTTCCGGACTGGGGCAGGGTGAGGACCACTATTTCGAGGTGAATTTCAACAGTGCCACCCGTGAGTTCGAGATTATTACGATATGGCCCTATGATGATGACACGCAACTCCCCGGCGGCAAACTTATTCCGAAATCCGGTGACCGTTATATTCTCTGGAATATCCGTATGCCGGACGAATATTACCCGCTTGCCGAGGAGGAGTTTCTTACGGCGGTGGAACAGTTCAATACCGAATGCTGGCAGGATCTTGCCGTTTACAAGGCCCCGACCGACCATGTGTGGATTGAGGAGAACGGTGTTTCCCTGTCCGTAGGCCGCCGTGTGAGACTTGAAAGCGAGGAGTATTTCCCCGAAACCGGTTATCGCAGCAGCCGCATCACGAAAATTACCCGGAAGGTGAACCAACCCGGGGAGATGGACATCGAGATCAGCGATGCCCTGCATAGTGGTGCGTTTGAACGGGTGAATGACAGTATCGGGGAACTGAAAAACTATACGAAGTCAAAGGCGGAGGGTGCCGCGCTTCCTGACATTATCCGTAGCTGGGACAAGACACTGCCTACGGACAACAATCTTTTTTCCGCGCGGAGAAGTCAGGCGGAACACATCAGCAAAAAAAAGAATGACCGTGCAAAGGGGAAGATCACCTTCGAAGCGGGAGCCTCTTTCGGACAGGAGGATAATGCGGGTATTGATGACAAGGGCAATGCCGGGCTGCTGACCCTTGTCGTGCGTGAGCTTCTTCGCAGTCCGAAATTCGTGGACGGTCTTTTCGGTGAGGGGTGGCGGCTCTGGATGGAGGACGCTTTGTCCCATCTTACCATCGACAAGCTGACGGTACGCCAGGTCATGGTAGTATTGGAGCTGCTTATCGAGAAGGTGCGCAGCGTGGGCGGCCAGCTTTGTGTCAGCGCCGCCAATGGTAAGATAAAGACCGCCGTACTGGAAGACGGATACTGGAAGATCACTTTCGAGCAGGATAACACGTTCGCTGCCCATGACCTGATGCGCTGCCAGACCTTTACCGGCGGAAACCTGAAAGGCTACTGGGTGGAGGTGGCCGGTGTGGAGGGTGACTCCATCCTCGTGCCTGAAGGGGAGTTCGGCGCTTCCCTTCCGGAGGCCGGCGACGAGTGCGTGCTGATGGGCAACACGGAGAACCCTTTGCGTCAGAACCTGATCCTGATCTCCGCCACCGAGGACGGGCAGCCCCGCGTGGACGTGATGGACGGGGTGAAGGCGAAGAACTTTTCGGGCTGCCTGCGTGCGCGCCTGGGCAACCTGGACGGCATCAGCGATGACTGGTTCCCGGCCGACAACCAGCCGCACGGCAACGGCCTTTACAGCGACAATGCCTACCTGCGCGGCACGTTCCTCTTAGTGACCGGCGAGGATATCAAGACCAAGTTCGAGATCGTGGAGGGACGCATCACCAGCGCGGTGACCGCCCTTCGGAACGACTTCGCCACGGAGAAGGGCTACCTGAACAACCCCGCCTTCGATGACGGATTAGAGAAGTGGAACACGGAGAACGAGACGGTGTTCTTCCTTGCCGGGAACCGGTGGATCTGGGCGAACAACAACGTGCTGACCAGGAAGGGCGACGGGGCGAGCGTGACGGTGGACGACGGGCGGACCGTGGTACGTATCCGGAACAAGTATATCCTCCAGAAACGGGCGAACCTGAAAAGCATCCCCTCCATGCCGGTGAACGGTGACGGGGAGAAGGAGGCCGTGCCGGTGTACCTCTCCTTCTTCTACCGCTGCGCGAAGGCCGGCACGCTCCGCGTGGAGTTCTTGGACGTTGACAAGACCGGCTTTGCGAACTTCAACAGCATGGAGGTGGAGGAGGAAATAGATGTGACGGACGGCTATGTACAGTACACCTGTAGCGGACTCTGGAACGGTACAGGTGATTTCAAGCTGTCCTTTACCGGCGACATCTACTTGTACATGCTTGTCCTTTCCACTGACAAGGTGGAGAGCCTCGCGCACCGCTACCGGACGCTTTTCGAGCAGTCGGAGCGTCTGGTGAAGATAACGGCCGCCGTCTTTGACCGTGACGAGAACATGCTGGAGGAGACGGGGCTTGTGGTGAAGCCTGAAGGCGCGGGCATCTACGCCCAGGACGCGGACGGGAAACTGGCGCTTATCGGCGTGAGTGTGGACGAGACGGACGCTGACGGTAACAGGATCAGCGTGGTGAAGCTGACCGGGGACCATATCAAGATGGAGGGCCTTGTGACAGCCAACGATAATTTCAAGATCCTGGAGGACGGAAGCATCGAGGCAAATGCGGGCACGTTCTCCGGGCATATCCGCACGAACTTCCACCTTGTGGAGTCGAGCGACGCCGTCCTGACCTCCTGCTCGGGCCGCGGCGAGACCGGCTACCTGATCGGCCGCGAGCTGAGCCTGAAGGTGGACATGGCCGGTTCGTCGAACGGTGCGGACATCATCCTTCCGAACGACGTGCGTTATATCGGCTCGCGTGTGACGCTTTACAACGGCTGCCACCCTCCCTATACGCGTACGGTGGGCTCTATCCGCTACAGCTCCGTCCGTGTGGACGACGGCACGCTGCTCCGCGGTTCCAACGTGAACCTCAGCAGTGATTCGCTGCTTTCCTATTCCGACCCCTACAGGATCGACTGGATCAGCGGGATCATCGAGCTGGTCGGTACCCCCGAGCTGAACGGGGGAATCCTTGCGGACCTGATTTCGTGGCGGGGAGCGTCGGCCGGTCCCCCCGCTTCCCCCTCGAGCGGATGGCTTTACTACGACACGAAGAGGAACCGCAACTACCTTTACTGGTACGGCGCGTGGGTGGAGTTCCCCGTTTACGGCGGTGCTTCCGATGATCTCCGCATCACGTGGAAGGGAGAGCTTTCTTCCGCCCCGGAGAACCCGGAGAGGAACTGGCTGTACGTCACCTCCGTGAACCGCTTCCTCCTGCTCTATACGGGCGAGGATTGGGAGGAGCCCGCCATCGTTTACAGCCTGAACAAGTGCGGCTGGTGCATCCTTGGCTTCAGCGCGCTTTCATACCATTATTACAATGACTGACAACAATAAAAAAAGGAGGAATAACTTATGGCACTTACAGAATCGGAGAAAACGGAACTTAAGAACGACATCCTGAACGCGATCAAGGCGGAGAGCCAGGGCGTGAACGAGCTGACCGAGGTCACCTCACTGGACAACATCAAGAGCCTCCCGGCGTTGCGTGGTACCGAGCTGGTGAGCGCCCCGCTTACCCTGCTGGGCAAACCCGCCACGGATGCTGCGGCCACAGCCAACGCCGCGGCCACGAAGGCGAACAATGCGGCCACCAATGCCGCGGAAGCCACGAGCGCCGCTGGCAGCGCCGCGGCCGCGGCGAACGAGAAGGCCGGCGTGGCACAGGCCGCTGCCGCTGCTGCCAATGAAGCCGCCACAAAGGCAAAGGATGCCGCCGACGCGGTGGAAGGCAGCCTGGTGGGCGGCATGACGGCCGTTCCGGACGAGGAGAACGATACGGTAAAACTCACCCTGCTTGGTAAGACTGGTGCGGAGATTGCCTCGGTGGACATTCCCGGGGGCACGGGCAGCGGCGGCAACACGTACAACGTGACGGAGGAGGTCCCGCTGCAAAGCGGTTACTACACCCTGGCGACGGCCATCGTGGCGGTGGACGAGAAATACCGTTACAAGGGCCGCTGCATCACCTACGAGGTATCGCAGGGCAAATGGGAGACGAAGCAGTTCACCGGCACGAGCCTGACGGCGTGGGAAAGCACGGGCGCGTGGGAGGACTTCGGCGGCGCCGGAACGATGAAGAGCCTGACGGTGAACGGCGAGAAGAAAGTTCCCGACAGCGAGGGCAACGTGGATCTGACCATCGACAAGCTGGAAGTGGACGAGAGCCTGGATGCTGACAGTACCAATCCCGTCCAGAACAAGACCGTCGCCGCCAAATTCCAGGAGGTGGAAGCCGGTACCGTGTTCGGCATGAGCGCGGAAGTGAGCGACGACGAGAGCAGTGTCCGCCTTGCGCTGACCAACAAGAGCGGGGCGGAGATCGCGAGCGTTGACATCCCGGCCGGCAGCGGTGGCGGCGGTGAGTCCTCCACCACCAAGATCGTGCTGCTTGCCGAGACCGACAAGAAAACCGTGAAGGAAGGCGGAGCGGTGAAACTTACCTATACCTATGACCACCAGGTTGCCGGCGGTGATGACAAGGGTAGCAGTACCGGACAGAAAGCGACCGTCACCATCCAGGTGAAGCGCGGGACGACCACCACTTATTCCTCCTCGCTGAAGGAAGTGAGCAAGGGTACCTATACCCTTGACCTGACCAAATACCTGCTGGTGGGCACGAGCGACATCTACGTCATTGCCGAGACTACCGATCCCACCACGGGCAAGGCGCAGAAGAAGCAGGCGTACGTGAGCGTGAAGAGCGTCACCCTGTCCCTTTCCTGCGGTTACAACCTGGCGGCCACCATCCAGAACGGCGGTTACGGTACCTATGATTCCGCGAGTATACCCTACGCCGTGAGCGGTACCGGCACGAAAACCGTCAGCCTGTACGTGGACGGTGTACAGCAGAACGCGCATACGGTCACCCGCAGCGGCACGACGAACGGCAGTTTCGAGGTTTCCATGACCGGCCTGTCCGTGGGGCGGCATACCGCCCAGCTGGTGGCCGAGATGGAAACTGACGACCTCACGCTGAAAAGCGAGAGCATCCATATCGACCTGCTGAAGGCCGGAACCGGCGCGCCCTTCATCGGTTTGAAGCTCATTCATGCCGACGGGCATATCCTCGGACGGGACGAGCATCTGGAGCCGGTCCTTGAAGCCGGCCGCTACGAGAAGCTCACTTTCGACTGGGTGGCCTATGATCCCGACCGTGTGCCCGCTGAAGTGGAGTTCTGGAAAAACGGCGTCAAGAGCAGTACCGTGAGCGCTCCCCGCAGCATGATGACCTACAGTAACCGGTTTACCGAGGAAGGCACGCAGACGCTTGTCCTGAAAGCCGGTCCGACCGGGTACACTTTGCGCATCGACGTGGGTGAGAGCGGTATCGATATCAGCGAGGCCACCTACGGCCTGGCGGTCAAGCTTGACGCGGCGGGCCGCAGCAACGGGGAGAGTAACCCCGGAACATGGGAGTCGAACGGCGTGGAGACCACGTTCGAGGGTTTTGACTGGAGCAGCAACGGCTGGACGGGTGAGGCGCTGAAGCTGACCAACGGTGCGAAAGCCGTCATCGGCTACCGGCCCTTTGCCACCGATGTGAAAAGTACGGGGCTGACCATTGAACTGACCCTCCGGGTAAGCAATCCCACTGACAGCGATACCGCAGTTGTGGACTGTCTCGACAGTGGCAAGGGGCTTTATATCACCCCTTCGGAAGCGAGTTTCAAGACCGGTGAGAAAGTGTCCTATACCAACGAGGACGACGAGCTGGTGGAGCGTGAGATCAAGCTGGGCACGAATTATGTGGAAGACCGGTGGATCAAGGTGGCCCTCATGGTGGGTACCCGCAATGAGAGCCGTCTGATGGAGCTTTATGTGGACGGCAACCGTACCGGTGCCGACATCTACGACAACGCCTTCAGCTTCCGCCAGGACAATCCGAAATATATCACCATTGACAGCGCCGGGGCGGACGTGGAGGTAAAGAGCGTGCGTATCTATACCCGCCGGTTGAGTGACGACGAGGAACTGGAGAACCGGATGGTGGACAGTGCGGACGGTGAGGAGATGATCGCGCTGTACGAGGAGAACGATATCCTGGGTGATACCGACACTGTGGATATGGACAAGCTGCGTGCCAAGGGCAAGGGGGTGCTGCGTATCGTGCGCCAGAACAAACTCGATGACGTGTATGCCGAGAACAACAAGAAGACGGACTTTTCGGCGGATATCTTCTATTACTCCCCTTTCGGATCCGAATACGACTTCGTGCTTCGTGACTGTTATATCCGTATTCAGGGTACCAGTTCCACGAAATATCCGAGCAAGAACATCCGTATCTATATCAGCAAGGGCGGCACGAACCTTAGTTTCACCGTTGGCGGCAAGGAGCAGGCGGAAAAGAAATATCCCGTCCGTCCCGGTGGCATCGCCATGAACCTGATCTGTCTGAAGAGTGATTATTCCGACTCGTCCATGTCGCTGAACACAGGCGGTGCCAAACTGTTCAACGACGTGCTGAAGGAGATGGGGCTTCTCACCCCTCCGCAGCGTTACCAGTACGAGACGGGCGGCAGCGATTTGAACGCGGTCACCGTGCGTACCGCTATCGACGGTGTGCCTATCGACATGTTTGTGGCGGCTGCGGAGGACGGCGAGAACAACTATGTGGGGCAATACAACTTCAACAACGAGAAAAGCAAGAGCGGCGACCTGTTCGGCCTTAGTGGCGTGGAGGGTTACGATCCTGCCTGTCCCCTCACTCTGGAAATGCTGAACAATACCGAGGCCATGTGCCTTTTCAAGACCACAAGTGACGCTCATCTGGAGGAGGTGTTTGATGCCGGTGCCGAGACCAACGTTCCGGATGATGTGAAATGGGCGGGCCTTGACGAGTCGCAGCGTACGGCCGTGAAACGGCTGTACGCATGGATACGCTCGTGTGTTCCGGACGGTGCGACGAGCGCCGACCTCTCCACTTTTAAGAGCGAGAAGTTCAGGAACGAGATAAATGACTATTTCGACAAGGCTTTCCTGCTGACGTATTACCTCTGGACGGACTATTTCCTTGCCGTTGACCAGCGTGCGAAGAACATGATGCTGCGCACGTGGGACGGCCTGATATGGTACATCACCTACTACGACGGTGATACCCAGATGGGAAAACGTAACGACTGTTTCCTGGTGTATGACTACACCACCGACCGCGACACTTATGACGCCGAGGCCGGGAAATATGCCTTTGAAGGCCGTGACAGCTGGCTTTGGAACCTCGTTCTGGCCAACCTGGACGCTGACCTGAAGACACAGGCGCAGGCTCTTCGCGGCGTACTTACCACCAGCCGTGTCCTGGACATGCTGAACGTGGAGCAGGCGGGCAACTGGTGCGACCGTGCCTATAACAAGAGCGGCGAGCTGAAGTACATCCTGCCCGCCACGCAGGAGATGTACAGCAAGGTGTGGCCGTTCATCTACGCCCTTCAGGGCAGTAACCGTGCGCACCGTGAATATTTCGTGCGTAATCGTTTCGCCCTTCTGGATGCCAAGTACGGCACGAGCAATTTCACCAGTGACAACATCGACCTCTATCTGGCACGTACGGCTGCTGACACCCCCGACGTGCTGAAGATTACGGCCAACGAGGTTTATGCTTTCGGCTACGGTACGAACAACAGCCCGAATATAGGGAATACCGGCATCATCAAGAAAGATGCGGCTGCGAGCCTTTCCATCACCGGTGCCTATACGGTGAACGATCCCTTGAGGGTTTATGGCGCGAGCCGTATGAAGGTGCTGGATATGAGCGGGGCCGCCGATCACCTGAAAAACGCTTTCGACCTGGGCAAATGTACCGTGCTGCGCGAACTGAACCTTCAAAGTTCCGGCAACGGCAGTACCGGCTGGTGGTTGAACATCGGCAACTGCAAGCAGCTACGTAAACTCAACCTTCGTAACCAGGCACAGGCGAAAACCGGGGGAAGTACCAGTACCGAGCTGGATTTGAGTGCGCAGACCAAGCTGGAAGAACTTGAGGCCCGCGGTACGCAGGTGCAGAGCGTGGTGCTTGCCAAGGGTTCTCCCGTGACGCTGCTCCACCTTCCCGGTACACTGACCAGCCTCCGTCTGGAATATCTGGGCAGACTGACCACCGGCGGGCTGACATTGGAAAGCTACAGCAAGGTGAAGACCTTCATCTTTGACAGTTGTCCAGGTATTGACTGGGAAACCCTGCTGGGCCGTTGCACGGGTGTGGAACGTATCAGAGTAACCGGTATTGACCGCGAGGATGACGGTACGTGGCTGAATAAGTTTGTCGGGATGGGCGGTGTGGATTCCGATGGCAACACTACGGACACGTGCGCCCTGGTGGGTACGGTACAGCTCACGCGCTACATTGATGACGATACGTACAGCGCTCTGAAGGTGCACTTCCCGGAACTGAATATCCGGCAGCCGGAATACACGATGATCGAGTTCGACGACGAGGTATCGGATGACGCGAACGTGAGCAACCTTGACAACGGTACCGGCTACAAGTATGACAACGCGTATGAGGTGAGCGGTCATATTTCCGCCATCCTGAAGCAGCGTCACCGTGTACTTGCTAAAGTGACTAAAAAAGCGACGACGCGGGGTGTAAACATGGCGAACGTTGATACCACGGTGAACAACCTTGACGGTGAGATGACCTACTACCCGCTGGACGACACGGACAGCAACAAGTACGCCGACGGCACGGCTGCCAGACTGGACGGCACTGAAGGGGACTGGATGATGTACGAGCCCTTCTTCTGGAGCAAGGGTATCAATGATTACCTGAACGGCAAGCATTACTCCTGTTACAGCAGTAACGGTTCGGATAACATGCCTTCCGTTCCGGATGCTGACGTCCTTACGCTTGACGACATTAAGGGCACGAGTGGCGGTTATCTTTCCGGTCGTAAGATCATGAGCGGAAAGGATACGCTTTCGAACAGCTACAGTACTGACAGTACGTATTCGGTATGCAAGGTGAACGTGGACGGTTACAAGCGTGTGCGTTTCCCGAGCGTTCCCGGTACAAGCCTTGTCGGAAGCATTTTCACAGACGATTCCGGTACGGTCATCAGTTCAATCGTCGTCCCTACCTTGAGCAACAAGTTCGAGGCCGGTATGTACCTGATTGCCGATGTTCCGGTGGGTGCCACTGCTCTTCACTTCTCCATTCTGAACACGGCAGAGTTCGATAAGGTTGTCCTTTCTAACAGTGACAGGATCGAGGATATGGAACCCGAATGGGTGCCTAATGACGAGCACTTGTGTGCCGTTGTGGGCAGCAGTGTTGTCGGTTCCAAACTTCGCGCCTGCATTACTGGCGGGAGCACTACGGCGAGCATGACCTGGTCTGATTTCCACTATTACAGTGCCCAGCGCGGTATGCAGCAGATTGACGCGCTGATGCACTCGCGTATCGCGAACCTTTTCTACGCGAAGTACGGTCGTCGCGACAGCCAGGAACAATGCGGCGCGGGCTCTCACACGAACAACCGTACTACGGGTGGTACTGCCAGCCGCGGGATGACGGACACGATCGGCTACGAGGAAGCCTCCTCAATCAACCCTAATGTGACGAACAGCCTGATAGAAAACTCCGTCCACCAGTATGCGTGGTACCGTGAGAAGGATGACTACGGCGGGGCCACGGTTACGCAGGTGAATAATATTTGCTGCCTTGGCTACGAGGACATCTATGGTCATAAATATGACATGATGGACGGCGTGGACCTTCCTAATGACACGGGCAATTCCGGGAAGTGGCGCATCTGGATGCCTGACGGCAGTACCCGCCTGGTTAAGGGTTCCGTGAGCTCCGGTATCTGGATTACCGCCGTGGCGCATGGCAAATATATGGACGTGATTCCGGTGGGTTCCGTTTCGGGTTCCTCCTCGACAAATTACTGCGACATCTATTACATATCCACTGCCTCCGGCCGTGTGGTCTATCGTGGCAGCAACTACGCGAGCCCGAATGGCGGTGTTTCGATGTCGTATGCGGGCAGCGATTCCTCGAATACGGGCACGGGCATCGGTTCTCGTCTGGCCTTCCGCGGTCGGCTCGTTAGGGCGTCAAGCGTCGCTGCGTTCAAGTCGTTAAGCGAGGTAGCATGATTGGCCGCGTAAAGCGTCAAAGCGGGAGCGAAGCGACAAAACGTCCGGTGTTCCCCGAGCAGGGGAACGCCGTTCATTACGGGCGTCAGCCCGTCGAAAAATATTTTTTTGACGTCAGGTTTTGTATCTGTTTGTTAAATAATAATTTGAAAATAGTACTTTTGCATTTGAAAGGTGGCGCCTCCCCATAGGCCGTGTGGTCTATCGTGGCAACAACAACGCGAACCCGAATGGCGGTGTTTCGATGTCGAATGCGAACAACGATTCCTCGAATACGAACACGAACATCGGTTCTCGTCTGAACAACAATCGAAAGGAAATTTTAATCGGCGTACAACACCGGGGACTTGTCCCCACCGTGGTGCCGAGGGGGGTAAGCCGCAGTAACAGCGGTCCGTAAGGGCCGGAAAACTGAAAAATAAAGTGTCGGGTAGGGTTTGGTAGGCCGGAAACGGTTCGAAGAAGCCGGGCCCGGGGGATTGAAGGCCCCAAGAAAAACAGTTATGCGCAGAGAAGGTTATATTATCGAGGAGATAGCGGATTACTCCAACATGTCGGAGTCGTTCAATCAGGTCCTTCGCGGAACGTCACGTAAACGAAGCCGCCAGGGACGCTACCTGCTTGCGCATAGGGAGGAAGTTATAAAGGAACTTGCAGAACGTATATCAGACGGCTCTTTCCGTGTCAGCGGTTATCGTGAACGGACTATCTGGGAATATGGAAAGGCAAGGAATTTGCAGATTCTTACGATGTATGACCGTATCGGAGTACATGCCATCATGACCGTAGTGGACAAACACCTGCGCAGGCGCTTTATACGTACAACGTCGGCATCTATCCAGGGACGCGGCACCCATGACCTGATGAAGTTCATCTGTCGTGACATGGAAACGGATCCGGAAGGGACAGGGTATGGTTATAAGTTTGACATTCACCATTTTTATGACAATGTACGTCAGGATTTTGCTATGTGGTGCTTTGCCCGTGTTTTCAAGGACAAGAAACTGCTTGGAATTCTCAATTCCTTTATAATGATGCTTGACAGCGGTATCAGTTTCGGGCTTAGAAGCTCGCAGGCTACCGGTAATTTACTCCTGTCTATTTTTTTAGACCATTATTTGAAGGATAAGTACAGTGTCCGTCATTTCTATCGTTATTGTGATGACGGTCTTGTACTTGGTAAAACGAAAGCGGAACTGTGGATGATTCGTGATGCTGTCCACTCACAAATGGAACGGATAGGGCTTCAGATAAAATCTGACGAGCGCGTGTTCCCGGTGGAAGAGGGCATAGATTTTCTCGGTTATGTGATTTATGGTCCGGAGCATGTCCGTATCCGTAAACGCATCAAGCAGAAATTCGCCCGAAAAATGCACGAGGTAAAATCGAGAAGAAGAAGGCGTGAACTGGTAGCGTCATTCTATGGAATGGCCAAGCACGCCGACTGTCATACGTTGTTTAAAAAATTAACAGGCAAAGACATGAGATCATTTAAAGACTTGAACGTTTCCTACAAGCCGGAGGACGGCAAGAAACGTTTTCCCGGGGTGGTGGTAAGCATCCGGGAGCTGGTAAACTTACCGATTGTGGTGAAGGACTTTGAGACGGGCATCAAGACCGAACAGGGCGAGGACCGCTGTATCGTGGCTATTGAGCTGAACGGCGAACCGAAAAAGTTCTTCACCAACAGCGAGGAGATGAAGAACATCCTCTTGCAAGTGAAGGATATGCCGGATGGCTTTCCGTTCGAGACCACCATCAAGACGGAAACTTTCGGCAAGGGTCGAACTAAATACATATTTACATGAAACGGGTAGAAGGAACATCCGGGATAAGACTGATCGAGTGCGTGAGCCCGGCACGCAACAGATGGCGCATCCGCTGGGATGTGCAGGAAAGGGAGGACGGCTCCGCCTCCTACATGGAGGAGGGTTTCATCGGGAAACCCGGTCCGGACACTATAAAGTCCGTCATTACGGGCTGGTACAACGACCAGACCGACCGGGAGATACTTTCCGGGTTTGTCTATGAGGACATGCCGGTATGGCTGTCAAGTGAGAACCAGTTCAATTATAAGGCAGCGTATGATTTGGCCGTACAGACTGGCGGTGCTACGCTTCCCGTGACGTTCAAATTCGGGACGGATGAGGAGTCCCGGTACCGGACGTTTGAGAATCTGGAAGAACTGACGGACTTCTACACGAAAGCCATGAGGCATATCCAGGATACACTGGCCGAAGGCTGGAGAAAGAAAGACGCTTTTGATCCGGAAGATTACCGGGTGGAATAAATCCTTCGGGGGAGGATAAGAAAAAAGCCCCCGGCCTGTTAAATAGTAACGCCAATCACTTTTTTAACACACGACGAGAGAACTCGCGCGACCGGGGGCAAATACCCTCTATCACGAGTTCTCTCTTTTTATGTGTTTAAAAAATGATTGGCGATGCAAAGATATAATTTTTTTGTTGTATGAAAGTGATTGAGATATTAAACTTTAACCGGGAACTGTTGAAAAGGCTTCAAGCATCCGGAATCCGTCTTGAGGATGCCCGGTATATTGATTTGTATTCAGACTATACCCGCATGTTGGATCAGGGTGAGAAAGTTTCGTATGTCGTGGCCGTACTATCCGAGAAGTATTCGGTGAGCGAACGCAAGGTTTATGCCCTGGTGAAACGGTTCCAGAGTGACTGCAAGCCTGTTGCAGTGTGAACAGATTGTTTTACGCGGTTTACGCGGCTTTTTCCAATTATCTTTAGGGAGTTTCAAATTTTAGGAGGAAAAGGCTATGAATAAGTATTATCGTATCCTGGACAAGATTCTTGCCACGGGAAAGACACAGACCAACAAGAAGGGAAACATACAGTACCTTCTGAACGAGCAGCTCTCGCTGACACCGGCGGACCTGCTTGACATATTCGAAGGGCATAATATCGCCCGCAAGAAGCTCCGCAGCGAGTTGCAGTTATTTATGCAGGGTGAGCGCAACGTGGAGAAGTACCGGGAGGCTGGCATCAACTGGTGGGACTATTGCGGCTCTATCCTGGTGAACAGTTACCCGACCTATTTCGAGAAGCTGCCTCCGTTGATAGCGAAAATTAACCGGGAGAGGCGCAACAGCAAGAACTACGTGCTTTTCCTGGGCGAAACCGGTGCCGAGAGCAACCAGGCGCCCTGTTTGAGTCTGGTACAGTTCCAGCTGGATGGTGGTGAACTGGTTCTGTCCGCCTACCAGCGCAGCAGTGACGCAAACCTCGGGCTACCTTCCGATATTTACCATCTGTACCTGATGGCGCGGCAGATAGAACTTCCCTTGAAGTCGATCACCCTCTACCTGGGCAATGTACATATCTACGAGAATAATATCCCGGGCACCCGTGCGCTGATCGCCGGTGACGAGACGGTCCGCTTCGGGCTGAACGTGTAGTTTGCTGTATATGTCTTGCAGCGGGAACTATTCATGTTTCCCGCTGTTTTTCGTTTATTCTGGGGACCTTTGCGGCCGTTTTAAAGCAGAATGAAATGAGAAAGATGTATTTGTCCGCCCCGCTTCCTTTCATGGGGCAGAAACGCATGTTTGCGAGGGAATTTATCACGGTGCTGGGACAGTTCCCGGACAGCACCGTGTTTGTGGACCTGTTTGGCGGCTCGGGTCTGCTGTCACATATTACCAAATGTGTCAGGCCTGATGCCACCGTTGTGTATAATGACTTCGACAACTACCGCCAGCGGCTTGCGAATATCCCGGCCACTAATGTGCTGTTATCCGATTTGCGCCGGATAGCTGAAGGGGAACCCAGAAACAAACGTATAACCGGGGAGGTTCGCGATAAAATGTTTGCCCGTATTGAGAGGGAAGAAAAAGAGCACGGTTACGTGGATTATATCACGGTTTCCGCATCCTTGTTGTTCGCCATGAAATATGTGACCAGTTTGGAAGGAATGAAGAAAGAAGCCATCTACAATAGGATTCGGCAGACAGACTATCCCGAAGCAAAGGATTATCTGGAAGGACTGACTATAACCGGCGAAGACTACAAGGAAGTATTCAAACGTTACAAGGATGTTCCGGGTGTGGTGTTCCTGGTTGATCCGCCGTACCTCTCCACCGAGGTGGGTACTTACAAGATGTTCTGGCGTCTGGCTGACTATCTGGATGTACTAACCGTTCTGAAAGGGCATTCGTTCGTGTACTTCACTTCGAACAAGTCCTCCATTTTAGAACTGTGCGACTGGATGGACCGAAACCCATTTGTCGGCAGCCCATTCAAGGAATGCAAGAAAGCGGAGTTTAGTGCAAGCGTAAACTATCAAGCTAAATATACAGACATGATGCTGTACACGAAGCCGGATGAAGTGTCAGGTATAGCAGCCTAACATTGCATAAAGATAGGAAATTATTTTGAATCTGCAATGGCTTTTAAATGATATTTTAAAGCCATTTAAAGAGGGTTCAAGTGAAAGAAAAACGGTGGGCTTTGATCATGCTGAATAGGACCGCGCTCACCGTTTTTCTTGTACGCGTCGTTTTTGTACTTTTTGAAACGCATCGTTTTTGTTAAGCGGCACGTCTGGTTTTTCCGGATTTACACAAATGTAGCAATTAATTGTATATGTTTATCGTCGTTCACATCATTTAAACATTTAAGTTTAACTCTTTTATAAAAACAAGCTACAATATGTTTTGTTCGATGAGTTTGCGACTTAATATGTTAAAAAAACATTTCCTCTGAATATCCAGAGTTTTAAGAAATTAAAAATCCCCTCCAATATTCCTACTGAAGGGGACTTTTCTTAAAAACGGCGGTTACCTACTCTCCCACTGTTACGCAGTACCATCGGCGTGACGAGGCTTAACTTCTC
>OATX01000589.1_pt1 | contig 21476 bp, 14 predicted proteins | sample 1516741 | NCBI WGS metagenome assembly OATX01 (sample SAMEA2579984, study PRJEB22360) | human gut metagenome | biome: human gut; feature: human-associated habitat; material: faeces | place: Denmark | collected 2008/2010
CGTGACCCCATGCGTGACAGGCATGTATTCTAACCAACTGAACTAACGCACCATTAAGTTTTTTGTTTTGTTGCTTTCTCTCTCGATTGCGGTTGCAAAGGTACGACTTTTTTTGAAACCTCCAAATATTCTACCTAAATTTTTCTCATTTTTCTTCATTTTTTCGTCAAAACATGACTAAAACTGGCCTTATATCGCTCTAAAGCCCTCTTTTTCCCCTTTATTTACCCAGACATCCCATTGTAAACCTGCTGATGTTTTACATAGAATTTGTACAAAAGATTTTAGAATTTGTACAAATTTCAATATCGTTTGTACAAAAGATCGTAGAAAAGCCTCCATCTTTTTCAAAAAAATAAAGGCTGTTGCCCGAAAACAACAGCCTCACAGTGTAGAAATGCAAATATAACTAACTTTTATTATTTTATACGTTTATATCCATAAACAGCCAAATCGCCCAACTCTTCCTCGATACGTAACAGTTGGTTGTACTTAGCCATACGGTCCGAACGGCTCAAGGAACCGGTCTTGATCTGACCACTGTTCGTAGCAACGGCAATATCGGCAATGGTTGCATCTTCCGTTTCTCCCGAACGATGGGAAGTCACCGTAGTATATCCGTGTCGGTGAGCCATTTCTATGGCATCGAGTGTTTCGCTCAATGAGCCAATCTGATTCACCTTGATCAGAATAGAGTTGGCGCATCCCAGTTCGATTCCTTTCGAAAGGAATTCTACGTTTGTAACGAACAAGTCATCACCTACCAACTGGCAGCGTCCTCCGATACGTTCTGTCAGTTTCTTCCAGCCATCCCAGTCGTTTTCGCTCATACCGTCTTCGATGGAGTCGATAGGGTATTTGCTGATAAGTTCTTCCAGATAAGCCACCTGCTCATCCGATGTACGCTTCTTTCCCTTTTCACCTTCAAAGATTGTATAATCGTATACGCCATCCTTATAAAATTCAGACGAAGCACAGTCCATACCGATCATCACATCCTTACCCGGTTCATAGCCAGCCAGCCTGATAGCCGCCAGAATAGACTCCAGCGCATCCTCTGTTCCGTTCAGGGCAGGAGCAAAACCTCCTTCATCGCCTACGGCTGTACTCAGGCCTCTGTCGTGCAATACTTTCTTCAGGGCATGGAAAACTTCGGCTCCCATACGCAGTCCTTCACGGAAAGAAGGTGCTCCTACCGGACGAATCATAAACTCCTGAAATGCAATAGGAGCATCACTGTGCGAACCTCCATTGATGATATTCATCATCGGAACAGGCATCACAAATGTATTTACTCCTCCAATATAGCGATACAACGGAATATTCAGGTAATTGGCAGCAGCCTTTGCCACAGCAAGCGAAACACCCAGTATGGCATTTGCCCCCAGATTTGATTTAGTTTTTGTTCCGTCCAGCTCAATCATTTTCTTGTCGATAGCCCGCTGTTCCAGAACAGACCAGCCCACCAATGCCGGAGCAATCACTTTATTTACGTTTTCAACAGCTTTCAACACACCTTTTCCACCGTAACGATGAGGGTCTTTATCGCGAAGTTCCAACGCTTCATGCTCACCGGTAGAAGCTCCCGAAGGAACAGAAGCACGTCCTACTACACCTGATTCCAGCTTTACTTCAACCTCTACGGTAGGATTTCCACGTGAATCGAGTACTTCACGTCCTATAATTGCTTTAATTTTCATATTCTTTTCCGTTTAAAGATTAATGATTTCTCTGATTACAAAAATCAGAAATTCTGAAAAACAGCACAATACCTTAAAATAGGTATTTTTTCAGGCATAAAAAACGCAGGACTCGTAATATTAAGTCCTGCGCCATTCTTGTGCATATCCCTATATTAATAATTGTTCTTCTTAACTTCAAAATATGCTTGTGGATGCAAACATGCAGGACAAATTTCAGGAGCTTCCGTACCTACATATAAGTAACCGCAGTTACGGCACTGCCATACTACTTCAGCGTCCTTCTTAAATACCTTACCTTCTTCTACATTCTTTGCAAGAGCAAGATATCTTTCTTCGTGTCCCTTTTCGGCAACAGCGATTTCACGATACATCTTGGCAATAGCAGGGAAGCCTTCCTCGTCGGCGATATCTGCAAATTTCGGATAGTCCAAAGACCATTCTTCGTTTTCACCGGCAGCAGCAGCTTTCAGATTTTCGAGCGTTGTGCCGATAACCCCTGAAGGATAGCTTGCCGTAATTTCTACCATGCCACCTTCCAGCCACTTGAACATACGCTTAGCATGTTCTTTTTCCTGATCGGCTGTTTCTGCAAAAATAGCAGCAATCTGTTCGTAGCCTTCTTTCTTGGCTGTACTTGCAAAATATGTATAACGCATTCTTGCCTGTGATTCACCAGCAAATGAAATGCCTAAATTCTTCTCAGTTCTTGTTCCTTTGATACTTTTTCCCATAATCGTTAGTTATTTAATTGGTTAAACAATGTATATTCCTGATTTGACATTACAAAGATAATACTTTTACCCAAATTTGTAATCATTACAATTTTTAATTTAAGCATTATTAATAAAAATCATCTGCTAATATAAATAATAACCTTATTATCAGGTAAAATGTTCAAATAAATATATACTTTTGCACTTCTTTTTATAATTTATAACAAAACGGATATATGGTAAAATTAGATTTTCAACCAAAGTTGTTTTCTACGTTGAAAAACTATACGAAAACAGACTTTACTACCGACCTCATGGCAGGTATTATCGTAGGTATAGTAGCATTGCCTCTTGCCATTGCGTTCGGTATAGCTTCAGGAGTAAGCCCTGAGAAAGGTATTATCACAGCGATTGTAGCAGGATTCATCATTTCATTTTTAGGAGGAAGTAAGGTACAGATTGGAGGACCAACCGGCGCTTTCATCGTAATCATTTACGGCATCATCCAGCAATACGGCATCGAAGGACTGATGGTGGCTACTATGATGGCAGGTGTACTCCTTATATTATTAGGCATATTCAAGTTAGGTACAATCATCAAATTTATTCCTTATCCTATTATTGTGGGATTTACCAGTGGTATCGCCGTTACTATTTTTACAACTCAGATAGCAGATATCTTCGGTTTGCAGTTCGGAGGTGAAAAGGTTCCGGGCGACTTTATTGGGAAATGGATTTTATATTTTCATCATTTCGACACTGTAAACTGGTGGAATGTAATCGTCAGTTTGGTAAGTATCTTCATCATCGCCATCACTCCTAAGTTCTCGAAAAAAATACCCGGCTCGCTGGTTGCCATCATTCTGGTAACAGTCGGCGTATATCTGTTGAAAATGTATGGAGGAATCACTTGTATCGATACGATCGGTGACCGCTTCAGTATCAAGGCACAGCTTCCTGAGGCTGCCGTACCGGCATTGGACTGGGAAGCTATCAAGAACCTCTTTCCAGTTGCTATTACCATCGCTGTATTGGGAGCGATAGAATCTTTGCTTTCGGCTACGGTGGCTGATGGTGTGATAGGCGACCGTCATGATTCGAATACTGAATTGATTGCACAAGGTATAGCCAATTTCGTTTCGCCTATCTTCGGAGGAATCCCGGCTACAGGAGCTATTGCCCGAACCATGACCAACATCAACAACGGAGGTAAATCGCCGGTTGCAGGTATCGTTCATGCAGTGGTATTGTTACTGATCCTACTATTCCTGATGCCGCTTGCCCAATATATTCCGATGGCCTGTCTGGCAGGTGTTCTCGTCATCGTATCATATAATATGAGCGGCTGGCGTGTTTTCAAGGGATTGTTGAAAAACCCAAAATCGGATGTTACGGTCTTGTTGATAACCTTCTTCCTTACCGTTATCTTCGACCTGACAGTAGCTATCGAAGTCGGTCTGGTTATTGCCTGCGTACTGTTTATGAAACGTGTAATGGAAACCACACAGATTTCTGTTATCACCGATGAAATAGACCCGAACAAAGAATCAGATCTGGAGGTACACGAAGAACATCTTATCATCCCCAGCGGCGTAGAAGTATACGAAATAAACGGTCCGTATTTCTTTGGTATCGCTACCAAGTTTGAAGAAATCATGGCACGCCTGGGCGATCGTCCGAAAATCCGTATCATCCGTATGCGTAAAGTCCCGTTCATCGATTCTACAGGTATCCACAACCTAACAACGTTGTGTGAAATGTCGCAAAAGGAAAATATACATATCATTCTTTCGGGAGTAAACGAACGCGTACATGCCGTACTCGAAAAATCCGGCTTCTATGAATTGCTGGGTAAAGAAAACATTTGCAGTAACATTAACGAAGCACTGGAAGTCGCTACAAAAGAAATAGCAGAGTTCAATAAAGCTAAAAAGTAAGGGCTATAGTGTTAAAACCTTTTAGCGAATAAGCGGAACTTATTAAAACATGTTATAAAGCATAGATTTTAATAAGTTTCGCTTGTTTGTTTCCAGAAAGTCCGTATCTTTGCATTGTGTTTTTCATAGTATTAGATTTAAGGTTAACAAAGGTTGGAGTACAGCGGTACTCCTTTTTTTATGTCCTTTCGTGAAGAAACCGTCCATTATATGAAAAAAGCTACCCCAAACATTCTTTGAGATAGCCTTCTTTCAATACTCAAATATTTTCTTTTTAATAAGATGCCGTAGCACTTAAACCCGCTTCCTTGAGCAATACCACAATACGATCCAATTCTTCGTGTGTAGCCTTTTGCAGGAAATGGTCAGGAGTTTCACGGTCTATCGTATAGATCATGACCTGACGGGGAGCAATCTGTTTTACAACTTCCAGCCATGGTAATACAAAACGGTCGGAAGTATTGTCTATATCCAAACCTTCGTCGGTTTTGCCTTTCATAAACATGGTCTGAATGATCAAGTTACCCTTAAAGGCTTTCAATCCTTCGATAATCTTGTTTACATCGTAAGCTCCGGTAGGTCGGTCTACCCGTTGAATATACTCCGCATCCACCGTATCGAGCTTTAATATGTTATTATCGATCTTATTCAATACTTCGAACACCTTTTCCTTGTGAATAAACGTAGAATTACTCAACACACTGACTTTTGCATTCGGGAAATACTTATCGCGCAATGCCAAGGTATCTTCTATGATTTCCGGAAAATGCGGATGAGCGGTAGGTTCTCCATTGCCAGCAAACGTCAAGACATCAGGAACAGGACCATTGGCCTGCATATCAATCAAACGCTTTTCCAAGGCTTCACGTACTTCTTCGCGAGTAGGAAGTTTCTGTTTCGGTCGATGATCTTTATTATATCCGCATTCACAATAAATACAATCGAACGTACAAAACTTACCATCGGCAGGAAGCAGGTTTATTCCTAAAGAAACTCCCAGTCGCCGACTATGAATGGGACCAAATATTGGAGAAGGATAAATAACTGTTGACATAAGTCGTATTAGTTTTAGTTTACGAACAAAAGTACATAATATATTCTTATTACCACTTCACTTTCAGTTGTAATTGTATATCCGACTTACGGTTTCCTTGTATTTCTTCTGTTCCCGAACTGATCCGGTCACGATCTTTATAATAAGTCAATCCCCATTTTCCCTGAATTATCAACCGATTCTTATAACTGTATTTCAAATTGACTGACCAACGGCTGCCTCTTCCATAAAAGGAAGGTATGGAAAAAGCATACAATAAGCCCGGTTCATACATATAAACACGTGAATCATAACTTTGTGTTCGAAACCAGGCTCCACTACATAAAATCTGTACTGGTACAAAAGATAGGCTTGTACCCAGCGTCCCGTTAATAAATCCTCCATTCGAAGATAATCCGGATTTATAAGCTGTATGCACGTACTCGGTTGCAGTTTTCAACCAGAATTTTTCACAGGGTTTATACGATAGTTGATAATGCAGACGCTGGCGAATATAAGGCAATACATATTTTTTCTCATCGGCTGAAGTATAGTTCTTCGCTTTATTCTTATAGCTATACTTTATCAACATAACCAGTGAATTAATAGGTGAATAACTCAACTGGCATAAACCATCGAAACCGGATGTATGATCTTTATCCACTTGGTATTTTCGATAAAAGAAATGAAAGAAATCGCCATAACATGCAATCTTCAGCTTGCTGAAGAAACTGGATTCCAGCCCTATATAAATACCCGTTTCATTCTGTAACTTGGAATTTTCTCCAAAAGCATCTGCATAAATAGCCTGATATTTCTTATCATAATACCGGTTAATAAGTAAGAAACTTGTATGAACAGCCGGTGAATAACTCAACATATTCAGTGTAGCAACCTTACCCGATTTATCGAAAGCGGTTTCTCCTGAAAAAATAAATTTGTGGAAAAAGATTTTATAATTCATTCCTACATTGAAAAAATATCGTCCACGAGGATAATATAAATTATAAGAACGAAAGTCAGGATTCAACACTTTGTTGAAAACAGTATAAACACCTGTTAAACCAAGTTCAAACAACTTTCCATTATATGATAAATTACTACCAACCAACTGATTATTGATTGTATTCTTCTTTTCCATATCCTTTTTTAACCGATGATATCCATCTGTTTTCAACGATCTTATAAACATACCTTCTATTCGTGCATCCTGTTTACGAAACGAATAGAAAGCAGATAAAGTCCATCGTTTTTTCAATGTATAAGTAGCAGCTATTCCTTGTAAATAGTTGCTTTCTCCTGTAGAACTATATTTGGAGATTCCTTTTCCAAACCGATTCATACTTCCCGACAATCCCGATTTTCCCAGACTGAATCCTCCCGTGTTGATAACCAGTCCATATCCAAAGTTTACTCGATAATTACCTATCGCCAATGCCTTCAGCTTATCTACGTCTTGTAAGAATACATAAGTAGCATAAAAATCATATCCTTTTTTATTGTACTTACTAAAGAAAGGTTCTCCGGCATCTTTCTCGGCTGTAAATCCCATATATAACTGATTTCGAAACTGAAACCGATAACGCAGATTATGATAAACCGGATCTCCATAATACTTACGGTTGGGATATTTCTCTAAGGTTTCCCTATCATAATCAGCATAGCCGGATTTCATGTACAATGGGATATCCACACGTGTTAACAACTCCTGTTTATTATGTTTCAACACGTCTTTCCAGTAAAACTTATCTTCCTCTTTATCAGACTTTCCAATATAAATAAAATCTTCCAGAAACTTTCTGGTTTGCCAGTCCATTCCCTCTACTCCCAACAGTTCTTTCTTACTCACCATCGGTCCATATTTATATATATAATACAAGATATTTTCTATCATTTTATCGGAAAGAAAAGGCAATTGTTCCAATTGTTCCCTGGTGATTGTATTGATATTGAAAGGATGCTCTGCCAGTTCACTCAGAGATTCATACTGTTCTTGCCATTTACTGATATCTTCTGCCTCGGAAATATCTTCTTTCCATTCTACCCAATTAGACTGAGCTTGTAAGTCAATAACTGCATAACTAATTAATAGACAGAGTATAAATATCTTTATTAACACCTTGTTCACAGCTTTTCAACAACCTTTATAAGTTAAAAATTCGTATTATCAAGACATGACTTCATTATTATGCGTATTTTTGCGAGCATGAAAAATAGTGTATACATATTACTATTTCTGCTGGTTGCTTTTACACTGAAAGCCAATGCACAAAAGCATTCTCCATCGAACACCAAGGGATATATGGTTCCCGTTTGTGTATATCAGGGAGATACTATACCCTGTATAACGCTAAAAAACATATATGTATACCCTAGACTGAGATTTAAAAACAAAAAACAAGAGAAATATTACTACAAGTTAGTCAGAGATGTAAAGAAAACACTTCCCCTGGCAAAGGAAATAAACAGGGCTGTGATTGAAACATACGAATATTTACAGACTCTTCCCAATGAAAAAGCCCGTACACGCCATATCAAGATGGTAGAAAAAGGTCTGAAGGAACAATATACGCCTCGAATGAAAAAACTCACTTTCTCACAAGGGAAATTACTGATTAAGCTAGTAAACAGGGAATGTAACCAGTCGTCCTACCAATTGGTAAAGGCATTTATGGGACCGTTCAAGGCAGGATTTTATCAGACATTTGCAGCTCTGTTTGGAGCAAGCCTGAAAAAAGAATATCATCCCGACGATGAAGACAAGATGATAGAAAGAGTTGTTACACTAGTAGAAAACGGACAACTATAACTATGATGATAATCAATAAATTAACAAGTTATCAATAAGGTTATCAACAAAGAATAATACCTTATTCCTCCGGTAGCAGGAACAAGGTATTACTTATACTTATTTCATCATTTTATTGGCAAATTCCCATAGAACAATACCTGCGGTAACCGAAACATTCAGTGAATGCTTGGTACCATATTGAGGTATCTCAATACACCCATCACACATGTCTACTACTTCCTGCTGCACTCCCTTCACTTCGTTTCCCATTACAATAGCATACTTTTTATCAGCATCCAGAACAAGTTGATCCAGCATAGTACTACCTTCACACTGCTCGATGGCCAATACTGTATATCCATTTGCATGAAGCTCATCTACAGCATCTTGCGTACGTTTGCAATATTTCCAGTCGACTGTATATTCTGCTCCCAAAGCTGTCTTGTGCATTTCCGGATGAGGAGGTGTAGCCGTAATTCCACATAGATAAATACAATTAACCAAAAAAGCATCCGATGTACGGAAAACAGCCCCTATATTATGCAGGCTACGTACTTCGTCCAGTACCACTACCAGCGGAAGTTTTCTTGCTTCCTTAAATTCTTCAACCGACAGACGGTGCATTTCGGTTATTTTCAGTTTTCTCAATTCAGACATAATTTACTCTTTATTCCGTTCACAAAGATAGGAAACTATATTTATAACCTTGTTGAAAACGGTGGAAAAGGTGTAAAAAACCAAATCAAAGAAAATGAAAAATAAATCTTGCATTATCCAATGAAAACATTATAACTTCCAGAAAAAGAACAATACAAGAAACTTAACAGAAAGTTTCATCAGTAGTTTAAACATATTTTTTAGCTGAAAATCGGAAGTAAATAAGTGGAAAGTTTTTAACTTTGCGATATATCAACAAATAGTTAATAGAAACAGTAAAACTAATAATATCAGGACATAAGCTTGTTAATGGCTATCTAATATCTCTTTATCGAATATTTATAACCTAAAAAACAAGAAATCTGGTATTCTTTTTACTAACACAATTAACGCCCTATTATAACTATCATATATTCTTTCAAAAAAGAAGAAAAAATATAATCTAATAATGAATAAAGAAGAATGGTTGAAAAAGGGTTATGTGACTGAACCCGTAGATAAGGCTCTCGATTTGAAAGCTGAAATTGACAAGTTGCGTAAAGAGAAAAACGCAGTCATCCTCGGGCATTACTACCAGGCTGACGAAATACAGGAAATAGCCGATTTTATCGGCGATAGTCTTGCACTGGCCCAGTGGGCAGCAAAGACCGATGCTGATATCATTGTAATGTGTGGAGTACACTTTATGGGAGAAACAGCAAAGATATTGTGCCCTGATAAAAAGGTCCTGATACCTGACCTGAATGCTGGATGTTCACTTGCTGACAGTTGCCCGGCAGATAAATTTGCTCAGTTTGTCAAAGAACATCCAGACCATACGGTTATTTCATACGTCAATACCAGTGCAGCTGTAAAGGCCGTAACTGATGTTGTTGTGACTTCTACCAATGCAAAGCAAATAGTAGAAAGTTTTCCAAAAGAACAAAAAATAATCTTTGGTCCGGATAAGAATTTAGGAAATTATATCAACTCTATTACTAACCGGAATATGTTACTTTGGGATGGAGCATGTCATGTACATGAGAAATTCTCTGTTGAAAAGATTATAGAGTTGAAGAAACAATATCCGGATGCGGATGTATTGGTACATCCAGAATGTAAAGGAGCAGTAGCTAAACTGGCCGATAAGGTAGGATCGACAGCCGGATTGTTGAAACATGCCATGGCAAGTGACAAGAAAAACTTTATCGTGGCTACAGAAAGTGGAATTCTTTATGAGATGAGAAAAAAATGCCCGGATAAGAATTTTATTCCGGCTCCTCCTGAAGATAGTACCTGTGCATGCAATGAATGTAACTTCATGCGTTTAAACACACTCGAAAAATTGTATAATACATTGAAGTACGAGTGGCCTGAAGTAAAAGTTGATAATGAAATCGCTGAAAAGGCAGTTCGGCCTATCAAGAAGATGTTGGAAATTTCTGCCAAGCTCGGATTGTAGGTTAATTGTTAAAAAGAGAGTGATAAAGATAGGCTTTTCTTAAAACGTGTTATAAAGCATATTTTTATCACTCTTTTTTTTGCTTGTTTTCTAAATGTCCGTATCTTTGCACTGTGTTTTTCATAGTATTAGATTTAAGGTTAACAAAGGTTGGAGTACAGCGGTACTCCTTTTTTTATGTCTATTTGTTTCAAAAATATTTTTGAATACCAGTTATTCCACTTCTTTGGTCGTTTTTTACCTTTCCTTATTCAGTTCATCGCATAATTTTGCATATAGAATTTTAAATCTTAAGTCGATGAAAAACAAATTAATCAAACATTTCAGTATTGTTAGTTTTATGCTGATGATACTCTGTGTGCAAAGTATTTTCGCACAGAAAAGAACCGTTTCTGGTATTGTCACTGATTCAAAAAATGAGCCTCTTATCGGAGTTAATGTTACCATTAAAAATGCTTCTACTACAGGAACTATTACAGATATGGATGGTAAGTATACATTAGATGTACCATCGAATAGTTCTGTATTGGTATTTTCGTATATAGGATACTCTTCACAAGAAGTGAAGGTAAATAATCGATCGGTTATAGATGTTGTTTTAAAGGATGATATGCAGGCTTTGGAAGAGGTTGTGGTAGTAGGGTATGGTACAATGAAAAAATCCGATTTAACAGGTTCTGTTTCTTCTATAACAAGTGATAATTTCAAATTGGGTACTGACCTTACTCCACAACAATTGATGCAGGGAGCATTCTCAGGTGTCAATATAAGTCAAAATAGTGGTAAGCCTGGAGGTTCTAACACAATTCGTGTACGTGGAGGTACATCTATTACAGCTTCAAATGATCCTTTGTATGTAATTGATGGAGTACCTATTTCAACCTCAGCTGGAGTAAATCAAAGTAATATAGGTTCTTCTACTACCGATTTTTTTGACCAAGAACCTATTAATCCGCTTTCTAATATTAATCCAAATGATATTGAATCAATTAATATCTTAAAAGATGCTTCTGCTACAGCTATTTATGGTTCCAGAGGTGCTAATGGAGTTATTATGATTACTACGAAAAAAGGAAAGGCTGGAATGAGACAATTAGATTATAGTTTTAATTTAGGTATCTCTAATGTTGCTAAAAAACTGGATGTTTTAACAGGTGATGAATATCGTAATACGGTATCTGAATTAGGTCTGACTTTAGATGATAAAGGAGAAAATACGGATTGGCAGGATGTAATTTTTCGTACTGCAATCAGTCAAAATCATTATGTCTCTTTTATGAGTGGTAGTGAAAACACTAGTTATCGTGCTTCTGCTGGATATAGCAATCAAAATGGTATTATGGAAGGTTCTGGTATGAAAAGTGCTAATGCTCGTGTGAATATTAACCATAAAGCTTTAAACGATAAGTTAAAGCTAAATATGAATATCAGTTATGGAGAAACTAATTCAGATCAAGCGCCTGTATCAAATACGGTAGGTAGTGAGATGGGTAGTAGTATGTTGTATGAAGCTTATGTTTTTAATCCGACTTACCCTATTTACGATGAAGATGGTGATTATTATGACGTGCCTCCATATCGTGTAAATCCTGCTTCTTTTTCTAAAGAACTGTTGGATGAACGTGCTACAAGTCAATTCTTAGGAAATCTTACTGCTGATTGGAATTTTTATAAAGCTTTTACCTTACAAGTAAATGCCGGTTATAACAAGAATACAATAAATCGTAATTCTTATATTTCAAAGAGTAATTTATTGGGAAATGGTAATAATGGGTATGTAACCGTACAGAAACTATCTGATTATTCGAAACTTTTAGAAACTATATTGAAATATAATCAAAGTTTCGGAAAGCATAACATTGACGCAATGGTTGGATATTCTTGGCAATATTTTTATAGTGAAGGTCAGACAACGAAGGCTTATGGATTTTTATCTGATAACTTTAAATGGTATAGCTTGGCTGCTGCTCAAACAGTTGAGTCTATTAGTAGTTATGCGGAAAGTAATACATTAATATCTATGTATGGACGTGTAAATTATAATTATGCAGATAAATATTTATTGACAGCAACAGTTCGTCGGGATGGTTCTAGTCGTTTTGGCTCTGGTAATAAATGGGGAATATTCCCTTCTGTGGCAGCATCTTGGCGTATTTCACAAGAAGATTTTTTTCAGAACGATATTATGTCTGATTTGAAGCTTCGTGCAAGTTTCGGTATTACAGGTAGTCAGGAAATAGGTAATTATAATTCTTTAAGTACTTTGGGAGCAAGTACAAATGGCTATTTAGTAGGAGGAGAAAAAATAACTATAGTATTACCCCAGCAATATACTAATCCTGACTTAAAGTGGGAACAGACGGCTCAGACTGATATAGGTATTGATTTCGGATTTTTAAATGGAAAAATTAGAGGTAGCATAGATTATTATTATAAAAAGACGACCGATCTTCTTTTATCTGTGGCAGTTCCTTCTCCTTCACTGATTACTACACAGATAGCAAATGTTGGAACTGTTACCAATCAAGGTATTGAATTAGATTTGTCATTTGATTTAATGCGTACAAAAGATTTTGCTTGGGATGCAAATTTAAACTTAAGTCATAATAAAAATGAGGTTGTAAGCTTGTCTAATGGGCAATGGACAGGAGATAATATGCAAGTTGCTCCGTGTCAAGGACAAGGTTTATCTGGTACATATGCTCAATTAATTATGCCTGGTGAACCGATCGGGACATTTTATGGTAAACGGTTTATTGGTGTAGTGGATGGAGTAGAACAATTTGCTAACGATGGAGAATCGGAAGTTATAGGTTGTGCTCAACCAGATTTGACATTTGGATTAGGAACGAACCTTCAATATAAGAATTGGACATTAGGATTGAATTTTCGAGGAAGCATAGGTAATGATGTATATAATTGTACAGCCAACAATTTAGCTTATTTAAGTAATCTTCCTGGTAGAAATGTGCTTAAAGAGGCTGTAACGTCAGGAGTAAATCGTGATCAAGCAAAAGTTTATTCTTCGCGATTTATAGAAGATGGTTCTTTTGTGCGTTTAGACAATATTTCTTTGGGGTATAATTTTAGTTTACCTAAATTATATATTTCTAATGCTAGAGTATTTGTTTCTGCACAAAATCTGTTTATCATTACAGGATATTCTGGTGCTGATCCTGAAGTTAATTCAGAAATATCACGTACAGGAGTTGCTCCATTAGGAGTTGATTATTTAAGTTATCCTAAAGCTAGGACATTTAGTATGGGTATTAATCTTTCTTTCTAACAATAAAAAGTAAGTATATGAAAACAAAAAATATAATTAAGTTAATATTCTTATCATTCTTAGGAGTTAGTCCTTTAACTTCTTGTTTGGATCTTGATGAAGAATTATATGGTAGATTATCTCCTGAAACTTATTATCAAACAGAAGAAGAGGCATTATCTTCAGTTGTTGGTGTTTATTCGTATCTTTCGTATATGTCAAGAGCTGGAGGTGATGGATGGCGAATCGGGGAATTTGGAACAGATGAATTCTTCTGTCCAGGCAGAGCCAGTGGAGGATGGTATGATGAAGGGAATATGGAAATGATGTCACATAAAGTAACACCTAATAATGAACGTATAGCTACTTGTTGGGGAACTTATGTGTTTCCAGGTATTGGCGCTGCAAATGCTGTTATAGCTAGTTTGGAATCTTCTCCGATTGTAGATAACTTAAAACCATTAATTGCTGAAGTACGTGCCTTGCGTGCTTATGGATATTATTATGCAATGGACTATTGGGGAAATGTACCTGTTTTTACAGAAGCTCGTGTTGATCCTAATAATTTACCTAAAACAACACCTCGTGCAGAAGTTTTTAAATTCGTTGTAGATGAATTTACAGAAGCCGCAAAAGATCTGCCTTCTATTAAAGAAGTTAATAAAACTGATTATTACCCTCGTTTAACAAAAGAGTCTGTTTATACAGCTTTAGCTTCACTATATTTAAATGCTGAAGTTTATTCAGGAACGGCAGAGTGGGATAAAGTTGTAACGATGTGTGATAACGTGATTGGTACAAATTGTTATAAATTGGAAGATAAAGTAGGTGATTGCTTTTTATCTACGAATGAGGCTAATTCAACAGAAATTATTACAGCTTTTTCTGTAGATCCTTCTAAGGGAGTAGATGGTAATGAATTTATATTGTATGCACAGCATGCTTTAGATCAAAAGAAATATGATCTTCCTTTTGCACCTGCAAATGGTTATTGTTTTACAGATGAAGCATTGAACAGATATGAAGAAGGTGATGAACGTTTAGAGTTACTTGAATATGGGCCACAATATTATCAAGATGGAGTAACACCTTTGTGTGATGAAAATGGAAATCAATTGGTTTTAACCACTATCAAAGATATGATTTCTGCACAAGAAAATGAGGGATATCGTGTATTGAAATATTCTCCTGTTGGAGTTGTCTGGGCCGGAAGTAAGGGAGATAATGATTATGTTTTAGAGCGTTATTCTAATGTACTTTTAATGAAGGCTGAGGCTTTATTTCGATTGAATCAAGACTTAGATGTTGCTCTAGAATTGGTTAATGAAGTGCGTCGTCGTAGTAATTGTTCTGAATGGTCTGATTTGACTTTGCAGAAAATAGAAGAGGAGCGTGCTCGTGAATTTATTTGGGAAAATCAACGTAGACGGGATATGATTCGTTTTGGATCTTTCTTCAATAATACTTGGTTTTATAAAACTGAAAAAACAGAATCTTGGAGAGGAATATATCCTATACCAGCTATTCAAATAACAAACAACCCGAATTTAGAACAAAATCCTAATTACTGATGATTTATAATGACCAAGTTACAATATAAATATATTGTAGCTTGGTCTTAAATTTTTAATATTATGAAATTTATATTGGGTCTAATATGTATATTCTTTTCTATTGAAGCTTTTTCTGAATCTACGTATTATAAAGTTGTCGCACAAGATGGCAGTGGTGACTATCTGACAATTCAAGAAGCCGTAAATTCTGTACTTGTATATCAGGAACAACGTAGTATTATAAAAATAAAGCCTGGCATATATCGTGAGAAATTGGTTATTCCGGCCGCATGGTGTAATATAAGTCTGATAGGAGATGATCCGACAAATACCATAATATCTTATGACGACAATGCCAATAAAAATAATATGGGGACATTCAGTTCATATACAGTCTTAGTGCATGGTGATGGTGTTCGTTTGGAAAATCTGACAATCGAGAACTCTTCTCAAATGCAGGGACAAGCGGTAGCCTTACATTTAGAAGGAACAGAGTCGATTATTATAAATTGTCGTTTGTTGGGTAATCAGGATACGGTATTTACGGGAAATAAGTATGGACGTTTTTATTTTTGTAATACTTATATAGAAGGAACTACCGATTTTATTTTTGGTCCTGCTACTTGTTGGTTTGAAAATTGTATTATACACAGTAAAGCTGATTCTTATATTACAGCAGCCTCCACTCCAGCTTCACATCCATTTGGATACATTTTTAATAGATGTAAATTGACAGGAGACAATAATTTAAAAGTTTATTTAGGGCGTCCATGGCGTGAAGCTGCTTATGTTTTATTTATGAACAGTTATATGGGAAAACATATTCGTCCTGAAGGTTGGCATAATTGGGGAAATCCTAAGAATGAACAGACTGCTCGTTATTTTGAATATAATAACAAGGGTGCAGGAGCTGATATTTCTAGACGTGTATCTTGGGCACGAGTTTTGACTCACAATGAAGCTGATCGTATAAAGATTGATATTGTTTTTCCAGATTTAAAAGAATGGAGTTCTTATCATACTGTAGAGACTGAAAAATAATCTGCTATAAGGAAATACCAACTTGATCATTGCAAGTTGTATTTCCTTATATAAATGAGGCTATAATAAATATTACTTATCAATGCTATTTTTGTATTCGGTAGGAGATATTCCATAAGCTTGTTTAAAACATTTGCTAAAATAATGCGCATCATTGAATCCTGTCATATAAGCTATTTCTGAAATATTGTACCCTTTACTTTCTATTAATTGTACAGCTCGCTTCATTTTCATTTGTTTTAAGAAGTCAATAGGAGATTGTCCTGTTATACTTTTCAATTTTCTGAAAAAATTAGAACGACTCATATCTACAGCTAAAGCCATGTTATCTACAGAAAAATCACAATTGTCCATATTTTCTGTTATTATTTGGACAAGTTTATCCATAAATTTTTGATCCGATGCGGATAGTATAGGTATATTTTCTTTTTCGACAGATTTTTTTTCTGCCTTTGAAGGAAACAATGTTTGACAATAGATATGTTGTAAACGTTTACGTTGTTCTACTATATTTTGTATTCTGGCTTTTAAGTATGTAGCGCTAAAAGGTTTAGTAATATAATCATCTGCGCCATACTGCATACCCTCTATTTTACTTTCAATAGATGATTTGGCACTTAGCAATATAATAGGAATATGACTGGTTGACTCATTATTCTTTAGCTCATTTAATAACTCTATTCCATTTTTGTGAGGCATCATAATATCACTAATGATAATGTCTGGTAGTTGTTCACAAGCAATTCTTATACCAGTTTCTCCATTATCAGCTTCTACTATATTATAAGATTCTGTTAATATTGTTTTAAGAAAACTACGGAGTTCGTTATTATCTTCTACTAGTAAGATTAAGTTCTTGTTATCTTCTATTTTCTGTTCTGGCTTATCGGAAATTGTTATGGCAGTATCATTATGCGTTGAGTTTATCGTTTTATTCACAATATCTTCAGATACGATGAATTCAGTATTAGAGTCAAAATGACTATTACCTTTTTGTAAAGTGACAGTGAAACAACTTCCTTCGTTAGGTTGACTTTCTACAGTAATGGTTCCATGATGCATTTCTACAAGTTCTTTGGTTAATGACAACCCTATTCCTGTACTCTCTTGAGTATGTATATGCTGATCGGAGAAGTTTTCAAAACGGACAAATAAACGTTTTAATTGGTTTTTAGTCATACCAACACCTTGATCTATAATACTTATAGATATGATTTTTTCATTTTCTGTAATTTCTATTGTTATATTCTTTCCTTTGGGGGTGTATTTAAAAGCATTTGATATTAAGTTGAAAATTATTTTTTCTAATTTGTCGGTATCGGCCCATAAGATGACTGGGTATTCAGGAGCTTTAAAGGATAAATTAATATGTTGTTCGTTTGCTAGATAATTGAAATTCTCTATGATTTGACGTATAAAGGGAAGAAGATCGATTTGCTGTACGTGCATTTTCATTTTTTTATTTTGTATTTTTCTGAAGTCAAGAATTTGGTTTACTAAGCGAAGCATTCGATTAGCATTCCGTTCTATGATGAATAGTTGTTCACGTACTTTTCCCTCTATAGTTTTATTATTTAATAATTGTTCTACCGGGCCCGTTATGAGAGTAAGAGGGGTACGGAGTTCATGAGAAATATTTGTAAAAAAACGTAGTTTTATATCTGATATCTCTTGTTCCATGGAAACTTTGTGTTTTAGTCGGTAAATGACAAATAAAATGTAGGAAGTAATAAATATTATTGCTAAGATAGTCAGTGCATACAATAGATAAGCCAATGGTGTTTCCCAAAATGAAGGTAGAATAGTAATGTTTAAGTTTCGTACATTATCTACCCATATTCCATCACTGTTTGTAGAACGTACTTTCAGAATATAATGACCTTTAGGAAGATTGGTATAATTTGCAGAACGTTCTTTTCCTATATAATTCCAGTTCGTTTCGAATCCTTCTAATTTGTAGGCGTAAAACAGGTTATCATGATTTTTCATATCAAGTGCAGCAAACTGGATGTTGAATGTATTTTGGTAATGCGGTAATGTTATTTGAGATACGTCATCTATATTTTTATGAATCAGGCTACTATCAGATGGTGTTATGATTTTTTCACCTGATTGCAATTGTGTAAACACAATAGGAGGAATGTATTTACTGTTTTGAATAGAATCGGGATGAAAGTAGAGTGCGCCTTTAAAAGTGTTGAATAATAAGTAGCCGCTTTGGGTATGTAGTGCTTCTCCTTCATTAAACTTAAAATGCGTGGGAAGATCCCATGATGAATAAGTTATTACTTCTTTAGTAAAAGGGTTAAATTTGCATAGTTCTTCTTCTGTAGCTAACCACAAGTTGCCTTTGGTGTCTTCTACTATAGATAAAATAACATTGGCAGGCAAATGATTTTGAGTGGTATAAGCTTGAAAAAGTAGGTTTCCGTTTTTCCCTTTTAAAACTTTATTCAAACCTCCTCCAAAACTAGCAAGATAAATATTTCCATTTATCTTGCTAAATAATATTTGGTGTATGTTATCATTACTAAGACTATTCTTATTTGTATCATCGTATGTATAATGACTGAAGGTTATATCTTCTGCATGAGTAGAAGTTACATTTGTTATTAATAGTCCATTAGTTGTGCCTATCCATATATTGCCTATAGTATCTGTTGTAACGTATCGCGCACGATTACAGAGATTTATTGGATAGTTTTTTAAAGAGTTAGCCGAATGATAGAATGTATTGTTATCTATATTTAGATTTACATAATTCACACCTCCTCCAAAAGTTGCTATCCACATGCGTTTGTATTTGTCCTCACACATACTATATATATTATTGTCACTCAGGCTATACAGATCATCCGTTTGATGCATGTAATGAGTTAGTGTATATTTATATTTTTGTAGAGGAGTTGCTATAATTATTCCATTTCCTTTTGTTCCTATCCAAATGCGTCCTTTATGGTCTTCAGTAAAGCAATATGCTGTTCCAATTTTATCTTTTTTATAAAGAGATATAGAACCATTTTGGGTAAGAAATCCTTTAAAATGTAAGTTCTTATCATATATACGTATTGTCTGGTCCTTTATACCCATCCATATATTCCCTTGAGAATCTTGGAAATTTGCACGTGTATAATTTTCAAGTGATTCGTTATCTGATGAAAGATTTTGGTATAAATGAAATGGATTGGTATTAAATGTAACTTTTTCTAATCCATTATTATAAGAACCAAACCAAAGATTACCTTGTTTATCAGAGAATATTGCTGTAACTTTGTTCTCCGAATCCCATCCTGATTGACGTTCTGTATTGAAGAAAGGTTTTAGAGTGTTAGTTTTCCTTTCATAATATCCTAACCCTCCTCCTGAAGGATGTATCCATATATTATGGTTTATGTCTTCACATACGTACATTTCAGGCCGAGAGTTGACTATTTGCTTATTATGTCTATCTTTGAGAGTAAAATGTTTTAATTGTGGAGCTGGATTGAAGGATAGATGAGTTACTCCTAATGTATTTTCTAAACGTATCCAGGCTTCATTTTGACTGTCTATAAAAACATCTTTTACATAATTATTTTTAAGTTCTTTATTTGTTTGAGTCGTAAAGTGTGCAGACGTTCCTTGTGGAATGTCGTAAATAAGTATTCCGTTATCTTTTGTTCCGAGAAATAATTTGTTTGGACCAATACTGCGTATAATGTTGATATCACTTCTTGTGGCAGCATGAAATAATGTAAATTGCTTCCTCTTTTTATTATATTGCCAAATACTTCCTTTGCTTCCAGAAAAATAAATATCAGAATCTGTTTCTATCACATCATAAACAGAGTTGGGTAATTTGTAATAATGAATTTTATATAGAGACGTATTGTTAAATATAACTTTATAGATACCCGCTTGTGAAAGAATCCATACATTGTTTTCATCATCCTCTAGTAAATTATACACTTTGTTTTTAGATAAATGATTTTTCTCGAAAAAATTGTGAGTAAATAATGTTTTTCTGTCAGTAGAGTTATAAGTTTCAATAAGATCGCCTGCATTGGTTATAATCCATGTACGTCCATAGTGTAATGGATGAATTGACTTGGCTTGATAATTAGAGTATGGAAGTGATAAAAAGGTTTCATTTTCCATATCAAAGCGATATACTTGTAAATCATAACTGATCATCCAAAGATAAGAGTTTTCTCCTTCTACTAAATAATCTATTCGGCTATTATTAAATCCACTGTTATTACCTTTTTTATTTTTATAATTTTTGAAATGATAACCGTCAAATTTGTAGATGCCATCCCATGTAGCAAACCAAATAAAACCCTTGTTGTCTTGTAAAATGTGCATGATCGTTTTTTGGTATAGCCCGTCTGATGTTTTATATTGCGTAAAAGTATGAGGAGGTTGTGCACTTATGTTTAGAAGTGAACAACATACTGAAACTAAAAAATAAATAAATCTTATGTTTTTCATGTGTCTTTAAGTGTTGTGTCCTTTAAAAAGTTTGCTGGTCATTGCAAAAATATAAATTTTTAATTTTAAGTGTAAAGATGATTGTTGATAGTTTATTCTTTATATTTTTTAATTATAGAATTATCGCTTTCTATTGGGATATGTATAATAAATGAGGAATATAACTTTTATCCTCTGACTAAAATTTGTGATTTTCTGAAATATTTAATTACAGAAAGAACATCATCATAAGTTGTATTAGATAAATAATATAAAAAATTACTCTTTTTAGCTCTTCACAGCCTTCACTAATGTATAGCAATCTTGTCATAGGGTAATAGGACTGGTTATTTTTTAGTGATAGATAAATGATTGTGTGAAGGGCGTGGAGGGCAAAAACAGGTGTTTTTTCTTTAAAAGGTGCCTGAAATGGTGGAACCAGCCCTTCACGGTCTAGGTGAGGTGTGCTTGTTTTTACTCTTTTGCTCGGATTTCGTAATAGTTCTCGGCAGAGGAGGGGACTTTTTTCCCTTTTTCGCATAAAATTTCATCATTTTTCTGTTTCGAACCGTACTATTACGCGGTGCCTAGGAAAATTTCTTTCGTATTTCCTTCGATTTCTTCTGCTGTTGTTTCATGTTTTTGTACAAAACTTTCTGGAATTTGTACAAAACAAAATATTTTTTGTACAAAAACCGGAGAAAATTCCGGCATGTTTTTTCAGCATTTTCGGGATCTTTTTATGCGGATTGCGGATTTTTTTGCTTTTTCTCTTGACTTTTCCGGTGGAAAAATCCGTTTTTTTTAACCCGACCGTCCGTCAATGATAGAATTTATCCCTATCGGCCGTATATTTTTCATGCTTTTTTCGGATGATTCGATAAATTTTTCAG
>OATX01000594.1_pt1 | contig 21391 bp, 15 predicted proteins | sample 1516741 | NCBI WGS metagenome assembly OATX01 (sample SAMEA2579984, study PRJEB22360) | human gut metagenome | biome: human gut; feature: human-associated habitat; material: faeces | place: Denmark | collected 2008/2010
TGCACTCCTCCTGATACAAGCAAGTCCCCACCCACTGCTTATTGCTTTTCGCAATGGAAGCAGGGGACTTACTTGATTCGGTTAAAGTCTTCTTGTTTCTCCCTTTTCTTACAGCACAAGCTCCTTATATTTCCGAATTTCTTCCAAATACTGCTGTCCCAGTGCGCTGATCGACATACCCTTCCTGGAAACATAACCGATCATCATGTTTTCCTCTGCATGAAGCGGCACCGCGCGGTAATCACTGCCGTTTAATTCCTCACAGATAATGCCGGAGCAGAGCGTATAGCCATTCAGTCCGACCATCAGATTCAGCATGGTCGCACGGTCATTTGCCTTAATGATTCTCTTATATTCATACGTCGAAAGCACTTCCTCTGCCAGGAAGAACGAATTGTTGCTTCCCTGATCAAAGGACAGGCACGGATATTCCTTTAGCTCCTCCATAGTGATCTCTGCCTGATCTGCAAGCGGATGATCCTTCCAGAGATAGACGTACGTTCCACAGGAAAACAGGTCGTGGAACTCAAGGTTATTGTCCTTCAGCAGCTTGTTCAGCACCTTCGCATTAAAGTCATTCCGATATAAGATCCCAAGCTCGCTCTTGAAGTTCTTTACATCCATCAGCACATCATACGTTCTCGTCTCATAAACCGCAAACTCGTACTCATCCATACCAAACTGCTTCACTAGCTCCACAAACGCCTTTACGGCAAAACTGTAATGCTGCATCGACACGCTGAATTTTTTCTTTCCCTTGGTGCGATAAATATAGCGGTTTTCGAGAAGCTGATACTGGTCTGTGACCTGACGTGCGTAACCCAGAAACTCCTCTCCCTCCGGGGTCAGTACTGTTCCGTGGCTGCTGCGCTTGAACAGCTCAATTCCGATCTCTTTTTCCAGCTCCTTGATTGCTTCAGAGAGACTCGGCTGTGAAATATAGAGTGCCTTTGCCGCCTCATTCATGGATCTGGAGTCTGCGGCCTGAATTACGTAGCGAAGCTGTTGTAGTGTCATAAGTAAAGTTCCCTTTCTGGTATAAATTAATATGCGAAACTGCCATTCGCGGTGGAGAGAAAATGCCGCGGATGGCAGTGTTCGCTGATATCTATTATTTTAAAATCTGAAGCTGTTCCCTTTTATTTGGCAAACAGGGCTGTGGAATAGTATCTGTCTCCGTTATCCGGCAGGAGCACAACGATGGTTTTGCCTTTATTTTCCTCTCGTTTTGCAAGCTGGATTGCTGCATACAGAGCTGCTCCGGAGGAAATTCCTGCGAGAATCGCTTCCTCGGCTGCCAGATATTTTCCGGTCTCGAAAGCATCCTCATTTTCTACCTTGATGATTTCATCGTAAATGCTGGTATTCAGAGTCTCCGGCACGAAACCTGCGCCGATTCCCTGGATTTTATGCGGTCCGGAAACACCCTCAGACAGTACCGGTGAGGATGCCGGCTCTACTGCTACAATTTTTACTTCCGGTTTTTTCTCTTTTAAATACTCACCCGTTCCGGTGATCGTTCCGCCAGTGCCGACACCAGCAACGAAGATGTCAACCTCTCCATCGGTATCTTCCCAGATCTCCGGACCTGTTGTCTTTTTGTGGGTTGCCGGGTTTGCCGGGTTCACGAACTGGCCTGCGATGAAGCTGTTCGGGATCTCTTTTGCAAGCTCATCGGCTTTCTCGATCGCACCCTTCATACCCTTTGTTCCGTCCGTCAGAACAACCTCTGCGCCGTATGCCTTTACAATGTTGCGGCGCTCTACGCTCATGGTTTCCGGCATCGTAAGGATCATACGATACCCTTTTACGGTAGCTGCCGCTGCCAGTCCGATTCCGGTGTTTCCGGAAGTCGGCTCGATGATAACGGAACCTTCTTTTAAGAGACCTTTTGCTTCAGCATCCTCAATCATCGCTTTTGCAATACGGTCTTTGACGCTTCCTGCCGGATTGAAGGATTCTACTTTTGCGATCAGTTTCGCCTGCAGTCCTTCTTTTTCTTCAATTCGTTTCAGTTCTACCAGCGGAGTTTTTCCTACAAGATCCAGAATGCTGTCATATACCTTTGCCATCGTTGATTTCCTCCTTACTTTTGCTCGCTTTTTCTCTATTTCCCTATTTCCTATTGAGTTTGTATGTTTTAAGTTGTTTCCATCTTATTCCAATCGTTTTAAAATGTCAACACATTTCACTGATATGATCAGAAAAGATGGTTAGAGCAGACCTGCAAGCGCAATACTGACCGCCATTCCGACCAGGGAAGAGAACAATGCACCCGCCAGTGTGTACCGCGTTTTTTTGATGTGGACCGCTCCGAAATAGACCGCCATCGTATAAAAAACCGTCTCCGTGCACGACATCATAATCGAAGCCGCCCGTCCGGCGAAGGAATCACACCCCGCCTCTTTGTAGAGATCCAGCAGCAAACTCACCGCCGCACTGTTGGAAAAGAGACGCACAATGCCAAGCGGCACCAGGGCAGATGGAATCCCCGCCGGTTCCAGCACCGTTCCGAGCAGCTTTCCAAAATCCTCCAGAAATCCCGATGACCGCAGCCCCCCGCCCGCCGCCATCAGCCCGATTAAGGTCGGCACAATTCCGATCACCGTCCGCATGCCGTCCTTCGCCCCGTTCAGAAAATCGCCGAACACATCCTGTTTCATCAAAAGCCCCAGTCCGACCACGTAAAAAATCAGCACGGGAACCATCAGATCTGAAAGCGCCGAAAGAAAACGCAAAAAATCCCCTCCCCAGAAAAATCCTATCAGATACACTCCGATACAATTTATTCCGCGGGCGGGGATTTATGTAATTTTATTTCACTTTAATCTGAAACAGACGCGCCATATACGTCTCCGGGAAGTGAATCTGCAGCGTCTTGCTGTAGTCATCGTAATGGAACACATCACCGCATGCTTTCGGGTAAATGCAGGAAACCTCCAGCTCTTTTCCCGGGAATGCACGGTCAAGCGGAACCTCAAAACCGGCCTCTCCGCCGCGTCTCCACACACCAAGATAAATTACATCTCCCGGCACACGGATTCCGGCTGCGAGGTGTTTTTCTTCATTGTCTGCCCATCCCATCGGCCAGAACGGAACGCCGTCCTTGATGCCGCTGCGGATCTCTTTGTAGCAGTCAATTCCCTCTTTTACAAGTTCAAACCGCTCCGGCGAAATTTCTGCGAGATGGCCGCTTTGGTGAATACGAAGCAGCAGCGCATTAACCATATTGAAAATAACTTCCTCTTTTGTGCCGTCCCGCAGCGGATATGACCAGATCGCCGCCTGCTCCGGCGTCACGCCGATGGCTGCATTCGCCGAGATCGTCGCATAATTGCGGTAATCCTCCTGATCGCTCGTCGACTGAATGCTGTTTCGCGCCAGCATCGCATAGTCCATCCGAAGACCGCCGCTCGAGCAGTTCTCAATGACAAGATCCGGATACTTTTTGTAGATGCCATCCAGCCATGCCAGATACGCTCTCTCATGCTCCAGAAGACCGTCTCCAAAACTGTCTGCATCCACTTCCGTACCAATACCAGGCTCAATATTGTAGTCCATCTTGATATAGCCGACACCGTAGTCCCGTACCACACGGTCGATGACTTCGGTCACATGCTCAATCACAAGCGGATGACGGAAATCCAGCTGATAACGGCTTCTGTCATACACACGCTTGCCGTGGCGCAGGAAGAAGCACTCATCCGGCAGAATGGAAGCCTTCTTACAGTTGATACCCATAACCTCCAGCTCCAGCCAGACACCAGGAATCATGCCCTTCGAACGAATATAATCCGTCACCTCACGCACTCCATTCGGAAAGCGCTTTTTACTCTCCTGCCACTCACCGACACTGTCCCACCAGTTGCCGTCCGCATACCAGCCGGCATCAATGACAAAATACTCACATCCGGCCTTCTCTGCCGCATCCACCAGTGGGAACTCTTTTTCTGTGGTCGGATCTCCAAACAGACAATTCATATAATCATTGAAAATAACCGGCAGATTTTCATTATCTTTGTTCGGACGGCGGATCTTTCTGCGGTACTTCGTCAAAGTACCAATCGCTTCCTCGAAATCATCATGACCTACGCCGACAGCCACCGGAACCGTTGTAAAGGAATCTCCCGGCTTCAGGTTCTTCGACCAGTGTGACTGAATCTCTGTCGGACCGCTCACCGCCAGATAAAAATGGCAGTTCTGATCTCCGATCTCATAATGCCAGGAACCACTGTGGTCAATTTCAAAAAACAGACTCGAATCTGCCACACTGTTTCCAATATATCCCATCGGCACATATTCCTTCGCCGACCAGTTGCCCGTATTCGTAATCTCAATCGTCTTCGAAGTTCTCTGATAATTATGCGGCTGCGTCTGCGCCATGCCAAGATCTGCAAACCGGTACTTCTTCACCGTCAGCTCCTTCTGCCATCCATTGTGAACCACAACCATCGACATCTTGTCATCCGAGCTGACAAGCTCTGGAATTCCCTCTTTCTGTTCCTTCTCAATACCCCAGTAACTAAAACTCGAAATGTACTCCAGTGTCTGGTCTTCCTTTCCTTCGTTCGTCACTGTATTGTACATTCTCGCAACCGGAATCCCATCAAAAAACTGCATCACAGACTCCACCTTCGCGCCCGTCACATCATCCGACTGCACAATCCGAAGCAGATCCCCGTTCTCATTTCTCTCCTCCGAAATCGAATCAAACTTCAGCATAAAGCCCGGAGCCGTCACAATATACTTATTTCCATGCTTCTCATACGGCCGGTTATACCCCGAAAAATTCACCTGCACCAGCTGGAAGCTCTCCTTAATCTGAGCTTCCCGCATTCCTTCCATCATCCACACTCCATCCGGCTTCCGGCAAAGATTCTCCGCGTCAAACGGTGCATGTGAAAAATGAAACAGCTTCAGCTGATTCTCTTCCGTCACCCCAAACACAATATGAATTCCATTCACATCATAACAAATCAGCTCTGCCTTGATCGGGGTCTCAATCCTGCTCGTCCATTTCTGCATCTTAAAAACCCTCCTTTGGAAATTTTTCTCATATTTCCAGCATATAACTTGTCCCCTTTAAAGTCCAGCACATTCTTGCTTTTTCCATCCTATTCTTTTCAACCATCTTGCGCCGATCCGCCCTTCAGGCGGATCCAGACTTTCCTCCCGTTCTCACTCCCAGCTCACGCGCCAGCCGTTATTTCACAACCCCAAACGTCGCAATCTCAAACTCCCGGAGTGTCACATGATACACCCCGTTCTCATCCGGGCAAAGTACCTCACCCTTCTCTTCCACTACATTACTGCGGTAAACCTCTTTCATCCAGCTCTCCTTTCGGAAGGAAAGCACCTCATCCTGCGGCATATTGTTCACAAACCGCACAAACAGATCGTCCTTTGCAAGTCCCTTCTTAAACGCCGTCAGATGAATTCCTTCCCCTTCAAAGCGGAGGAAGCTCATTTCCAGCGGCATCTCGCCCGATACGAGTTCCGGTTTTACCTGACCCGGCTTTCTGAGCCATGCTTTCGAAAGACCGGCCTGTGCTGCTGTCAGATCCTGCTGGAATGCGTAACCCTCGGTAAATGCCTCGCCCGTCTTACCGGCTGCATACGGCACAACTTCAAACTCCAGGGTAAACGTTCCGATCTGCTGCGCCTTTGGCGTCGGGAAATAACCCCAGTCACCCATCTCCGCAACGGAGCGAAGCAGCGTTACCGCAATCGCATTCTCCTCATCCGCCAGAACCTCATATTCATACAATCCGCGGTTTGCCACAAGAAGACCATTTGTCTCATCTTCCATTGCAGCAAAACACTGCTGTCTTTCACATCCGCAGGGATTCGTCCAGGTATCATTATGACGGTTATTTCTCTTTACAACCTCAAAGGCAGAATCTGCCAGATGCGTAGACGTATTCAGACCCGTCGGCATTACAACGCGGACTCTGTGATCCTTTGCCTGATTGCAGATCGTCGTTGCGACACGCAGACCTTTTCCCGATTTTTCCAGTGTCAGAACCGTCTTTACTTCCATCGGAACCAGTTCCTTCGAACGGTTTGCCACACGCGTATATGGGTCAATACACATCTCACGCTGTCTCTGCAGTTCCTCTCCCATACCGGACGGAATCATCATTTCGTGACAGATCTCAACTACCGTGCGGAATGCATTTTTCTCCACACAGCGAATCTCAGCTTTCATGCCTTTCGTTGTGACTGTCTGTTTTCCAGAGTCCTGAATATAAATATATTCATTTCCCATATCTCCGGTATCTTCATAGAATCCCAGATTTTCATACGTTCTTCCGGTTTCCTTATTCAAAATCTGGTAGGAACCGTCCTCATTGACCGTAACTTTCAGGTTTTCATTTTCCAGAACGCGCTCATTCGCAAAATCTGCAGAGGTTTCCTGGTTCTGATCCGGCTCTGCCTGCTCCAGATAATATGTTGCATATCCCATCGCCGGAACTTCTGCCTCAAACGTTACCAGCACCTTCTTTGCCATATATGGCTGACGGAACCGGTCATCCGGCAGATCATATCCGAAGGAAATTCCTGCATTTTCGATTTTTGCCGGAACTGCATTTCCGTTTGCATCGCGAAGCACCAGATTTGGCATTTCTACCGCCTCGGCCGCCTCATAACCATCCCATACAAACAGATTGTAATCGCGGAACAGGTGCAGTTCTTTTGCAATGACCTGTTTTTTCGCATTCCCGGAAGTATTCCATACAACGAATGGAATCTTTTCACTGTTTCCAGGAAGTGCCGCGGTATTCACCTGATCGGTCAGATATTCTACACTCTCATCGTAAATCGCATCCGCCACCTGTCTGCTCTTCGCAAAGCGGGTTTTCATTTCTTCATTTACTTCATCGACGCTGCAGCCGCAGATGCTGTCATGCGGATGATTCTGCATCAGCTTTTTCCAGCTGTAAATCATCTGGTCTTCCGGGTATGCTTTGCCAAGCACCTCTGCCATGGCTGCCGCCGGTTCTGCTTTCCGCTCCAGCGCTGTTTCGCCGGCACGGTTGTCCACTTTCAGTCCCATCCAGGAAGAAGCGGTGTTTGCCAGGGTCCATCTTCCGTCTGTTTCCTGGCTTGTCAGCTCGCCCTTTACCGTAGAGAAATTCTCGGAAATTTCTTTTTCCATTGCCTTTACATAGGTTTTGAAATCCGAATGAATAAATTCAATGTCCGGGTACAGTTTCCGTGCGACACGGATTGCCTCGGTAATGTCCTTCTGCAATGGCTGATGGTCGCATCCGTTCATCATCAGAAGCTGATGTGTTGCCGCAAATTTTCTCGCATCGGCCAGTTTTTTGTCCCAGTAAACTTTTGCTTCTACCTCATCCACCGGAATCTCCACTCCGTTGTTATACCAGTTTGCAAACAGAATACCCGGCAGTTTCGTTCCGTCCGGGGATGCCCACATCATTTCGGAATACGTGGACTCATACTGTCCTCCGGTTACCTCATTATTCGGTCCGATCGGTTTTACGCCGCGTCCGAACACAACCGCATCCATGCCCGCCTGCTTCAGCACCTGCGGCATCTGTCCCGCATTTCCGAATGCATCCGGGAAATAACCGACATTTCCGATCGCTCCGTAACGCGCTGCTTCCTGCATGCCGACCTGAAGATTGCGGACACATGCCTCACCGCTGGTCAGAAACTCATCCTGCAGAATGTACCACGGGCCAGTCTGGATTTTTCCTTCACGGACGCATTTTTCCACCTGCTCGCGTTTTTCCGGGCGCACTTCCAGGTAATCGTCCAGGGCAATCGTCTGTCCATCCAGGAAAAATCCGCCAAATTCCGGATCGTTCTCTGCTTTTTCCAAAATATTGTCTACCAGCTCAATCAGTTTCATTCTGTGTTTTTCAAAAGACTGATACCACTCTCTGTCCCAGTGGGAATGGGAAATAATATGAACAGTTGTTTTCATGATGTGTTTCCTCCTGTTATAAAAATGATTTTCAAACTTAAAACTCTTTCTATATTAAGTCTTGTTCCTGTATTGCCGTGTTGATTTGATATATCATATCATAAAAAAACGCAATGCTTCTGTCAAGTATTTCTACGTTTTTCCATGATTTTATATCATTTTCTTTTTATTTGATATATTATTTTTAGTTTGACTTATCTTTTTCCCGAGATTATAATACAAAGCAAGTCGATATCACACTTTTACAAATACAGTTGTCACCAATCATACTATTTGAGGAATTTTATAGACATGGATAGAAATAAAAGAATAACGAAACCCAAATATGAAATCATCAAAGAAGCTCTTTTAGAGCGCATCCGCACCGGACAGTTTTCTTCCGATGCCGTGTTCTGCACGGAAAAAATGCTCTCGGAGCAATATGAGGTAAGCCGCATCACAGCAAAGCGGGCGATTGAAGATCTGGAACAGCAGGGAATCCTGTATCGAAAACGCGGCGTTGGAAGCTTTGTCTCGCAGAAAATCCCACCGGTTTCCTCCTCCGCATCAGAAACCGACAGCAAATCAAAAATGGTTTCCCTGCTGCTTCCCTTTGCCACAACACAGGGAAACATTTCGGAAACGATTGGTTCCTTAAGTGCCGCACTGGCGGAAAAAGGATACTTTTTAAGCATTCATATCACCGGCTCTTCCTCTCCGAAGGAACGTGCCACACTGGAACTGCTCCGTTCTCAGAATATCGCCGGACTTGTCTACTATCCCAAGCGTGACAATATCCACCTGGAACAGTTAAACGATTTCCTGTTTGCAAACCGCCCGGTTGTCATCATCGACAAGCAGACCGACTGTCCGTATTTAAACAATGTTGTCTGCGACAATTACGATGGCGGACGGCAGCTCACCCGCCACCTTCTGGAACAAGGGCATCGCAACATCGCCTTTTTCACAACAGCTCCCCTTTCCGAAACCTCGTCGGTCCGTGATCGTTTCGGCGGATTTTTGCACGAAATAAAAGCCGCCGGAATCATGCCCGATTCCCGGCAGCTTATCACCTGGCCACATGCACTTTCTACAGAAGATGCCCTTTCAACAGAAATCACACCTTTTCAACAGCAGCTCCTTACCCTGCGGCAAAATGGAATTACTGCACTTCTCGCAGAAAATGATCAGGTTGCCGAACTCATCTTTCTCGCCTGCCGTACCATTGGCCTTAGGATTCCGGAAGATCTCTGCCTCTGTGGTTTTGATGACACGAGTCTCAGCCGAAGCCTTGAAATTACCTCTATTCATCAGGACTTTGAAAGCATCGGACGGGAAGCCAGCCGGATTCTCCTTTCCACACTGGAAAACCCTGCGGCGGAACCGGAAAAAATTGTACTGCCGGTGACACTTGTTCCCCGGGCATCCTCGCTTCGAATGATAAAAACAGAATCCTAAAACCAGATCATTTTTCATCTGAATTTTCTTCCAGAAATTTTCGGATCTTCTCTGGCGGCAGCAATGCATAAATACTTTTATGGAATGTTGCCGCCACTTCCAGTTCTCCGTAATATCCTGTACGCACATCACAATTTCCCTGGAACGCCTCCCGCAGTGTCGCATTCAGCGCTGCTCCCTCATCACTGTCCATAAAATCTTTCAGCATCCGGCAGCAGGTGTGCGTGTTTTCATAATAGCGGCGGTATGCCGGATGAAATTCCCGCATCCATCCGCTCACGGATACACAGAACAACGCCGTCGGATGGATCACCGGCTGATAAAGAAGACGCCATTTTTCCTGCTGTACTGGATCTACCGCAAACGCAAGCAAAGAAACTTTCAGCTCTTCCATAAAACCCGGATAATCTTCCTCCGTCAGAGAGATAATTTTCTGATTGCGCAGATACTGGTTGATATTCGTCGCATCAATCTGCTCCGGAGAAATGTACTGTAAATAACGGGACATCATTTTCAAATCCGTACCTGCGTGCTCAATCGTATGCTGTGTGATTTTCTGCCACAAAAACTGCTGATATTCCGTAACCGGCGTATCCAGATATGCCATCCACAAATACTGTGCCAGCAGCCGGGCATCCCGGGATTCCATCTGATTCCGGGTAGGATCCTCCGGGCAAAAATCGGTATCTGCAAGCATCCCCGCAAGCTGTTCAAGCGACTGGCACACAGGAAGCTGTCCGCTCAGACGATCCATTTCGCTGATCGTCTGCTGAATGGTAAGCATCTGCGACTGGAGTGCATTCAGCTGTTTATGCAGATAAAATGGTGTTGTGCGCGGCTTGTGAAGAATCGCGCGGATATCCGCCAGTGAAAGTCCTGCCTCGCGCAGCTTGCGGATGATAAAAAGTTTTTGAATATCTGCTTCTGAAAAATCATGGTAACCGTTATGTTCATCAACAACAGGCGAGATCATCTTCTGATCGATATAATAATAAACCGTCCTCCTGGACAATCCTGTTTTTTTGATTACTTCCTGAATTCTCATTGTTGCACCCCGTTTTTCCTTTTGTCCAGTCATTCCCCCGCATTCTGACTGTTTCTCTTTTTTTCACTCTTTTTCTTTCTGTTTTTCCGCTTTTTTCGTTTTGATTTTATAAAAGCATACACCTGGTGTATACTTTTGTTTCCTATTATATCCTGTTTTCCCTCAAAAAGCCACGTAACAATTCTCTTTTTCCATAGAAATCTTCTGCTTTTGAGAAAAGAATGCTGTTTATTTCTGAAAAAATTTGCATTGACTGTCCACCAACGATATCCCGTATAATAAAGGAAAAGATTTGCAACAAAATTTAAGAGAAAGGAAATATCCCGTTTTTTGTATTCTCCAAAACGAATCGTCATTCAGAGTCAAATGATTTTTCATGCAAAATTCATTTTTCTCCGAATCGTTAAAAAAATAAAAACTACAGCCTGCATAATCAGTTTTCATTGATACGAAAAAACGGGATCGGGTGAATGGTATGATGTTAAAAGATAAAGTTGCAATTGTTACCGGCGGAACCAGAGGAATCGGCTATGCCATTGTGCACAAATTTCTGCAGAACGGCGCGAAAGTCGTCCTGTTCGGATCCCGGGAAGAGACCGTTGCAAAAGCGGTTGCATCTTTAAAAGAAGAAAACCCGGACTGGGAAGTTTCCGGTGCATGGCCAAAGCTAACCGATGCAGCTGCCATGGTAGATGAGATCAACAAAGTCAAAGAAAAATACGGCAAAATCGATATTCTTGTGAACAACGCCGGTGTCTCAGACAGTACACCAATTGACAAGTATACCGCAGAGCGCTTTGCCAGTGTCATGGATCTAAATGTCAACGCCATGATGAACGGCATCCTTCCAACCGTTGCTATTATGAAAGAACAGGGCGGCGGCTGTATTTTAAATACCAGCTCAATGGTCAGCATCTGCGGCCAGCCGGGCGGCGTTGCCTATCCATCCAGTAAATATGCGGTCAACGGTCTGACCTGGTCCCTCGCACGGGAACTTGGTCCTTTCCATATCCGTGTAAACGCGGTTGCACCTGGCATCACCCGTACCGATATGGTTGCCGCACTTCCAAAAGAAATGATTGATCCACTCATCAACCGCATTCCTCTTCGAAGAATTGGTGAGGCAGAAGACATTGCAAACGCATTCCTCTTCCTGGCAAGCGATATGGCTTCGTATGTAACCGGAGAAATTCTTTCCGTGGATGGTGCGATGAGATCCTGATTTATTTTTCATCCAGTTGTACACCATTTTCTGATTTTGGGATTATCTGCGTAAAATCTATAGTTTTATAATAGAAAAAATCCTGCAAGACGTTAAACTATCTCTCAACCTTCCGCTTTTCATTTTGAAGATTGGGAGGCCGTTCATGTCCCACAGGATTTTTTCCTATATAGCAGCAGATATTCTCAATCCGATTCGCTGCTTATTGTTTTTCACCATGGAAGCAAGGGACTTCCTTGATTTGGTTAAATCATATTTGGAAACTTCTAAAGTGTCAGTTGACGTAGTTAGAAAAACAACATCACCACTCCCAGCGCACAAAGCAAAATTCCCGTCACGCGGTTCAGCATTTTCACATTTGCCCCGTTGGCCCATTTCGCTCCAATCTGTGCAAAGACCAAGGTACTGATGACACAGGCAATCAGAATTGGAATGTCCGGCGCGCCGCCGATATAAAAATGAGAGATCGCACCGGTCAGAGCTGTAAAGGTCATAATAAAGACGCTCGTTCCAACTCCTGTTTTCAGTTCATATCCGAGCACGCTGGTCAGCACCAGAAGCAGCATCATGCCACCGCCTGCTCCGACAAATCCACAGATAAATCCAATCACAACACCGCAGAGAATCGACTGCTGGATTTTCTGTTTTTCTGATTTGTTTGCCTGTACTTCTTTCGTCGTCATGATCGGACGGATGATAAATTTCAGTCCGACAAACAGTGTCATCACTTTCGAAAATCCGCCCATGGTTCCATTTGGCACAAGCGAAGATACGAAGCTGCCGACCAGTGTAAAAATCAGAACAGATATCAGCATAATCACGCCATGGCGGATATCAATGTTTTTATTCTTTTTATAAGTCCAGGCACTTACTCCTGATGCCAGCACATCCGATGCCAGCGCAATGCCAATCGCCTGATAAGCCGGCATGTGTAAAAAGGTAATCAGCATCGGTGAAACAACGGCCGCTGCGGAGAGTCCCGCAAGTCCCGTGCCAAGGCCGGCGCCAAGACCAGCCACAATACATACGATAAGTTGTGTTATTGTCATAGTTTTTCTGTCATCCGCTTAGATCCGTTGCACTTTTCCTGTACTTTGCCATTTAGGGGCAGATGACTGTTTTCCTCCTCTTTCTGTTTTTGTTTTGTCTTATTTTTCTATTATGTTCTTCTCTCTGGCTTTCAGCGTTTTTATTTTTCCGTCACGTTCCTCCGAATCAGCTCGCATAATCTGAGAAATTCTTCCCTGTCTTCTCTGGAAATTCCGGAAAACAACGATTCTCCAAACGCTCTCTGGCAATCCTGTCCAAAGCGGATAATTTCTGATGCACTTTCTTCTAGCTTCAAATGCACTTTCTTGCGATCCGCCGCATCTGTTTCTTTTTGAATGTATCCTTTTTCACACAGCTTGTTCACTGCCAGTGAAACATGCGATTTCTGCATTTTCCGCACACGCACAATATCCACTGCAAGATCAAACTGGCTGTTATTCGCAAGAAACAGCAGAACATCCACTTCCGCAGCTGACAGATCATAACGCACCATGACCTTTTTTCGGTACTGGTTGTATTTTCGTTCTACCTCCACTGCAAATTGCCATTGTTCATCAAACATACTTTTTCACCTTCTTTTTTAACTTGATATTCTTATTTGTTCTATTTTGAACTTTTTTGTATAATAGTTCTTTTTTGAACATTTGTCAAGGAGTGTACACGGAAAACGTTCGAACTTATAAATCTAAAGTATTTTTATAAAGTGCAGAAAATTATATTCTTGACTCTATAATTATTGTAGGGTTTACTATAATCGTAACATTCTACAACAGGAGGTTTCCCTATCATGGAACGAAACTTAACAACCGGCAGTATCTGGAAAAATATTTTCTATTTTTCGCTGCCTTATCTCTTATCGTATTTTCTGCAGACGCTCTACGGCATGGCAGATCTTTTCATCATCGGTCAGTTTGACGGTGCGGCCGGTACAACAGCCGTTTCCATCGGCAGTCAGGTTATGCATATGATTACCGTTATCATCGTGGGACTTGCCATGGGAACGACTGTCAGCATTGCGCAGGCCGTCGGCGCAAAAGATAAAAAGCAGGCATCACGCTGCACAGGAAATACCATCACTTTATTTCTCGGTGTTTCCGTCGTGCTGATGGTAATCCTGCTTCTTCTGGTAAAGCCGATCGTACTTGTGATGTCCACACCATCCGAAGCCGTTTCCGGCACCGTCGCTTATCTGACGATCTGTTTCATTGGTATTCCATTCATCACCGCGTATAATATCATCAGTTCCATCTTCCGTGGACTTGGTGATTCGAAAAGCCCGATGTACTTCATCGCAGTCGCATGTGCGGCCAATATCACACTCGACTATCTCTTTATGGGTGCCCTGCATCTTGGTCCATCCGGTGCCGCGCTTGGAACCACGCTTTCCCAGACACTCAGCGTCATTCTGGCACTGATTGCGATCCGCAAACGTGATACCGGCATCCGTCTTACCCGGTCGGATCTCTCCCCTCAGACAGCTGTGATGGGACAGATTCTTAAAATCGGTGTTCCGATCGCCCTGCAGGATGGTTTTATTCAGATCGCCTTTATCATCATTACCATCATCGCTAACCGGCGTGGCCTGGAAGCAGCGGCTGCAGTCGGTATTGTAGAGAAAATCATCAGCTTCCTGTTCCTGATTCCATCTTCCATGCTTTCCACTGTTTCGGCGCTCGGCGCGCAGAACATCGGTGCTGGAAAGCAGAAGCGTGCCGAACAGACCATGTGGTGTGCTGCACTGATTACTGTCGTTTTCGGACTGATCGTCGTTATTACGATTCAGTTTATTTCCGTTCCTGTGGTCGGTCTTTTCACAACAGATGCGGAGGTTGCACGCCTCGGCGGTCAGTATATCCGCGGTTATATCTGGGACTGCATTTTTGCTGGAGTCCACTTCACCTTCAGCGGCTATTTCTGTGCCTGCGGACGGTCGGAATTTTCCTTCCTGCACAATATCATTGCCATTCTGCTTGTCAGAATCCCCGGTGTGTATCTGACTTCCATCTGGTTCCCGGACACGCTGTTCCCGATGGGCATTGCAACGGCATGCGGATCTCTGACCTCTATTATCCTCTGCCTGCTGGTGTTCCGGTACTTAAAGAAGAAACCGATTCGTACTGCTGCATAAATTTTCTTTGGAGATATCTTTATGACAGACGATCGCAGGAAATCACCTTAATTGACAACGGAATGACAAGCGATCCGGAAAAATTTGTAACGGAGATCCGAATCCCGATTCGACCTTCGGATTCTTTTTAAAAACAACAACCGGGAATATCTGATTTTTTGATTTCAGATATCACCGGTTGTTGTTTTCTTTTGTTTTTTTCGGCCTTTTCTACCACACCGGCTTCTGCAGGCAGAACGGCAGTTCCAGTCCATTTTCCTCGAGAAGTTCCTGGTTCGTCAAAATTTCTTTTGCATCTCCATCGCAGACAATGCACCCGCCGGACATCAGAATCACGCGACTGCACGTTTCCAGAATCATGTCGAGATCGTGCGATGCGATGATTTTCAGATGTTCAAAATCGTTCAGAATGTGGATCAGTGATCTGCGGTTTCTGGGATCGAGTGCAATCGATGGCTCGTCCATCAGGATAATATCCGGTGTCATAGCGAGAATCGTCGCGATCGATGCCATCTTTTTTTCTCCGCCCGACATTTTGTAAATTTGTTTGTCCCGCAGATGCTCGATGTGAATCTGTTTCAGTGCATGGTTTACACGTTTTTCCACCTCTTCCTCCGGCAGCCCGTAATTTCGCGGAGCAAATGCAACATCCTCAAATACCGTCGACATGAAAAGCTGGCTGTCGGAATCCTGGAAGACATAGCCGATTTTTTCGCGCACTTTGGGAAGCATCTCTTTTACAACCGGCATTTCCTCCACACGGATGCTGCCTTCGTAGTCCAGATTCAGTCCCACCAGAAGTTTCAGCAGCGTCGATTTTCCAACACCGTTCGCGCCGATCAGTCCGATGCTGTCATTTTCGTGTGCAGTAAACGTGATGTCCTGCAGAATCGGGACTGATTTTTCGTAAGAATAATTAACATGTTCAAAATTGATGTGAATATGGCTCATTTTTGATATCTCCCGACAATTCTTTTCTCTTCCCGCGTGCAGGCAACTGCACCAGGTTGCTTTTCTACTTCTTCCGACTTGTTGCAAATAGATGTCTTCCCACGCAGCGCTTCATCCCGTTACTTTCAGTACGGCAAAAAGTACAAGCCACACACCCATATACAGCCAGTCCTTCGCTTTGCACGGCTCCTTCGCTGTATAGTAAAATTCTCCCTGATAGCCACGCAAAGTCATGCTTTCATACACCTCATTTGCGCGGTCCATGCTGCGCAGAAGCAGCTGGCCGGCCAGTGTTCCCCATACCTTGAAATGAACACCCTTCTGATTCGGCGCGCGCAGACTGTACGCCTGGGTCATACGGTTTGCCTCTTCAAGAAGCACCGTGACATAGCGGTACGTCAGCAGCACCTGTGTCACCAGAATGGCAGGGATATGAACCAGACGCAGTGCATAACAGATTTTCTCGATGGATGTTGTCGCAATCAGAAGATACGCCGCCAGTACGCTGTAAATACCTTTGATCATCAGCGTCACCATGGAAAGCATCCCTGCTGTCAGCGGAGCAGTACCAATATGCCCGATTACCTGACGGTCAAAGATCGGATTGAACAGCCCCACAAAACAGACGAGCGGCAGAACAATCCGAAGCCGCCGGATGCTGTCGCTTAACGAAATTTCGCCGACAATAAAGAGCACAATCGGATAAATTCCCATGCGCAGCAGGCCGGTCAGATCGTACTTTGGAAAGGACATCGTTACGGTCAGAAAAACAATCGTCAAAACGAGTTTAACCAGTGGATGAATTTTGTTCACCCACTGGTCTTTCGCCGCAAGCATGTCCATATGATGAATTTCATATAATGCATTGCCAAGTTTATTCATTTTTCTCCTGTTCCGTGCAGCTTATGACTTTTTCTTTTTAAAGAAGCGGAATGCATAGCATGCACCGACACAGACAACAAGAACGACTGCGGATCCCGCAATTCCGGAAAAGCTGGTTCCAAATGTGGAATCGGAATTTTTAAATCCATAGTCCGGCAGAAGTGCCGTTTTTTCCTGAATTTCTTCCGCCGTTGCATGTGCGCCGGTTCCGTCGTTTTCCAGTTCCGTCGAGCCAGTCAGACGCTCCATGGACCACTCAAGTCCATCCGGATTGGAGGATGCCGCAAGAGAAACAGCTCCGCCGATCACCAGTGCTGCGATGTCTAAAATCGCAATTGTCTTCTTGAAAGAAAAGCGGCTCTTTGCCCTTTCTTCGCTGCACGAAAGCATCTCCGGACGCGCTTCATAGACGAACAGCAGAACGGCCGCTGTAATCAGGCCTTCTACAAGACCAATCGCGAGATGAATCGGCTGCATTGTTGCCACAAATACAGAAAACGGCAGATCCGTAATACCGGATGCAAGTGTTTCCAGCGCCACACTGAAAGCACCAAGCTGCAGCGTCACCACGCACCCAAGGATGGAAGCACCTACAATCTTTCCGCGCGACATTCCCTTTTTCATCATCGGACACCAGAACAGGAAATAGCCGAGAAAGCACCCATAAAACGCCATATTCCAGATGTTGCACCCAAGCGCCAGAAGACCGCCGTCCGCAAACAGCAGACACTGGATCAGCAGCACACCGATCATTGTTAAAAATGCGGCGTACGGTCCGAGTAATGCAGTCAGCATCATCCCTCCGCAGAGATGACCACTCGATCCTGTGCCCGGAATTGTAAAGTTAATCATCTGCGCCGCAAAGACAAACGCACCCATCACTCCCATCACTGGGATCTTTTTCGGGTCGCTCTCCAGGCGTACTTTTTTTACAGAAAAACCAGCTGCTCCGCCGGAACAGACATACATTGTTGCAGCCACTGCAGGCGCAACCAACGCATCAGCCATATGCATAATATTCTCCTCCTTTTTGTTTTCTGTTTTTTTCTTTTTTTTACTTTACTACGCTAAAATTCGTCCTGCAAGCCCCCGTAGGGGTTATTTTTTTAGATTTTTTTATGATCCTTTTTGTTCACTTTTACCGATTTTTTATGAACATTTTGTTTAAATTTAAAGGGTGACTTTTTAACATTTATATGGTATTCTATAGACAACACAGACGGATATCCCGGTGTCGGGAGTCCGTACACACACTATCTCGAGGACAGGATTCCTGTCCGATCCGCGGCCGCCTGCACGTCATCGGGTCGCCGCGGTTTTTTCTACAGAAAAAAGCCCTCCGGGCAGGATTCTTTCTTATTTTAGTGCCAAAACCGGCTCTTTAACGGGTTCTGGCTGTATTTTCGAGTATTGGTGTGAATTTCATCTTGACGAGAAGGAGACTCTCTTATGAGCACAGAGAACTTAGAACACGAAGATCAAAACAGAACAACGGAACCGATCATCGATATCCTGGGCAATGAAGCGCCCTCTGATCCAGAACAGGAAATTGTTTCCCAGGGTGTCCACAACTACAGCGCCGCTGAAACGTATGTGTGTCCGACCGATCCGGCTGTTCTGCAGCAGCTCGAATGGTTCCGGGATCAGAAGCTTGCGCTGATGATGCATTTTGGATTGTACTGCCAGCCCGGCATGGTTGCCTCCTGGGCATTAAGCGACAAGGATTCAGACTGGTCCCGCCACCAGGTAAACTGGACGGACGGCGAAACCTTTAAAAAACAGTATTTCGGCCTGAATCGTTCGTTTAATCCGGTCCGCTTTCAGCCGGAGGAATGGGCGCAGATGGCAGAGGACTGCGGATTCCGTTATCTTCTTCTGACCACAAAGCATCACGACGGATTCTGCCTCTGGGACACCAAATATACAGATTATAAAACAACTGCAGAGGACTGCCCGTTCCATGAACATAAAAATGCGGATATCGTAAAATCCATGTTTGATGCATTCCGTGCAAAAGGCATCGGCATCGGTGCTTATTTTTCCAAAGCCGACTGGCACTGCCCGGACTACTGGAATGAAGATCTGAGAAAAGATGGTCTGACATCCCGCGGACCTTCCTACGATCCGAAGGAATATCCCAACGTGTGGAACCGTTTTAAAGAATATACAAAAAATCAGGTTCTGGAGCTCTGTGAGAATTACGGTAAGCTGGATATTCTCTGGTTCGACGCGGGCTGGGTCTCTGAGAGCAACGGCCAGGATATTGAGCTTGGAGAGATCGTTGAGGAAGCACGTAAGATTCAGCCGTGGATTCTCTCCGTTGACCGTACAATCGGCGGCGCTTACGAAAACTACGTGACACCGGAGCTCTGCATTCCGGAAGAACCGCTGAACGTTCCATGGGAAAGCTGCCTTACCCTCGGCGTTGACTTTACGTACGAATACGGCGATCATTATAAATCTCCGCGTGAGCTTGTCGGCATGCTTGTCAACATCGTTGCCAAAGGCGGCAACATGGCACTGAACGTCAGCCCACAGCCAGACGGCCGCATCCCGGTCGATGCCTGGGACAGCCTGAACGGTTTTGGCCAGTGGATGAAAACCTTCGGCGATGCTATCTACGGAACCCGCGTCTGCGCGCCGTACCAGAGCGGAACCCTTTCGTTCACACAGAAAGGTGATTCTGTCTATGTATTCCGGTTATATCCGACGGTACAGGAATCGGTAGAGGCAGAAATTTTCGTACCGTATACCGAGACGAAGATTTCGGAGATCTGTATGGTGGAAAACGGAGAAAAGGTTGCATTCAAAGAAGTCGAAGGCGGCCTTTGCATAACTGTCCCGGCAGGATACAGACGAGGCTCCGCACCGATTGCGCTGGTGTTTGAGATGAAGAAAGAACGGTAAATCAACAAGTGTAAAATTTTCCTTGATCCATTCAGGTCGGCTGGATTAGTCATTGATACGCCTAACGTCAAAACAGTTCAAGTGCATTTCTGCACCTGAACTGTTTTTCTGCTTTGTCAATATAATTGAAAAAACTATATTCATTTAAGAAGTTGTTTCAATCCACAGTCGGTAATTTCACAGAGTCTGACTTGTCAGCAGAATGCTGACTGTGGTTTGCCTCATGTCAGTAGGGATACCGATTTCTCTCCGCCCTCCACTGCCGTTAATTTTCTTATTTGCAATTCATCTCACCACCTATCGAGGTGGGAGAATCCTTGCCATTATTTGTTGAATCTTCCCTATATGGTAATATTCTCAGAATTTCATCTGTCTGCATGTTCTGACACCGTTGACGTAAATATCATTTGCCAGTTCTGTGACTAGCCGCATATCCTGCCAGGTTTCACACTTGTTCCCCATAAAAGTAATGTTATCAAAATGGACATCATGAACACGTACTTCTTCTGTCGGTGTCTGGTACCCCCGGATCACGGAAACCGGGATATCTCCGTTCAGCACCTGGATATTATCAAAATAGATATCATTAATCTCTCCTTTGGCAAGCTGTTCCGTATATTTGCAAAGCAGAACCTTAATATCGAACAGTTTCTGTTCTGCCTGCTCTACTCTGATGTTTTTATAATGTATATCATGAACATGACCTCCATCTGCCTGATGTATGGAAATCGCCGCACCACCCATGTTTCCTTCATACTGGCAGTGTATGATGTCACAGTCTTCAAATACCAGGTCGTGGATTTCGCTCTGGAGGGCATAACCAAGCTCTATGGCATTACCGGGTTCTGCATTCCAGATCACGTTATTGTGAACACGCACTTTTGTTACGTCACGTACCGTTGACGGATCTTCAAACAATCTTTGGGATTTGATGCAGATACTGTCGTCTGTGGAACGGATAAAGCAATTTTTTACCTCTACATCCTGGCTGCTCGTAATATCAATACCGTCTCCCGTTACAATCCTCGACATAATATTCATATTATCAATCACAACATGGTCACACGCCGCAGGAACTACATGCCAGGAAGGTCCGTCTACAGCCGTAAAGCCTTTTAAGAGTACATTATTACACCACTTGGCATAGATAAAGAAACGGTGTGCATTACTGTCCGGCAGATGCCAGCAGGCTCCGTTGATAATTCCGTTTCCTACAATGGAAATATTGTCACAGTGGTCTGCATATACACACCCTGATACAACCGCACCTTCCTCAATATAAACCGTATCATTGGACTTTAAGGTAAGAACTCCTACATTATATACCTTGCCCTTTTCAAAGCAGATGGTGGTATCTGCCGGTTTCTCAATCCTGTGCGAGCAAAGTACAAACAATGCATCATGAAGACCACCATCTGTCTCTACAGTAAACTTTCTCGGTTCATCAAGATGGATATGGATTGTTTCTCCTTTTACAGAAGGAACTATGCCAAAGCTGGACGGACGGATTTCAAGTTTTTCATATGATGCATGGATTGAAATCTCCAGATCATACGCTTCGTTATCTACTACAACAACATAGTCAAACGAATCTGTATGGTATACCACTCGCTCTGTTCCATTGCAGGTAACACTGTATTTTGCTGATTTTTCCAATTCATCTACAGAATTTAAAATAAATCTCGGTTCCTTGACCGGGTCCGGATTAGGATAATAAATCAAATCATTTTCAAAATCCTTCATGTCTCTTTTTTCCTATACTTGTATAATGTTCTCAGAAACAAGGTGGTCACTACTGTTTCCAATACTGATACG
>OATX01000655.1_pt1 | contig 19970 bp, 16 predicted proteins | sample 1516741 | NCBI WGS metagenome assembly OATX01 (sample SAMEA2579984, study PRJEB22360) | human gut metagenome | biome: human gut; feature: human-associated habitat; material: faeces | place: Denmark | collected 2008/2010
AGCGAAGATTATTTATTCACAATAGAAGAAGTACCACCAAATTTGACGAAGAACCTGCATAACTCCAAACTCTCCCCATTCAAACGTTGAATTAGGTTTTCCAAAATCTGATGAAGTCCAATAGGCTATAGATGTACCATATGCGTAGTACGCAGAGTGGACAGCTGGCATATTAATCAATTTCGTATTATCACCTTCTTCACCAGCATAGTAAATTCCACCATGTTCATATTGACTATAGCTCTTCATTTTTAATATTAAAGCATCAACCGGTGGTACTTTATAACCTATAGGGCAAGGGTCATAAATTGTTTTAACTGTTAGACTTGGAAAATACTCTACTTGTCCTTCTGGATTTCCCCATAAATACTTCATTTCTGAAGTTTCACACCATTTACCTCCGGATAGATTCATTCTGTGGATAAATACATCTGGTTTACCTATAGCTTGAGCAATAGTTAATGGTTCTTCATAAGAAAATAGATGTGGCAGACTATCACTTCTTACATTACGTAAAAAAACTGCTACTTCCTCATCATAATCCAATGAAGTAGTAAACGGGTCCTTACGTCCAAATTGATACTGTAATCCTTGAGTCGTTACCAAGCCTAATGTGGAAGTAGTTGCTCCTACATTACGGTCCATTATTGTATATTCATGACCTGTCCTTGGTGCAGTATATTCTATTATTTGTGGCACAGGCGTACACCAAAGGTGCCAACTCCACAACACTTTCGCATCCTCCGCATTAGGATTAGCCTTATCATAGACAGCTATCAATGCATTTCCCCGGCTTCGTCCCATTTTCACCTGAACCCTGCCATTGACTAAAGCAACCTGTTCCACTAGTTCATCCGTATCCTGCCAAAGCAATTTGGCCGATAAAGGATGTATGTTGGCACCACCGGCTTTTGTCAGTATATTGCCACTTGCGTCTTCAAACTTCCCTTCGTCAATAATACCGTCCGCTCCGTTTCCCATTATGGTAGCTGTGAAAGAATAAGAAGCCGCACCTCTATCTGCTATATAACTGTTGGAAGTCCCTTCCGTGTCCAATGGAATAAAAGTATCCAATGAACCGATAGGAATATATACCACATGTACATTATCGGAAGAGATTTCGATAAAACCACCTTCAAAGTTGGCGGGAACACTGCCGGTGGTACAATAGAAATTCATTACTTGCGCGGCAGTAAGGTCATAAATGCCACTGTTATCCGCCAGTTTATCCGTTTCCGCTATTCCATTGCAATATAGCTGTAAATCTGTTGTTGATATTAAATCCGTCTTATTAGGTTGCAAAGCCCTGATTCGTAAGCGTCCCGGAGTATGACAGTCCACTTTCACCAGTTTCACCGGGTCGGCAATATCTTTAATAAGCGTTATTCCCTTACTTGCACTCCTGTCTATATCAAAGTAAGTGCCTACAATATCCCCTGTGACTCCTACATCCTCCCAATCGAGCATATCCGTGAATACTTTCACTTCATTGATACTTAGCACTTGTACGTCCACCGAATAAATATGGTTACGTTTTATCCGATAAGAATTTTCCGCTTTTACAGGTATCGTGCGCTCTATCACCCGACTGGTAGCTCCGTCCGTCACCGGAATAACTACTTTCAATGACGTCACGTTGGTATCTATGTCGTAATCGGACTCCTGTTCCAGATAATTTTCATAGACGTAATGAGAATAAAAAGTGACTGCCTCACCGTCAAGTTCACCTTGCTCTTGTAATGCTATATCTGTCAGACTTACTTCCGGATAATCCAAATAATGTAATAGATACTCCTCCAGTCCATTTTCTTTATTATTGGTAATAGCTTCATTGGCATGAGAAGGAAACGGAGCATATTTACGAATCCTATCCGCGACGTGAAGCACCTGTACTTTCACATCTCCTATAGTCAATTCCTGCGGAACAGTAGAAGAAGTTTTACGAATGGTTGTCCGCAGTTTGGCCACCCCCCGCAACAAATGTGCGGAAGCTCTGAAGTTCCTGTATCCGCGCTCCACAATCACTCCCGTGCCCGACATGTAGAAAGGGGGAACGGGTTGTCCGATTATTCCGTGAGGCTCATCCGCATTGGCACGTACACGCAAGGTGTAACCATCCTTCAATGTCCCTATATCAAACAGTGTAGAAACCACGTAGACACTATCACCATCATGAGTCAACTTCAATGTTCCGTCCCCTGTGGAACGGGGTCGGTACTCTATCGGATTCCCGCCGCCGTCCATAACATCCATGTAAAGCTGCTCAATCCTGTTCTCACCGGCCGTTCCATTCTCAATGCTTCGGGCAACCGGCTGTTTATCCCCGGGTATCACCAAACGGAGTTCCATCAGTTCCTTGCCGTCGGGTATCATGTTGTCCACATTGCCAAGGGCATAATTCTCTATATCTTCTACACATGAAGATAATAAGTATGCTATAAAGAAAAATGCAAATAATTTATTTATCATAGTAACCTCCATTTTATTCTTTCACACATCGTACAGAACCGCCATAAGCATCCCACGCAACACTTATAGAAAAGGAATAACCTGTAGAATCTATTAATGTATAACGCATTATACTAGGCTGTCTATATAAAGACGGAATATTCCCCGCCCAATATAATGCATTATCCAAGAAAGAATTATTTGGCATATTCCCTGTTAATAGTTCACGATAACCTGCTGCAGGATAATAAATACCCTTGAGAGAAAATCCTTTATAACGCACCAAAGGCGTAACATTTTTTTTAGCCTGTTCCCATGGAGATTCATACTCCCCATCTTTACCAACAGGCACCCTCCAACCATCCGGGCAGGGGTCAAAAATCGTTTTCTTTCCTACTTTGCTATTCCATAAGCTCAAATCATTTCTTCTATATGTTCCCTTTGCATTCGTATACCAGCTTTCTTCACTCGTATAAAAACTCATAGAGTTATGTACTGAATTAGGTATATTATTAAAGACTTCCACTGGAACTTTTGAGAAAGTTATAATTTCACCAGCAAGATTGTACAAGTCTTCATCAGATTCCGTTTTCTCCCAACCCTTTGTAGGCGGAAACAAGTCTTTCCGTCCCCACTGGTACAAAAAGCCTTTGGACTTAATCCCCCCCTCTTCATTATATTTATTGTATGTCGCTCCTAAATTCCTATCCATCCAGACAAACCCATTAAGTTCCTGTTGTCCCTCTTTCAGGTTCGGGTTATAGTCCGTACACCAAATATGCCAACTCCAATAAATTTCTCCATTCACTTTCATTGCAACTACTGCATTTCCCGCCTTATTCCCTGTCTCTACAACGATATAAGCCTTGTCACGCTTTTCCGCGTTCATCACTTTCACACTACGCTCCGTCATTACTCCTATTCCGTCCTGCCAAAGCACTTCGGCCGTAACTTCACCTTCGGGAATAGGCGTACGTTCAAATTCATCCATTTGTGCCCATGCCTTGTACACCCCGTCTGTAGGTATATGTACTCTTCCGCCGGGCGGTACAACATAACAGTTCGTTATTTGTATATCCTTCACTTCTTCCACCTGGGGTTCTAACGCTATCCACGGACACACCGTCAAGTCTATATCCAAAGAGACTGTTTTTTGCATGAACCGGCACAGTAATTGATAGACATGATTACGCTCCAGCTTTTCCAAAGGCGCTCCACCTGAATTATTCGCGTCTCCACCTAACTCTATCATATCGTATTCGTCGATACCTATTTGCAATTTACTGTCTTTGCATTCCATTTCCGGAATATAAAAAGAGTAAGCCAATACGCCTTTGTCTTTCGGGGAAGTTTCTTCAGGAATTTCTCCGACTGTCTTTCTCAACAGCATATTGATTACGGAAGATGCATAATTACCAGTCTTCTCGGGAGAAATGAACCCGGTTTTGGAAACTCCCGTCACAACCAACATCGCAGGTATCTGAACTTCCTCCCAGTTTCCCGCTTCTTTACGCATATAGACATCCACACGTGCCACCGCACGGTCTACACGCATGTTGACTGTCTGTGTCGTCCCTTCCGCCGCATCCACTCCTGCCAGTTCTCCATACATGGGCAGGCAGTAATCTTTAGTATATTCCACTACATTTACATTGGTCTTAGTTGTCAAGTAATCCGCCATTTGATACTGCACGTCCACCAGGTCGTCGGGATGGTCTACGGACTCCAATATAGCACGGGTATTCGTATCAACAGGTTCGTTTACAATGGCATATAATGTTTTCCCGGTAGCGGCTTTCACCGTAAAAACCGGAGTAGTATAAGTACCGTCGGTAGCGGTTAGCCCTTGCCAGTAATACATCTTATCCAGTGACGTGCCGTCAAAGACATAGATGCGAAGGCGGCTGATGCGGGTTTCGTTCGCGTTCAGCACTTCCGGGTCATTCGCGGCACGCGTACTGATATTCATGCTCATCCGTACTTCCCCGGGATTTACCGGTTCAATTGCCTGTTCGCTTTCCGTACAGGAAAACAAGACCAACAGCAACCATGCCCACCATATATAACCTTTATATCTCATATTCATCAATCTTTGTTTATTTATCAGAGGTCTTCACCTTTCAACCAGATAGTCCAGCCGTTAATCACAATCTTCGTGGAAAGGAAATTCAATAATTCCGGGTTATAGAAAAAGACTATCGCATACTCGCTCTGACGGTCGAGGTATTCCTGCGCCGGGATATTGTGCCCTTCCATTTTAGTAAGTAGCAGGTAAGGTATCAGGTCAATCCTCATCAGTTCCTTGCCGTCCGACTTGCGCGTAAGCGTCAGATACACCTTTTTATGTTCGAGCAGGCGCATGGTGTTCATTTCCACCACAATGCCCACATCCTCCACTTTTTCCAGATAATACGGCCGGTAACTAATCATGTCGTCATCCAGCAGGTCATTGTTCCAGTCGTAATATCCGTTGTCCGCACGGATTTCGAACAGGCAGTCATTGATATCCAGTTCTTCCCCCCGGTCCGGACTTTTGCAGGATGAAGCGGAACTTATTGGTATCCTTTATCAGGGAGACCGTTTCCGTCTGTTCCTGTCTGCCGGTAAAGCTGACGGCCTGTACCCCGCCATACCAAAGCGGGTTCAGGGCTTTATTGTGCACCAGTGACTCTTCCCGTTTCATTCTTACCGTCAATTCTTCCAGTGTCGTTTTTCCGGCAACCGGTTCCGGCATTTCAAAGTCATCGCTCATTCCCGCCCAGGCGGCTATCCGGTATTCACCGGCCGGAAGCGGCAACGGCATACGGTAGCTGCCGCCCAGAGTTTCCCCCTGCTCGCTCTTCTTTATGACAAACGTGCCATCCTTGTCGAATACAAACACGTCGACACGATTCACTTGCGATGCAAAAGCGTCGGAAAACTCCATGTTATAGTCATACCGGAAACGGACATACAGCCGGCATTCCGGCAGGGTCTCATCAATGGATGTGCAGGAAAAGAGTACAAGCAATAACAACAGGCAACTTCCATAACCCATCCGCCGGACGGCACCCTCTGTTTTCATTATCTTTCTCATAATCTATGGTTCTATTTATTTTTTCTAATTTCTATATATAGTGTGGAAAAGCGGCTTCGCGCGCTTTTCTCGGAATAATCTGCTTTGGTGGACAAGCCGCAAAACTTGTCTGTATGGCAAGACCTGGTTTTTTATCTGTTTCTTTTAAAATCAAGGTCTTGATTCACGGAAATAAGCCTCCGCCGGCTGGATAAAAACGAAAAGAAAGAAAAAAGAAGGCGCCACAAGACAAGCCTGCGCCGTATCATAACGCCTTCTTATAATTTTAATTGTTATTTTAGCCCGATATATCAGTCATTACAAATCCACTCCCTGGCTCCAGGTAGTCCATGGATTTACCGTAATTTCTACAGAGAGATATGCTTCCTTGTCATCATCGTCCTCACCCGGGTCTTTCTTGTCAGTAGAATTTGTGGTGTCAGGAATCCAAGGGGTACCCGGTTGCTTCACGCTGTTGATAGTCAGTGTGTACCAGTTGTTGCGTACGACACCGTATTTGCCAAGCGCCATCGTTGCGGTGATAGCGTCGTCATGACGGATGAGGATGTTATAGTAGCATACGCCTTTCTGGAAGTATTCCACACCTACGGTTTCACCGGCTGCCGCATCGGGTTTGGAGTATTCGCCACCGCTCTTAAGGTCGTCCAGTTCAGTGATAGTAATAGAGGCGAAATCACCACCGACAGGCTTGCCTTGTGCAGCAGCGGCTTTGGCTATACGTGCATAGAACTGGTCACAAAGAGTGATTACCTGTGTTTGTGCCGCATCGGCTGCAGTACCAGCTGCCTTTGCATCGTTATATACTGCCTGCAAATCAGCCAATGTCTTGTAAGTGGTACCCAAAAGGCGGAACCAGCTTTCGCCCACAGTAAATGAGCCAGGAGTGTAAACCGCACTTGCTACGGCAGACGTAGTCTGTGCCTGGGTTTGCGCGTCGGCAGCCATTGTGTTCTCAAGACAGTATTTGCTGTCTGCCATGGCCGAGAAGTCGGCAGGCAAAGTACCGTCGTCAGCTACTTTCAGGTAGTTGAACTGCGACACATCGAATCCTGCAAGTTCGTAGTTCGGGTCTATTCTGTAATCCGCACCTGTAGAACCTCCGGCAGGCATTACGATTTCAGAATACGGGAACATGCTCTTGTTGGTGATATTCAATGCCCAGTCACCGAATGTACAGGTCACTCCGGCAGGAACCTTGACGCCGTCCGGATTTGTTCCTAAAGAAACTTTAGCAACGACACGGTCTACATAAATCATTGAACGGTCAGCTTCGGCTGCGGCTATCGCAGCATCAACGTCAGTGATAGTCGTTCCGTCAACCACCTTCACATTGGCTGTCACCAATGCCCCGTTGGCCGGGTTTGCATTGTCGCCGGCATTAATCATCATAAAGTTGTTCTTTGACGTTCCAATCACTTCGTCAAGTGTCTGCTCCACAGCACCGTTGATGGCAGACCAGGAAGCGGAAGCCACACAGGCCGTTTTGAACTTGTCGCTCGGATTGACTACTGCCAGCACTTTGGCGGTAGCGGAAGGTACTTTGAATGCCTTTCCGTCATATCCTGACTTATTAGCACCGCCTACATTCAGGATATAGTCGGTTGTAGCCAATGTCTTTGTTTCCAGACAAACGTCCGACGCGTCAAACAACGCGAGAAGCACTTCCTTTACGTTCTGTTCGTCCGCTGTCCCATCGTTTTCTCCCGGAGCACGTGTTACCGCACTTTTAGTCATTGCCACAGCCCCCGTACTTTTAGGCATTGCCACAGACACGGACATATAAGCCTCCCTGCCGTCTACCGGCAACTGGTTTTGTCCGCCGGTTGCCATCTCTTCATCATTACTACATGCTGCCATCGCCAGTCCGACAAACAGCGTTAAAAAAGATTTGTCCAATTTCATTGTTTTAAAATTTAATGAATACTAAAATGTTAATTACTAAGTTTATGTTTCAGATTGTATTATCCAGATTGTATTATTCAGCCTTTATCTCTTCCAGACGTTTCAGGTACACCCGCATAGCGTCGTAATCTCCCGTTTCCCAAGCCACGATGGCGGCGTTGTTGTTAGCTATCCGGTCACCCGGAAAGCGGGCGGCAATCATCCGGATAATCCTGTTGTATTCGTCAGAGCCCTCACCGTAGCTGGCTGCTACCTGGTACATTTCGTTATGGTTCATTTTGTCGGGGCGCGTCTTGATTATTTCCCGTCCCTGCTCCACGGAGAACGGAACCACCGTATAGCTGACTGTATATTCCACCAGGCGCAGCTTCGGATATACCTCCTGCAGCAGGGCGTTATAGATTTTTCCGCCGTCGATAGCCTTTATCTTCGCGTCGCGCGCGTCCGGTTCGGGAGTCTGCCCGATAATGTCGAGCACTTTCTGCATATAGGAAGGACGGTATTCGCGCAGCCATGCAGCCAGCCCTTCCCAGTTCTCCGGCACCGAACGGCAGTCTATCATGCTGTCGTCCAGCTGATAGGCATGTTTCAGGTTTTGTTCCAACGCTTTCGCGCGTTGTTCGGAAAGGCGCGCGTTGGCGGCATAACTGCCTTCCGGTGACGAGTAGCCCACTATCTCAATCCGGGCAATGCGATAATTATTGTCTTCACGGATGGAATCAATGGACGAATAGATTTTAGCCAGCTCGACAGGGTTGTTCATATAATCGGCAAGCAATGCCGACTGGTTCACCTTAAAATTAAGATATGCGCTGCGGGTGAAGGAACGGCGTTTCTCCTCTGCCTGTGCCACCATTATTTGCAGATTCGGGCGTTCCACCTCTTCTTTGAATAGAGGAAGTTCGGCAACGGGCGCATTACCCAGCGCTTCCCCGCAACCTGCGCATCCCTGCAGTTCACGGAATATCTCGACACGTGCCCCGGACATCCACTCCTGTGCCGGGACTGTTTCGTTATATTCCAGCAGCATATCCCGTTTCCTGTTAAAACGAATCATTTCCTGTCCCTCTCCCGCAACCGGTGCTTTGCCATACTCCTTGCCGTACAGACGTTCTTTCCGCTTGTTCATGCGATAACGGTTTCTGCCTGCAATGCAGACTGAAGGCAGGGCGAGCGTATCGCTTTCCGACCGGCTGATTATCAAGGGAGTGATTACCATCTGCCGGCGCGAGGGAAGACGCAGCGTGCTGCAATCCATACTGAATGACACTTCCACTTTGTCGTCGCTTATTTTCCGGGCAACGGTCTGTCCGATATTTATCTCCTGGGCATGGGCGGAAAATGCGCCCAGCACTCCCAAGGCCACGTATATACAGATTCTTTTCATCATTTGCCTATTTTATAATGTATATGATACTCACGGCAGCCTTTGTCGGGCCGAAGTAGTTTTTCTTCTCACTTTTCTGAACGGTGCCGCATGTGGCACAGGGATATTTGGAGTGGTCCAGCTGCGCATAACCGACTCCAAGCACAGCCTCCAGACTCCAGCGGTTGCCGAGCAGCCACTGGTAGCCGTAGGATATTCCGCCGCCCCACAAATGTCCCTGATAGCGGTGGTGCTCCATGTTATCACTCAAGAATGACATTCCGCCCACATTGTATTTGGCGTAATGTCCGTGCAGACCCAGAAAATGGCCGTTGAATTTCTCACATAGCCAGTAGCGAAGTTCCGGCTGCACGCCCCAGTGGCGCAGGCGCGTTTCATCATCAAACTTCCAGGGGTTATAATTTCCGGATAAGTCGAGAGACCATTTCTTGCCCAGGCCTATTTCCAGCCCCAGGTTCATTGTAGTAGTAGCGTCATAAAGCAAATTGGTCTTTACCGCAACCTTTTGGGCATAAGAGTTGGCCGTATTGCAAAGGAGTACTCCCAAGACACCGATTAAACATAGATATTTCTTCATGTCATCTTATTATTTATTGTTGCTTTTCTTGCATCTCTATTCCGTAATAGAGATTTCAAAAAGAATACAGACAATAAAAACCTAATTATCAATGATTTGCATTACATAAAACAACCATACAACGTTTCAGTATCATGAAATAATGAATCATGGCAGACAAAACGGAAAATAATATTCTGATATATAATTCATTAAAAACATGGATACTGAAACAATTGTGAAACAAACGGATAACTAACAGGCCAAACAATAAAAACAGTTATTGCCATGGAATCAAAACTTATGAAAAGCGAACTGCTGTACATCGAAGAACACCTGTCATGCCAAAACTACATGACAACGATTGAAACCGGATTCAAGTATCTGGAGTTCGACAAAAACACTGAATTTGAAGAAGACAATACAAGCAAGAATTATCTTCTGTTCTTCCTGAAGGGCGGTTTCACCATTACTTGCAACCAGTTCCACAACAGGCCGTTCCATGCCGGAGAGATGGTACTCATCCCCCGTTCTTCCCGGCTGAAGGGAACCGGAGAAACCGGTTCAAGCCTGCTCTCCATGTTTTTCGACATGCCCGAAAACAGTTGTGACAAGCTCATATTGCAGTCTTTATCAGGTATATGCGACCACATTGAATATGACTTCGCACCCACTGGGATACACTACCCGCTGACACCGTTCCTCGAAGTGCTGACCCACTGCATCAGGAACGGGATGAACTGTGCCCACCTGCACACCCTGATGCAGCGGGAGTTCTTCTTTCTCCTGCGCGGATTTTATGAAAAGCGGGAGATTGCAGCCCTGCTTCACCCCATCATCGGGAAAGAAATGGACTTCAAGGATTTTGTCATGCGCAACCATACCAGAGTGGATAATATAGAACAGCTCATCTCACTGTCGAACCTGGGAAGAAGCCGCTTCTTTTCCAAATTCAACGAGGTGTTCGGGATGACTGCCAAACAATGGATGCTGAAACAAAAGAACCGGAGGATACTCGAAAAAATGACCGAACCGAGAGTATGTATAAAAGACGCCGTTGAAGAATTGGGATTTGACTCGCAGAGCAACTTCAACCGTCACTGCAAACTGTATTTCGGATGCACCGCCAAACAGTTGGTGGAACGCTGCCAGAGCGGAAACTACCCGGTTTATGAGGATAACCACACTACGTGTACAAAATGAATAAAAATATGTACTTTATGATAATTCCTATTATAAATAAATAAGCTTACTTTGCAGCGTGAAACAGTTCAAAACAACAAGGAGATTTTAATATAATCTCTATTACGGAATAGATTACAATGCTGCAAAGATAAACAAAAATACAATATCTGCTAATTTTCAACGGATTATATTACAAATTATCATCTCACCTGGACAAGTTTGTGACTATGCTGTTCACCTGGTTGAGCATGGACACATCGAAATCTTTCAAATAGACACGTGTCATTTCTTCCGAAGTGTGCCCCAGTCCGGCACTAATCACAGAAATCGGGGCTCCATAGTCACGGGCGAGGGTAGCCCAGGTATGGCGGGCGGTATACGTCGTCAACGGAACTTTTATATCAGCCGCAACAGCGATTTTCTTCAGATGGCGGTTGATACGCCCTAACGCCAGGCGGTATTGTTTGTATCCCGAAGCGTATTCACCGCTGATTATCGGAAAGAGGTACTCATTCTCCGTCTTGTATTTATCCATCAATCCCTGCATCTGCGAAGTCACCGCGATGCGAATCAGCTGTTTCGACTTATGACGGGAATAGGCCAGCACACCATTGCAAATATCGCTCTTCCTCAAAAGGACAATATCGACAAAAGCCATTCCCTGCGCATAAAAGCTGAACAGGTACAAATCGCGGGCAAACTCCAGTTCAGGTTCATTCTCCAAATTCAAGTCCGCCAGATTCTGCATATCCATCCGTGACAAAGCACGTTTCACCGTTTTCGCCGGGCGGGTCTGTGCCTTCGCAAACGGATATTCGCCACGAGGATGATAACCGTCCGCTACCGCCTGGTTGTACAGGGAACGCAAGTTACGCAGGTAATAACTTACCGTATTTCCGGAAGAGCCGTTACTATACAGGAAATCCTCGTATCTCCTGACGAACGCCGAATCGACCTCCGACATCCGCACATCAGGGCGACCTATAAATCTTGCCAACGACGAGCGGGTGCTCTTGTAGGCCGCAGCCATTCCCACTTTCTTCAGTTCCTGCTTACGCTCAATCTGCGCATTGATATATCGCAATAAATAAAACTGTGGTTTTCCTGTACCAAAAGCATTTTGAGTCAGAATATCCTCCACTGTAAATTCTTCCCCTGCCCGCTCAAGCTGCCTGATCCGTGTATCAATCCGATTCCGCATCTTTCGTAACTCGCGGTTCATTTTCACGACCTCCGTAGCCGTAAAAGTAGAACCTAGGCCATTCATAATCTTCCCTTCCGACTCGTCAAACACCTCTTCTTTCATCCGGTAGCCTGTATACAGTAATTTTTTTCTCCGATTGTGTATCACCTGAAATACTAAAGGGTAACTGCCATTATTCAATATCCTGCTCTTGTTCAGCATAAGTTTCACTGATGTTATCATATCTTGCTTTTTTTGTTTGAGACGTAAAAGTACGAAGTTCACCTTACTTATCAGAACTATTTTTCCGCCTGTTACGCAAGAAACAAGAAATGGAATAAAAAGTTTTTCCACTTTAAGAATAGTTATCTGATAAATATAGTTAAAACACACGTCCTAGCAATTAGTATATTTTTATTACATATTTCCAATATACATACGCATAAATTAGATATGTATACCATTTATGATATTTCATTACATAATATAAAGATTACCGCTATTCTTCCTTTTGAAAAATCAGAATATTAGGCATAGCTTTGCACTATGGATTTTAGGGAGCTGTCCGTTCCTTTAAAAGGAAGAGGTCATTCCTCGGTGTGCAACGGGTCGTTCCTTTTAAAGGAACGGCCCGTTGGTTTTAAAGGAAAAACCGGCATTTGTAACCATTTGAATTTCAACTTCTTACCGAATCAGAATTCCGTCCCCGTAACCCATGGGATTTTTTCCAACAAACACGGCGGAATCTGCTGCACGAAGCGGCAATCAGTATACAACAAATTTCAACAATTCAAAATTCAAATCCCATGGTTACAGTCACGTTTGCCATTAAGCCATATCTGGCGAGGTATATGTATGTCCGGTACGGACAAAGTTTAGAGCTTCAATCGCACAGCAATCCACCTTCAAGGCTCCCCATTCCAATCCACCTCTCCCACCTCACTCCCATTTATCACTTCTTGCATCAATTATCCGTTCCTCATCCGCAAGGCGTCTCTTGGAAAGAGACAGGAAATATCACTTTTGTTCTTCCTAGCCCAAGGCAGGGCAAGAACCCGGAAATCTACAATTACTTCGGGCAAGACAGTATTTTTATTATCGAAAAGGAAATTGAGGTGGAAATGAAAGCAGAGCTTTATTCATTCCTGTTGGAGAATAAGTTCAAAAATGGGGTGATGTATATAAAGTCAATGCATGAGTTTGTGGTAAAGTATGATATGGCAGAGTCGGTGGAAGAGGAAAGTTTGATGAGAGGGTTTCAGAGGTGGAGAAAGAAAATGAAAAAAGAATAATCAATTCTATTAATAAACAATACTTTTTTCATAGTTATTAAAAATAATAAGAGAATTAATTGTATTTTTGCTCAATCTAAATTAAGTGTAAGATTATGTCTCAAATACCTTTTACTGTTTCTGCAAGAACTGCTAAGCTCATTGGACAAGAAAACTTCTCCAATGCAGAAGGAGCCATTATTGAGTTAGTAAAAAACACATATGATGCAGACTCCCAGTATTGTTTCATACTTTTTGAGAATATAGGCACCCTAAATGCTACAATTTACATTATTGATTTCGGATGTGGTATGAATGATACAACAATACAAAATTGTTGGATGACAATAGGAACTGATGATAAATTATTTAATATAAAATCAGATAATGGCAGAATAAAAACTGGAGCTAAAGGTATTGGACGATTTGCATTAAATAGATTAGGGAATTACACTACCATGTATACTGTTCCTGAAAAAAGTGATATAGGATATAAATGGACTGTAGATTGGAGTTACTTTGATAAACCAGGTATTACAGTATCAGATATTTACGCATCGATAAACAATATTGATCCGAAAGATGTAAAAAGCAAAATTTATCACTTAATTGAAGAAAAAAAAATCATAAAAGAAATTCCACCATTCCAAAATGGGACTGTTTTAGAAATAACACAGTTAAATGATGTTTGGGATATAGAAGCAATTAAAAGCTTATCTGCAAACCTAGAAATTTTAGTTCCTCCTTTTAATACAGAAGAGTTTTCAATATTTTTATATTCTCCTTTTACGGATTTAAAAGGTAAAATAAATAAAAGCGAAAGCGATGATTATGATTATAAAATCTCTTCATCTTATAAAGCTGACAAAGACCAAACTCTAATTATCAATATAACTCGAAATGAATTAGTTACTTCTGCTCTTGAACAAGAATATAAAGAATTATTCAAGTATGAAACAATGCAGAAATACCCTTATACACTCGAAGATTTTAAACATAAAACTATTACTATAGAAACCCAATTAAACAAATTAAAGGGATTTAGCAATATAGATCATAGTTTATTGGATAAAATAGGCAAATTTCATTTTGACTTTTATTTTATAAAAAATACAATTTCGGATAATATAGGAGAAGATAATTTACAAAAATACCCATATAAAACCTTTCAAAGTTCAGTAAGAAAAAACTGGTTAAAGAAAAATGGGGGCATTAAGATATTTAGAGATAACTTTCGTGTTCGCCCATATGGAGAAAATGGACAAGATTGGCTCAAATTAGGTGAAAGGCAAGCACAAAGCCCTGGTGGTGCCGGACAAAAACTAGGTGGATATAGAATACGTCCTAACCAAATCGCAGGAGCCGTACAAATTTCACGAATTGATAATCCATATTTTCAAGACAAGTCAAGTCGTGAAGGATTACAAGAAAACGATGTTTTTAGTCTGTTTTCTAATATCATTATAGAAATAATCTCTTTCTTTGAGAAAGATAGGAATACAATAATGTATTATCTATCACAATTATACGAACTAAAAAATCCGAAAGGAGTAGCCCGAAAAAAAGCTGATGCTCTTATAAAAAATGATTCCGAAAGTTCCGACTCTCCTCAAGAAGATATTGATTCTTTAAAAGAAGGATATAAAGTAGCAACAGAAGAGCTAGAAGAAAAAGACAATGAACTAAGAATGCTTAGAAACTTAGCTAGTACAGGATTGATAATTTCTTCTTTTGCGCATGAACTTAAAAGTTTGGCAGGCATTCTATCTTCAAGAACAAACGATTTGTCTACCGTATTACATCAGTATTTAACAGAAGAACAAATGAAGGGAATTATTAAATTTGAAAACCCTTTTTATTTACTAGAAATAATTCAGAAAGAAGATAGAAACATCAAACATTGGTTAGATTTTGCATTAAACTCATTAAGAAAAGACAAAAGAAAAAGAAAAAAAATTATTTTATCAACTTACTTTGACTTATTTAAATCAACATGGATAGCAGCTGCTACTGATAGTAACATCTCTATTGAATTACATAATTTAGAAGAAAATAATTTAACATCAATTAAAGCTCATGAGGTAGACCTGGACACTATTTTCAATAATCTCTTAACTAACGCTTTTTATTCAATAAAAGAAAAGAAAGATAAAGTCAACAGAAGATTAGACATAAAATGCGTAGTAGAAGATGATTTAGTACATATAATTTTTCAAGATACAGGTCTAGGACTTGCAGAAGAATACAAACATAATCCTGAAGAAATTTTTAATTCATTTGAATCTTCCAAAAAAGATAGATTAGGAAAGCAAATTGGTACTGGATTAGGTTTATATATCGTTAAATCTATTATTAGTGAATATAACAATTCTGCTATAAGAATTGTTAGAGATATAGAAGATGGTTTTGCCATTCAAATAACATTTAAAAAAGCAGATTAAAAATTATGAGCAAAAAATATAGAATAGGGTATTTAGATGAAGATGAAGGCTATCAAGCCAAATTTTATCAAGCTTTTAAAAATGAATTTGATATTAAAATTCTGCCCATAGAAAATATTAATAATGTCTATGACGTTTTACGTTTCATTAATGATGAAGAACTAGATGCATTAGTCGTAGATTATCGTTTAGCTGACTCTGGACAACTAACATTTAATGGAGATAGCGTAGTTGACCTTATCAATTCACAAAAAAAATACTTTCCATTAGTCATGCTGACCTCCTATGCACAGGACGCCATAGCACACATGGAAGACGTATATATTGTTAAAGACAAAGAGGAAATTGAAAGTTCGGCCAATCTTTTTTTAAAGCAGCTAGAAACTGCCATAGATAGATATCAAACAAAAATCATAACAGCCGAAAATAAAATAAAAGAGCTAAGTGAAAAAAAAGTTTTATCTATTCAAGAAGAAGAAGAATTACTGCGTTTACATATTTTCATGAATGAAGTCGATCCGGAAGCTAATCAACTACCAGCAAGTTTATTAACGTCAAGCGCTATCAACAATATCTCTGACTTAGTAAAGGAATCCAAAGAACTACTATCTATTCTCAAAAAGAACAAGGAATGAAATTTAGAGAAACAACACCTAAAAGACAAAATATAACAAAAGAGGTATCCGACTATCATGAACATAAAATTAATCTCCAGAAAGATTTTCGTGGGCATTGTGGATATTGCAACGATAGAGATTGGCCTAGAAGAGAGTTCTTTGAAATAGACCATTTTGTACCTAAAGTAATGTTGACTACTATCAAAGATACTGATTATTCCAATCTTGTTTATTCTTGTCGTTCATGCAATAATGCGAAAAGAAAAAAATGGCCAACAGGAAAAGAACACATACATAATGATGGGAATCAAGGTTGGATAGATCCGTGTTGTGACGAATATGATAAACAATTTGAACGAGAAGAAAATGGCAAGATTATACCTGTTACACCCCTAGGCAAATGGATGTATGATGAGCTTAAACTTCATAAAAGACAGCATCAAATATTGTGGAACATAGAACAATTAGATGAAACGTTAAAAGCTCTAAAACCATTCATCGACTTTCCTGAATCTTTAGATTCCTCAATTTGTATCAGAATAATTAAAATATATAACTCTCAACATAAACTGTTAGAAGAATTATACAAGATATGAATAGTAAGAAAAAAACAGGCTCATACTATACGCCATTAGATTTAGCAGATTTTATTGTTCAACATTTAAAACCATCTTTGAATGATACTAATTCTATACTTGAACCAAGTGTAGGTGACGGTGCGTTCATTAAAACTATAATTGCAAACAATATTCCAGTAAATCAAATCTCAATAGTTGATATTAACGATGAGCATTTTAAAAATATTCAAAGTATAATCCCTCAAGAAATTAACATAAATACGTACAAAGAAGACTTCTTAGAATACAATAATGAGAACAAATTATTTTCATTAATTATAGGAAATCCTCCTTATATAAAAAAGAATCTATTGCAAAAGGCCCAAATAGACTCATGCAAATCTATTCTGACAGCAGCGGGGCTTAAATCTTCCGCAAAAAATATATGGACAGCTTTCTTTATAAAAAGTATATCATTGCTGGATAAAAATGGAATACTTGCTATGGTTCTACCTGCTGAATTACTACAAGTAAGTTTTGCAGAAGAGCTGCGTCATTATATTCTTAACAAATTTCAAAGAATAGAAATTATTACATTTGACAATTTGTTATTTGAATGCAAAGGGCAAAATACAATCATATTTATCGGATATAAAGAGTCAAAAAACAACGGCGTCTATTTTTCAAATATAGAGAACTTATCCGACAAAAAATTAACACTTAATCAGAACAATTATATCACACATAGTCCTTTTAAATGGAGTCACCATTATCTAGATACTGAAGACTTACAGTTTATTGAATTATTATGTAAAAAGATTAAGCTCATTGGAGATTATTGTGAAACTAAACCCGGTATTGTATCAGCCGCCAATAGCTATTTTATAATAAATGAAGAGACTGAAAATAAATTTCATCTACATAAATATACTCTCCCTATTCTACAAAGAGGACTATTCGTAAATGATGATATTATATATACCAAAGAGGCATATGCTAAACTGATAAAAGAGGGAAAGCCATCTAAAATATTATGCTTCACAGAAGATAATACTAAAAACATCAATTCTCATGTACAATCATATTTAAATATTGGTTCGCAAATGGACTTTGTTAATGGTTGGAAATGTAGTAAAAGAAAAATCTGGTATATAATACCCAATATATCAACTATTCCAGACGCCTTCTTTTTTAAAAGATGCCATCAATACCCTAAACTATTGATAAATGAAGCGCAAGTTTATGTTACAGATTCTGCTTATAAAATTTGCATGAAGACAGGATTCGATTTATCCAGTTTTATATATTCATTTTATAATACTTTGACTATTGTATGTTCTGAATTATTCGGAAGATATTATGGTGGCGGTGTTCTTGAACTTATACCAAGCGAGTTTAAGCGTCTACCTATTCCATATGTAGCCATTAACGAGAAAATATTTCAACAATTCTACAATAGGGCAAAAAAGGCAGCAAACATAACAGAAATATTACAAGAAAATGATAATTATATATTGAAAGATAATTTAAAATTAACAGAAGAACAAATCATTAGATTACAAAAAATCAGAACTCAATTATATAACAAAAGACTAAAATTATAATTTTAAAGGTAAGCTCCCGATAAAGTACCCCGTATAAAATATAGAATCACTATATAAATCTAATAAGTTTATAGCGATTCTCTGTTTATACAGAACTAGAAGGGGGCTTACATTACAACTGTCTCAAATCAAACGCATAACTATAATCAATCAAGCTATGCTGTTTTTCATTTTGGCGCCACGCTTCTTCAGCATGACTCATTTCTGAAATTTCATTAGCCTTACTCTTCTCAAAATGAACTAATACACATTGTAAAACCTCTAATTCTTCAACTGTAAATAAAGACTGTTCAAATTGCTCAACAGTTGTAATCATACTTCCAGAATAACCATTTCCCAAATTTATGATTTCCTTTTTTAATCCGTCCAGATTCTCATATATAGTACTATAACGTACAGGAACAGGCCCATAACTTATAGCTTGGTATTGTAACCCGCTAATACCTTTACCATATTTCTTATAGGAAAGAAAATCAGAATAAAATAATAATTTATTTAGTTTTGTTTCAAAAACTCCTTGTAATGCAGATGCAAAAAAGACAATAATCTGCTTAACCTTCTCGGGAATGACAGAAGCATACCCATTCATACTTGAACGTAAAGACAAATGGTTGTGAAATATAAATTCATTTATTTTATTCTCAAAACAAGAATTATTTAATAACAGTTCCTTTACCCTTTTTTCAATTTTAAGTATCTCATCATTTGGAAACTGATTTTGAGCAAGTTTCAGAATTTCCAAAAAGAAATGAGGATCTTTCAAAGCTGAAATCATTTTTCCATTAGACACACTAGGCATCTCTCCTTCTTCGTATTTTCTATATTGGTTATCTCCGAAACCTAAAAGTTTAGACATACGAAGTGCAGATATACCATATAATTCCCGGACCCTTTTTATTTCATCCGGAAATGGTATTGCATATTTCTGACGATACAAATTATAAACTTGATTCATATTCAGTTGATCAAGTTCAGTTGTAGTAAACTCTTCATTTGTATCCTTACATCTATAAAAATGATATACTATCTCAAAATTGTCTTTTCGAAATTCAAATGATTGCTTCTCATGACACAATGCAGCGTCACCACCTGTAAACGGACTTTTCATAACTTCTACTTTTTATTTTTGAAAGGATGTTCTATTTTTCTCTCTGCCAAATGAAAGGAGACACAGATTGGAGAATTTGCTCCAGTACCTTTACTTATTTTGATATAAACCTCCTTTTTATCTACGGACTTGCCAAACTCCCAAAGTTCTCCCATATAATTCAACTTATCTTCCGTAGGACCTTTATAATAGTCCTCAACTGTCAAAGACATTATTATCTTTTCACGCATAATTGCCGAAATTTCCAAATCAAGCAAAGCTTGCATATTCTTCTTTCTATCTATACGAAAGATAATCCCGAAAGCCCTAGCCTTATCTTTAAATTCTTTCAAGAATTTATCGACTGTTTCTATATCCATATCTAAAATATCTTTATGCAAAGATATGAATAATGTAGTATAATGCAACAAATATTCAACTTTAAAGTTGAAAAAGAACTATTAAAAGACTATATATTCAAGATATATTAATATTAGTCCGAAAAATTCAACTCGAATCTATTTTCCTACCTTTGCAAAATTAAACATCATAAGAATTATAAAGATATGACGATTCCATACTAAACTCGAAATATTTTCACTACATTCACAGCATGAAATGCAGAATTATACTCGAACTATTAGCAATTCTCTTTT